>Ga0256405_10004620_pt1 | contig 25397 bp, 19 predicted proteins | sample RumenRJG_02DNA_FD_189096 | JGI IMG/M metagenome (GOLD analysis project Ga0256405, IMG submission 189096) | Bovine rumen microbial communities from Lethbridge, Alberta, Canada - RJG_02 | ecosystem: Host-associated > Mammals > Digestive system > Stomach > Rumen | place: Canada: Alberta... | reverse complement strand
CTATGTCTGTATTTCTAATTTTTAGAATGTCAGGGAATGCTAATGTATGTGAATATATTATATTTACAGAAAAGAAATTGATTAAATTCATGTAAATTATTTTTAATTTACTTATTTATAATACAGGTTTATTATTATGAAAATGAAACACAAAATTGATCAAAAGGATCAGAAAGTTATATCTGATTTAGAAGTAGTCTGTGAAGCTTTCTCTAAGGAATTTCCTCATCAGAAAAAGTTTGCTCAGGTTCTACCAGCTTTCAAGAGATTAATCGATGAAGCTGGAGAATCAACTATAGTTTTCCACCCAACTCAAAAAGAAATTGATTCGACCATACAGAAATTAATGGATGAACAAGGTATGAGTAAAGAACAAGCTCAGGAAGCGTTAAATGATAATCTGCCTACTCCAATCTTTATGTATAGTCGAGCAGATTCTTCGTTCGTTATGAGTTATGAACATAAGGATAGTTGGTTACAAGTTCCTACCTTAGATTTAGGTTTGATGGCTTTCTCTTTAGTGAATGAACGTGAATTAGAGTTTAAAGAGAGATCTGTTGAATCTTTAGATGCTACAGATTTAATCAATGCTATGCAAGAAAAAGCTAAGAAGACTAGAGAAGAAGTTGTTAGATTAAATTTGAATTTGTTAGCTTCTAATATTTTGATGCCAAATAGTTATAATAAAGAAGTAACTGATAAAGCATTGAATAATTTGAAAGATACTCTTCGTGTGAATAACGATGAAGAATTAGTACAAATCTTAAAAGATTATGAGAATTTTTGGGAGAAATTAAACTCTATTATTAGAAAGAATTCTGGTAAGGAAATTTCTATCAATACCATTGTAGACCAATGATGAAAGGTTAATAACTGCTGACAATTATTTAAATATTTTTAAACTCTTTAACTGATTATATCAATAAATTAAATTAATTAGACTTTTATATATATGTAGCATTATAGATATAAATAAAAATATTTTAACTTATTTAACTGACATCTATAATTTAAAGGAGGTGATGATTAATGATTAGATGTCAAAAAGTTAGAATATATCCAACTGATGATCAAAAAGATTTATTTGAGAAATCATTTGGAGTTGCTAGATTTGCATGGAATATTGCATTACAAGAATCCATCGGTATGAAAGAATATAATGGATATAAATTAAGAAATAAATTTACTAAGTTAATTAAACCATTATATCCATGGATTAAAGAGGTAAGTAAAGAATCTTATGCCAATAGTATTCTCAATCTAGGTAAAGCATGGGATAGAATGTTTGAATCTAAGAAGAAAACTCGTAAAGGTTATAAAGTGGGACAACCTAGATTTAAATCTAAACATGATAATAAACAAAGCTTTACTATGATTGAAACAAAAATTAAACCACAACAAGTACCTAATATGCAATGGATATCTCATGAATTAAAGATACCTAAATGTACTGGTCGTAAAAATGCTCTACCTAAAATCAGAACTACTGAAAATCCTAGATGGAAACACGCTAAAATTAAGCAAGTTACTATATCTCGTAATGGTGATAAATATTATGCTAGTGTTAGATTTGAAGTTAAACCTAATAGAGAAACTAATACTAGAGAAATGCAATCTAATGGCGGTACAGTTGGTATTGACTGGGGTATTAAAAATCTTCTTACTCTAAGTGATGGTACTGTTATACCTTCACAGGACTTTAGTAAGATTGATAAATTAATCAAAAGAAGACAAAGACAATTATCTCGCAAAGTTAAAGGTTCTAAGAATTATGATAAAGCGAAAATCAAACTTAATCATAAAACTCAGAAAAAAATGAATATGAGAGATGATTATCTTCATAAAGTCACTAATTTCTTAATTAGAAATTATACTCATATTAAAATAGAAGACCTTAAGGCTTCTAATATGGTGAAAGTGCATAGTCTAGCTCGTAGAATTATGGATGCTTCGTTTTATAAATTTAAAATTATGTTAGTTTATAAAGCTGAACATGCAAATAATTTTAGACAAGGAGGTAATCACGTTACAGTCGAGTTAGTTTCACCATTTAATACCACTCAGATATGTTCGCAGTGTGGTAAAAAGCAATCACGTAAGCTAACATTGAGCGATAGAATATTTGATTGTGAATTCTGTGGTAACCATATGGATCGTGATCTTAATGCTGCTATAAATATAAAGAACAAGTAGCTGAGATATGTACCCAGAGTTACTGGGGAATTTACGCTTGTGGAGATATTGTAAGACCATATTAGTAGGCTATATACAAGTGATCTATTGATCCGGCTGAAAATATGGCAAGATCTATGAAGCAAGAATCAAGTATGTTATTTAACCTCTATCAATATGAAATTAAACGTTATGTTTAATTTATGAGATATGTTATCTAAAACTGTAACGGAGAGGTGAGTGTGGATCTATCTTTATATACGTACTTAAAGAATTCTCAACGAGTTCCTATTGTACGCTTAACTATGAGGAAAGATGAAACTATCATTCGTTGTCCTTTCTGCGGAGATAGTACTAAATCTAATCAACATGCTCATCTATTCATTCATAACGAACCACCTTATAAGTTTTTCTGTCATCTCTGTGAATCTTCAGGTTACGGGAATACCTTATTGAGGAGATTGGATCTAGATAATCCAGATTTGATACTAAAGATAAATTCAGCTTATGAAAAGATGAGTTCCCAATATAATATAAAATTTGGTGGATCATCAATTCTATCTGGAAGTAAAAGATCATTTAGGTTATTCCCGGAAAAATTTTCTGAAGTTGAATTGAGAAAGATAGCTTATTTTAATTCTAGATTGAATGTAACTATGTCTAATAAAGATATAAACCTATTTCGGTATATTTTAAATTTAGAAGATTTCTTGAATCATAATGGATTTAAGAGAGAAAATCTAGTAGCTAAGTTATCGGACGCAGATATAGCTTATTTAAATGAGAACTATGTTATGTTTTTAACCACTAGTGGAACTGATATAATCTGTCGAGCAATGACAAACAATTTAGATCCTAAGTCTAAATTTAAACGTTATTACCGATTAAGTTTAACCCCTAATTTAGAAGATATAAGTTGTTATACCCTGAAGAATGAAATAGATGTTTCTAAGAGTGTTCATAATATCTATCTAACTGAAGGAATATGGGATATTATTGGAGTCTATTATATGAGGGATCGACAAATGTCTGATTCAGATGTGTATTTAGCATCTAACGGGAAAGGATATTTGAAGAGTTTACAATATATAACCAATCTAGGGTTACTTAATGCAAATATATCCATTTATTCTGATTCTGATGTTAGATTAGCAGATTATAGACGATTCTTACAGCATAGTCTCTTATGTAAATTCAATAATGTAAATATATACTACAATCAAAATTATGGGTATAAAGATTTCGGTGTTAGTAAAGATTTAATCAATCTATCTCCACCAGAAATTTTAACTTTGTAGAAAAGAGGGATTAATGTGAGTGCAAGCAAAACAGACATGCAAGAAGCTTCTAAATTAGCTTATGATCTTTTAGAAGAGTTTAAGGAAATCAACAAACAAATTTCTGAGAGTCAGGACTTCTTAGAAATAATGAAAGAAGATCTACATGCTGAACGTGCTTCCAGTAAGACTAATGTTCGGCAGAGAAAGAATACTACCTATCTTACTAATTTAGCTACTAATATCATTACCATGATGAATAACATTTCTGGTTTGATTAGTGAGAAAGCTAAATTGAAGTTAAAGATCAATGAGCAATATATCAAATTAGAACAGATGTCTAAAGATAGTGAAGAAAATGGTGACAATAAGGAATTAATCAATGATTTAATCAAGGTTATTTCATCATCTAAAGAAGATATCAAGGAAATTGCTGTAGGGAATCAAGATAATTTAGACATCATTAATGAAGAAGATTTGGATCTTGATAATTTAGAAATTACTGAAGAAAAACATGAATCTGAAGAAACTGAAACTTTATCTGATGATGAAAAAATCAGACAAGATTTTAAAGATGTTATCTTGAATAATAAACTCTTAGGAAACGATTTCAGCTTAGCTTACAATGAAAAAGAAAATGGTTTCGTATACATCCATACTCCTAGTTTTAAACTATATTTAATTGATGAGATATGGGAGAAGAATACTGTGGAATACAATGTCCTAATGAAATATGACGAATACTTCACGGATAATTGTGTAGTCACTGAAGAAAATGTTGAAATCGCTGATAAGAATGATCCTGAACTTCATTTTCCTATTGTCAATCCGGCTTAAAAATTTTATAAATATAATAACTTCAGAGTTATTATATTTTTTTTTTTTGGAAAGGACGAATGAAAAATATGAAAATAACTTATCTAAAATTAAAGAACTTTGCTGGCATTTATGCTGGTCTAGGCAAAACTGAAATTGAAATGAACTTAGACTCTGATAAGAATATCACTGTTCTTCTAGGTGCAAATGGATCTGGAAAAACTAGTCTCCTATCAGTTTTACACCCATATAGAGAAACATTTGATAATCGAAAGACCCCTATTCGGTTAAAAGATGATGATAGTGGAAAGATTATGAATGGGTATAAAGAAATTCATTATCAAGTTGCGGATCATAAACTTATCATCAAACACTTCTATTCAGCTTCTAGTAGCAAGAATAAATCTTATATAGAAGTTGATGGAACAGAATTGAATGAGAATGGAAATATCAGATCTTGTGAAAAGATAATCAGTGAACAATTATCGGTATCTAAGGATTACTTCATTGTTGGTAGATTAGGTGATAATGTAACTAATTTCATTAATTATCCAACTTCTAAGAGAAAAGATTATATTAACAATTTTGTTCCTAATATTGATGGTTATTTAACAGCTTTTCAACAAGCAAATGATAAATATAAGGTACTGAACTCCTATCTAAAATCTCTTCATTCTGAATTATCTAAGTATCCAGAATATTCTCTATTGGAAGAGAATTATACTGGTGTTAAAGATACCATGGATTCATTAACTCAGGAGTTAACAGATCTCACTACTGAGCAAGGTAAATTAAAAGCTACCTATGAAAGTTTAAATAAGAGTTTGGACAAGATTGATTTATCTCAGTATGATATTGTTTTACAAGAGAATGAAGATAAATTGAATACACTTCAGAATTTAAAATCAACTGTAGCTCTCAAGCAAAAAGCTATCAGTAAACGTATAGATGAGTTCGTAGCTTATCTACAATCACATGGTACTAGTAAAGAAACGATCTTTAAGAAGAATTTGAATGATTTCGATAAACGTATAAATGAATTAAATATGAGAAAGAAAGAATTTGACTTACAGATCGAACATATGGAACAGGAAAAGCAAAATATACTGGATACCTACAATTCTGTATCCAGTCAGATTTCCAATAAACAGTTAAAGATTAAATCTTTAACCGAATCAGTTTCTCAAGAGAGTTTAGAAGATTTAAATTCTAGTTACCAGTCTTTCCAAAATGATTATAATGATGCTTTAAATACCTTAAAGGAATTACAAGCGAAGACTGTATGGATGAATTTTAATTTAGAAGAGATTGATGACTTAAAGAATAAGGTAAATCAAACCAATAGATTAATCACTAATATTAAGGATGATCTCTCTCCAGAGCTTCAACAACTTTTATCAGAAAAGTCATATGATTTAGATCAAGTTAAAGCATATTTACTCAAGGTTAAAGAAAAATCAGATAATATGAAAATTGAAGTATCTAAGATTAATGAAGATATTCAAAAATTGTCTGGAAATGATTCCTTAGCTGAATTGGTGCAAGCTCATCAGGATCATTTAGGTTCTTGTCCATTTAAGTCTATTCTGCTCTCCAGTAATTTAGATGATTTTTCTATAGAGCATATTCAAACCACTTTATCTACGTATGATCAACAAATCAGAGATCTAGATAACTATTATATGAAACCTTTAGAAGATCTGGGAACTTTAAAAAGGGATTTATCTATGTATGTTACTTATTTAAATTCAGATAAGAGCTTCATTGATACTTTAGCTAAATTTGGATCTATTGATTTAACTTCATATAACGTTTTAACTGATGCTAATCCATTTATGTATTCCCATATAAATGAGATTATAACCAATAATAAAGATATCATTAATTATCAAATCAATCTAGAGCAATTGCAGACTAAAATGGATAGCTTGGAGAGTAAAATTAAATCCACTAAGATTATTCAAGGTCAATTAGAAGAACTCTCTAGGGACATTAAACAGTTAGAACAAGAAACAGTAGACCAACAAGATAAGATAAACAAAATGGACGAACAATTAAAAGTTATCCAGAAAAATTCTTATCGTGAAGATCAACGTATATCTATTTTAAGTAATATTAAAGACAAATATAGTCAGATTTTAGATTTACAGGAATCTTTATCTAACTTAAATAATTTACTGACAGATTTTAATGACGTTGAAGACCAATATCAACAAGTAACAACTGATTTAGACATGAATAAGAATAAATCTACAAATATTCAGATTAAGATAAATTCTATGAAGCGTCAACAAGAACAAATCTTTGAACAATTATCAATCATTAAGAATACTAATAAATCTCTTGAAAAGATTGATAAGATCTTGGAACCATATAGATTAGTAAAAGAAGCAGTGGATCCAAAGAAAGGTATTCCATTAGTGTTTAGTAATATCTATCTGAAATCTATTGCAGAAGAAGCTAATACTCTTCTGAATATAGCTTATAATGGATCATTCTTTATTGATATTGAAGTGACTAAGAAAGATTTCTTTGTTCATGTGTATAAAGATGATGGAACTATGTTGAATGATATTCTAGAAGCTAGTCAAGGGGAACAATCTTTAACTAATCTGTCTTTATCCTTAGCTCTCTTGGTTAAGGTGACATCTGGGTATAATATTCTCTATCTAGATGAAGTTGATGGAGTTCTCTCTAGTGAAAATCGTATGAAATTCTTACAGATGTTAGAGAAACAAATTGATGAATTAGGTATTGAACAAGTCTTTGTTATTTCCCATAATGATTCATTTGATAGTTCAGATATCAATATGATTCTGCTAAAAGGTCATACGGCAGATATAAATAATCCATCATTTATGCAAGGAAAGAAGATCTTGTATAACGTTGAGGCTTAACTTATAATTTTGTAATGGAACAAAAGTTCTATTACAAAATTTTTATAGAAATTTAACTATTTGGTATGGAGGGATTTTTATGTCAAAAGTAATTGTAAATGCTATAGAATTAAATAAGAGGTTCTTTACAGATGATCCTGATTTTAAAGAAAACAAAGTAATGTTGATTTTGAAAGACAATAAAACCAATGAAAAGTCTGTCAAGATCTATGAGAAACCTATGAGGAAGTTTTATATCCTGAAGCCTGAATATGATGATGGTCACAGTTATTTATCATCTGCTCCCAAAGAATGGTTAGAAGAACATCAGTGCTATGAAAAGAGTAAAACAGCTAGTATCGTTAAAGCTATCAATGATCCAGGATTGACAGCAAAATATAAAGCTATTCTAGAAGCTGGAAAAACAAATCATTCGGTGTATAAGGAATTGAAATGTATCGAACAAGATAGACGAGTATTCAATAGTGATGGGAATATCGTTGATAGTTATATCAGAAGATTTAATGAACGATTTCCTGATACTAATTATCGAATTGATAAAGGTTTCTTTGATATCGAAGTTGATGGATCTGAAGTTTATGGATTCCCAGATGAGGAACAAGCTCCAGCTCCAGTCAATATCATTACGTATTATGATGATAGCCGACAAATCTGTTATGTATATACTTTGAAATATGATACTGACACATATAGAGAAGCTATGCACGATAATGGACAAGAAATCATTGAAGAATTAAATAACTTTTATAATGAGGAAGAACTTCATAAGCTTCGGATGCCTGAAGCTAAAATCAAATTCATCATTAAAGAATATGATCGGGAAATTGATTTAATTAAAGCTTTCTATGACCAAGTTAATGAGAATAAGAATGATTTCATCTCTGGATGGAATAGTGTCTTTGATAATTTAACCTTGAAGAATCGGATAAAGAAACATGGAATAGATCCTAAAGATATTATCTGTCCCCCAGAAATGAAATATAAGTTTGTCTATTTTAAGAAATCATTTGGTATTGATCCAGCAGAAACATATCATACGTTTGATGCAAGTAGTTATAGTAACTGGATTGATGAAGAAACTCTCTATGCCAATATTACTAAACCTACTGGGAAACGTGAATCCTATACTTTGGATTATATTGGAAAGTATGAAGTAGGTGAACAAAAGAGAGATTATGATGGATCTTTAAAAGATCTTCATTTAAGAAACTATCGACAATTTATTTTATATAACATCCAAGATGTTATTCTTTTAGCTGGAATTGAACGAAAGACTCGTCATATTGATCTCTTATGTAAGTTAGCTTCTACCACTAATACACGGAATAAAGCTGTCTTAAAGAAGACTATCTCTATTCGAAATTTCGGGGAATCAAACTTCTTAGCTAATGGTAAAGTGATTAGTAATAACAGATCTTTCTTATATGAAGGTAATGATGAACCAGTTCCCGGAGCTTTCGTATCGGATCCAGAATTATTAGAGAATGTAGGTTCAGAGAATATTCTGGGTCGAAAGTCTAATAAGATCTTTAAATATGCTACCGATATGGATGCTAATCAGATGTATCCAAATAATATCATCGCTTATAATATCTGCGCAGAATCTCGGGTAGGTACTATTAAGTATTATAAGAATGACGAAAACGGTAATAAGATTGATATGAGTGATGAATTTGTCGATGATTATATTTCTAATGATGGATTCTTATTCTCACAGAAATATTATAACCTACCGTCCATAACTGAGATGGAACAAATTCTATTATCAACGAAAGGAGAGGACTAGTATGTCTGGAGTTATTGAAGGACGAGCAGAAACTCATTCATTTATTCTATTCTTAAATAAAATAAATAACTATTTTAAGAAAATAGCTACAGTACGAACTAAATCAATTTATTATGTATTTAAGCCTGATTATATTGCTTATACATCAGCTTTTGTATCTGATATAGAATCAACTGAAGCTGAATTAGATTTCTCAGCATCTTTCACTAAGAAATCAGAACCATATAAAGATTTCTTTGATACCGTTGCTAGAAATATTGTCTGGGATACACTGATTTATTATGAAGAAGTTTCTAAAGTAGAAGCTAAAATCGATCCAGTTAACAAGATAACTTATTCAGATACCGAAGTTGCTTTTTATAGATCTTCTGGATCAGTCATTCGGTTTATTAAAGATGAAGATAAATTAACTAGCTTAATTGAAGATGCTATTCATTTAACTTATCATATAGATAAGGATTGTGGTGAGTATAGCTTAACTCAAGATACAATTAAAACTATATCTGAGCTTAAATCACAAACAGATTTAGTTAGATTTGATTTTGATCTCTCAACTGATTTAACATTGAATAACGTAGTAACTTTAACTGGGATGGATGTATATGATCAGAATATCTTCATGCTTCAAGATAAATTTCCTGAGCGAAAGTTTCTGTCCTTAACTCTTCCAAATAAAAAGTTAATAGATGTTGATTATAGTGACACTGTGAAAGGAATTAAGACTGGAGAATTTAAGTTTAAAGTTGAATCTCTCGCTTATAATTCAGAAACATTTTTGGTAAGTATATTTACATCTAAATCAGCTAAAAAATATATTATGAAACAAACTTTCATAATCATTTAATTATTAGTATTAACATTATCCAAACCAATTTGTCAACAAGAAAGGGGATATATCTTGAAACTCAAACAAGTAACTCAATTATTAAATCTGTCACCCACTCAAATCACACGGCTTGCAGACGAAAAGAAAATCGTGCGTTATCCTCGCAAGGATGAACAGACCAAGTCGTGGGATTATGACGACGAAAGTGTGTATGCCTATAAGAGCTATCTCAAAGAAAAAGCACTTTTGGAACAGAAATACACCAATGTCAAAACAGTAGTCAAACGAGACAAGACAATTGTCAAGTTTGAAAGAGACAAGATCAAGAACGCGATTACGAAAGCGTACAATAATGTTTATCATTTCAACGATGACGAAGAAACTGTTCAAAACCTTGGTGATTTGATGGTCAGCATCGACAAGGTTACGGATTTGACAGTCAACAAGCTCGTGCGTCAAAACAAGAGTCAGTTTGACATTGTTGAAATTCAGACAGCCGTCGAACAATCATTGATTGCCGCTGAAGAATATAACGTAGCCAAAGCATATACGGATTATCGCTTAAACCACGATATCGCCCGCAAGAAACAAATCTCAGTTGATTATCAAATCAACAAGCTGTTCAACAAAGACGACGATGTGGTCAACGAAAATGCGAACAAAGATGCCGATGTCTACTCAACCAAGCGCGATTTAATCGCGGGTGCAGTTTCCAAAGCGATCGGTTTGAAGATGCTGCCAAAACGAATTGCGGATGCCCATATCAACGGCTTGATTCATTGGCATGACTTGGATTATAGTCCTGTCAATAACTACCATAACTGCGGTCTTATCAATCTGGCTGACATGCTTGAGAACGGCTTCACATTGGGTAACGCTGATGTTGAGACGCCTCATTCATTGACTACGGCCGTGGCACAAGCCAGCCAGATTCTGAGTTCGATCAGCAGTTTACAATACGGTGGATGTTCGTATGACCGTTTGGATGAAGTCTTGGCGCCATATGCTAAAAAGTCATATGATAATTATCTCAAACATGCCACGGAATTCCACGTACCCGATCCTGAAACATATGCTAAAGAAATGACCAGACGTGAAATCGGTCAATGCATGCAAAGTTTCGAATACGAAGTCAATACATTGTATTCATCTAACGGACAAACACCATTCGTAACAGTCGGCTTTGGATTGGGTGAAAGCTGGTTTGAACGCGAAATTCAAATCGGCATTCTGAACCAACGAATTGCGGGGCTGGGTAAAGACCATCGTACAGCTATTTTCCCTAAGCTGTTGTTCACCATCAAACCCGGTGTCAATATGCATCCCGGAGATCCAAACTATGACATCAAGCAATTGGCTTTGAAGTCGGTTGTGCAACGGATGTCACCTGAAATTCTCAACTATGATAATGTGGTTGATATTACAGGGAGTTTTAAAGCATCCATGGGATGCCGTAGTTTCTTAGGTGCTCTATCCAAAGAGGATTTGAAAGCCATGGGTGAAAAGTCCGATTTCTCAAGCGGTCGTTTGAACCTCGGTGTGGTAAGTTTGAACCTGCCACGTGTTGCACTTGATTCTAAAGGCGATAAAGACGTCTTCTGGAAGCTGCTTGACGAACGACTCGAGCTTGTCAAAGAAGCCATGTTGTTCCGAATCGAAAATGTCAAACAGGCTTTGCCAAAGTATAATCCGTCTGGCTTCATGTACGGCGGTTATGGCCGGTTGGCACCCGATGGGGATGTGGATGAATTATTCCGTCACAATCGTGCCTCAGTTTCACTGGGATACGTTGGTTTGTATGAAATGACCGCCCGCTTCTATGGTGACTGGCAACAAGACCATGATTATAATCATGAAGCACGCGATTTTGCATATGCCGTTTTGAAACACATGCATGACAAAGCTGCCGAATGGAAACATCAATATGGCTATGGCTTCTCATGTTACGGTACGCCCGGTGAAAGTTTGAACAGCACGTTCGAAGAAATCGACCACAAGTTGTATCCAAATGTTCCGTTCGTAACTGATCATGATTTTTATACCAACAGTTTCCACTATTTTGTTGAACGCAAACCAACGCCATTTGAAAAGTTGGACTTTGAAGCACCATTCCAGCATTTGTCTAACGGCGGGTTCATCAGTTATGTGGAATTGCCTAGCATGAAAGATAATCTGGATGCGCTCGAAGCCATTTGGGATTACTCATATGACGCAGGCATCGGTTACTTCGAAATCAACACGGCCATTGACCATTGTTTAAAGTGTGGTTTCCGTGGTGAATATGCAGCGGATGAAAAAGGTTATCACTGTCCTAACTGTGGCAACTCAGATCCCGACACCAGTGATGTAACCCGCCGTATCTGTGGTTATCTCGGCAACCCGATGAAACGTCCACCAAAGCATGGTCGTCAAGCAGAAATCATTCATCGTGTCAAGCACATGTCTGGTACGCTGGGACGATTGAGCAACGGTGAATTCATTGAATCTGATGATGCGGACGCATCAAAGATCGAAAAGTTGGGTGAATAGCAATCGTTCGTAAGACTATGAGAGGATCGCTACGTGTTCGTTGCACGGTAGTCTTATTATCATAATAAGAAAGGAAAGTGACTGATTCGTGAAAACAAGCGAAAATCAAAGTCAACAGCCGAAACAGCAAATCAAACAATTTAACAATCCCAAACCAAAAGAATGGCTGGCAGCCGATCTATCAAAGGCCAAATATGCTGATTGGAAATTCCCGTCAGTGTCCGATGGTTTAGGCGTTCGTGGGTCACTGTTTGTATCCGGCTGCATGTTCCATTGCCATAACTGTTTTAACGCCTCAATCTGGAATTTCGACAACGGGAAAGATTATACTCCTGAAGTAGAAGACCGTATTATGAAAGATTTGAACCATTCATATGTCCGTGGCTTAACTTTGTTGGGCGGCGAACCGTTTCTTAACACCAATATCCTGATTCCATTGATTGACCGTGTTCGCCGTGAATTGCCAGACAAAGATATCTGGTCATGGTCAGGTTACAAGTGGGAAGAATTACTGAAAGATTCCGCTGATAAGATTGCTATGCTTAAGAAATTGGATGTTTTAGTCGACGGACGTTTTGACGAACGTCTTAAAGCCGGTGATCATCCGTTTCGTGGCAGTTCCAATCAGCGGATTATCGATGTTCAAAAGTCATTGAAAGCCGGTCATGTCATCACCCTGATGCCATAGACCGGGTTGTAGCAAAGTAACAGATGTGATAGACTTATGAAGTTACGATTATTACATCATAGTAATAATTTAATTGAAACGATTATTTAATGATTAAAGCGAAAGAACACCTTACGGTGTTCACAATGGTCTTATATCCCATGACTAAAGTCACGGGTATTACGACCTGTTCATTGATACACTCTGGGTAAACGATAAATTAGTCGTTTATCCAGTATTTTTTCAGAAAAACATCCTAATTATATAGGAAAATAAAGTTAGGAGGGATCAGATTGGCTGAAAATACAACTAGACGATCAGATCCATTATCATCAGCTGATGCTAAGAAAGTCACTAAATTAGATGATAAGATAGGTTCTGCTCTATATAATGTAGCCAAAGATGATGAAAAATCTTTACCTAAAGATGATCCTAAGTTCATTGATCGGATAGGAAATATAGTTGACGATGTTAATAATGTTGAAGATGAACCAGTATTTGATGATCAAGACATTGTTAAACGTTTAAATTCTCTAAATATTTCTGATAATTCATTAAATATTAACACAGCTAGAAATATATCTTCTCAGTTAAAGAATAATGATGAAAACGGTTTGGTTAAAGAATTAGAAACCGGATTAGCTTCGGCTAGTTTAGCTGATGAAGGAAATAGAATTTCTCGCTATAATGATTATGATGCTATTGATACATCTATACCAGAATTAAGTACAGCTTTAGATGTTTATCGAGATGCTATCTTATCACCAGATGATATCACTAAGAAGTCATTAATGTATTATTATGAAAGCTTAGAAGATAATAATTTAAATAAAGTCTATAATGAGAGCTTTACCAGCAACATGAAAAAGTTGATAGAGAAGTTTAAACTGGATAGTCGAGTTCCTATGATTATTCGAGATGGACTTAAATATGGTGATAGTTTTATAGCTGTCTTTGATATCAATAAGGAAGCTAATGAACTTCTAAATGAAAATTATAATCAACAATATGAAAAAGAAAGCATTGACGTATTGAATGAAGCTAATTTCAATAATGAACAAGACAATGCTCTCTTAGAGAAGCTCTATGATACATTTAGTGATGAAGAAATTTTAACATCCTTAGCTATATCAAGTAAAGAAGATAAGAGTGTGGCTTCAACGTATAAGAAATTAGCGGCTTATTCTAAAGAGAAGAATGAAACTAAAGTTAAGATCAACACGGATCAAATAATTAATCAAACTAAGAAAGATTTAGCTCAAAAGATTAATAAGAATTTAAACTTTTATTCAGATCCAAAGAAATTAATTCTTAAGAGTACTGATAAAACTTATACGTCAGGTGCTTCTTCTAAGGTACATTTTAATTTATCTGGTGCTTATATGAAGATAATTGATCCTAGAGATATTATTAAATTAGAGATAGATGATATTTGTTTAGGGTATATATACTTTGAACCTACCCAAGGATCAACATATGATACTCTTGATTCATCTATGGATAAGAATAATGCAAACTCTTATGGGTCAATGATTACTATGATGTCTTCAGCTATGTCTAATTCCGTAAATAGTTCAGCATCTAATTATCAATTTACTCAACAAAGTTCATCAACTACATCTTCAACTTCATCAGCTGATGATACAATTTCTAATATGAATGAAATCAACTATAAGAATACTGCTCTCCGGTATCAAATTATAACTGATCTCTTTATTCGAGGAATTGGGAAGAAGTTAAATAAACGATTCATTAATAAGAATAAAGACCTTCATAGATTTATTTATAACTTGATTAAGCAAGATTATCTCTTACGGAAGCAAGTTAGAATAACATTCTTAGAACCAGATCAAGTTGTTCATTTAAAACTTGACTCTGTTACAAATACGTATGGGGTATCACGGTTAGCATCTAGCTTACTCTTTGCTAAGTTATATTTATCCATTCTCTTGACTAATGTAATCACTAAGATTACCAAGGGTAAGGATCGTCGTGTATACTATGTTGATGTTGGTTTAGATGATGATGTTGAAGGTACTGTACAATCCTTAATTAGAGATTTCAGATCGGATGAATTTAATACTGGTGTTTTTGGAAATGATAAATCCATTTCTACGATGCTTAAACAATTAGGTTCTGGAAAGGAAGCTTATGTACCTGTTATTGATGGTAATGCTCCATTCAATATCGATAGTATTCCCGGAGAACAAGTTGACATTAATGATGAATTCCTAGAAATGTTGAAGAAGTCCTTAATTTCATCTACGGGTGTTCCAGCTAACTATATTGATGCTACCCAAGATGTTGATTATGCTAGATCATTGTCTATGCAAAATAATGCTTTCTTACGGAATGTTACTAAGTATCAATCAGATTTTAGTATCTTCTTCAGTAAGGTTGTTCGGAAGCTCTATCAAATTGAATATCAAGAAGATTTACAAAGAGATGCTAAAGCAAAAGATAATGAAGAGCAATTAGACGTTAATAAGATCTTCATTACGTTCCCTAAGCCAATGTTTCTATCTATTCAGAATATCAATGAACAGATTAGTAATATTTCCCAGACTATTGAGTTTGTTACTAATTCTTATATCAGTGACGATGATGTTTCTGAAGATGAAAGCAAAGTTACAGGGAAGGTTAAGAACCGCTTAAAGCTAAAACTATCTAAGAATATGATTCAGACTTTAGATTGGGATATGTATGATACACTATTGGATCAAGCTCGAATTGAAATCAATAAGGAAATAATTGAACAAGAAAATGATACAAAGTCTGATGGTGAAGATTCTGGCGACGATAGCAGTGGATCTGCTTGGTAAATCATAAATAAAATAGATATACTCAATTTTGAGTATATCTATTATTTTAAGCGTTATCAGCTAAGTCCCCAGTACCAGTACCAGTAATACCTGAGTTTGGTAACTTAAAGTCAGCCAATGTAGAATCTGAGTAAGGAGTCTTAGGATCAAACATACCTTCAGAAACCATACTGTAAGTACTCTTCAAGATTTCAGCTGCATAATTATCAACATTAGGTGAAATATTCATGTTACCTACAAAATCTTGAGTGATAGTAGGTGCATCATGAGTACCTTGATCATAATTGAAGTGTGATAGAGGAATCTTGGTAGGCATAACATTAGTGTAGTAAGCTGAGAATTCAATGTTCTTCTTATCAACGTTGTTAGCGTCAGGACGAGTAACAATGTAGATTAATTCTCCAGTATGGTTCTTAGCCGCATATTCCATACCAAATTGCTTAGGGTAAGTAGCAATCCCTGTACGAGGATCAGAAATGCCAGAAACCCACGCTTGATACATATTTTTGATAGGACTACGACTAAATTCTTGATGAGTAAGACTGAAAGCTGTATTACCTTTTTCAATAGCTGCATTTACCTTGTATTCATTGTTGTTGAATGAGAAGTTATATGAAGCTGTATTTAAAGTCATATCATCAATCCCACTAAAGGACTTGAAGTTCTTTTGTGTCATAGCCTTAAATCCTGGGAAGAGTTCTTCTAACCATTTAGGAACTTTCGTCCAAATGATAAACGCATAACCAGTGATCAATGGATCAAATGGTAATGTTTGTAAGTTCATATGACCGGTGTAAAAACCTTCGTCTTTAGCAAGATCATTATCGTAAACACCGATACCATTACCTTCTAAAATCATTTAGAAAGCCACCTTCCTTTCATATAAGATGAAATAAATAATATATAGTTGGTAGAGGATCTTCTAGGGTATATAAACGTTTAATATTTACTACTGTAATATTTCCAATATAGATTATCAATTATCATCTTAAACTTAGTGAAGTTAAAGTATCTCATAGGATGATATTCATAGGCAAAGTCTGGACTTAAAACAATATCCAAAGCTTGTTCAGTCAGTATTTCATCATAATAATAAATATTGTTAATAGTTAAATGCCATTGGTGCATAAGTGGTTCTAGACATTTTTGAACAAGTTGCTCATATATACGATCGGGAACAACATCTAATTCAAAATTATCAGCTATAACCACTAAGAGTGCATTTTTAAATTTAGGTTCTATTATACGTTGTTGAGCCATATCGGACAAGAACCATGATTCTTTATATTGATTTAAACCTGTATAGATTACATAGTCATCATCAATTAATTCCTCGAAGAAGTGCATAGGAAGATTATATTTCATATATTGATCATTTTGTTGTACGATAGAAATCTTATTCAGGAGATAATTTTGCCATGTAACCCAAACTGGTTCATCAGTTGAATGACGAACTATATTTGTGATAGGAGCTTTCTTATTAATAAGATTTTGAGCGTGCATTAAAACTATCCCACTAGGTCGTTCTTTCATCCGTCTAGTTCGATCTTTCTTAATAGTGTACATATACAATAGTCCTTCTTTCAAAATTTATAACCAGCTGTTAATCTTGACATAATATTATAAATAGAAAGAAGGTACAAATATGGCTCTTACTGATATATTTGGAGGAAATTTATTCGAACCTATTGATTTCACTAAAAAGTTTGAAGGAATTGTAGTAGGCACTGATCATTTTCTCACTGATCATTATATAGATGTTTTCCTATATGAACTCTTCGTTACAGAACTCCCTATGTTGAGTCGAACTAATACAGTAATCTATAATAAATCCACTAAGAATTTATTGACTAATTTTTCTAGCGATTCAACATCAACTGGAATAAAGAAACAATTACAGGACAAGATCATTGAAATTAGAGATAAAATATCTGCTAAGAAATATACACCAGATACAACTAATTATATTGAAACTCGTATGAAGAGTGCTATATCAATTTTACAGAAGAATCCAAAACTAGATAACAATAACAAAATATTCTCAGATGCTTTAACGTTGTTAAAAGAAGCTGAAGATGGATTGCAAGAGCAAGAAAATGTAACAACGATCAATAAACATAGAATTGAACGAGGAAGTACTTTAGTTTTTGATACCACGGTAAAATCTCTTAATTATATTAAATGTTATCCCAAGCTTAATTGTGGGTTTGATCTAGATTCTTATACAACAATGGATGATACTCTTCGTAGGTATTATGTACCCGGTATAGGTGATAAAGTATCTGTGGAGTTTCTAAATGGTGATCCTAAATTACCATACTATAAGTTTGATCGATATTATGAAATTAAATCTATAAAGATAGATGATAGTATCGGTGATACTGGAGATAAAATTTCAGATAATAAAAATGTCATTGATGATCCAAATAAGAACTCACCTTATAATCGTCCATCGGGATCTACTTATATGCTTCAAAATTACTATAGATTACTTAAACCAACTAGACCGGTTATGGTTGGGGGAGATATAGCTCGGTTAAGAAAGAAATTAAAAACTCTGGGCTGTGTATTCTCAGCTGCTAGCAAATCTGAAACAGCTTATGACTCAGAGATGGAAGCTTTTGTAATTAAATATCAAATGGATCATCATATAACTGAAGAACGAACTGGAACAGTAGGTCCGATTACCTATACATCCATAGCTAAACGAGCTGATTATACAATTGGACAAAAATATGCTCAAAAAGACTTAAGTGAAAATAAAGAATCTAGGAGTTATATCGTTGAATCTAGAGATAAGAAACTTTCTAAATATACGTATGATATGATTAAGAATGAAGATATAACAGAGTTTGAATCCTTTAATAAAGGTTATGATGCTTATATGAAAACACATAAGTAACAAATTTTTATTATATTTTATATAGAAAGAAGTGCAGTTATAATGGCTCATAATGCTTGGACTATTTTGGTGTCTATTTTTACATTGAGTATCATTGTTGAATATTTGGTGCAACAACTAAAATCTTTGTGTCCTAACTCATTGGTTAAAAAGATGGGTGACAATCAAGAGACACTAGTTCAATTGCTAGCTTTGGTTGTTGGGATCTTGGTAGCTTTTATCGCTCAAGCCGATGTATTTACAGCTTTATCAATCCCAACAGTTAATAAGGTCGTTGATTATTTATTGACTGGTATTTTAATTAGTGGTGGTTCCTCATTCTTGCATGCTATGTTTGATAACATCAACAAAGTAAAGAACCTACAACCACCAACTGATAAACCTGAATAACATATAAGATTATATCCTTTTTGGATATAATCTTTTTTTATAAATTTTTTGTAACGGATTCAACTTTGTGTTATACAAGAATACAAGAAATGAAATGAAAGGATTTGGATTTATCGATATGGTGTTTAAATTAACTGAAGATCAAGAACGAGCTGTTAAACTTGCTAAGAAATGGTTTTACAGTTCTGAATGTTTTCAACGTCCCTTTGTAATTCAAGGTATAGCTGGGAGTGGTAAATCTTCTACAGTAAGTAGCTTAATAGAAGCTTTAGATTTAAGTATGGATGAAGTTACGTATGCTGCTTTTACTGGCACTGCGGCTGTTAACTTAACTAGAAAGAATAATCCAGCTATAACTATTCATCGTTTAATTTATCGTCCCTTTGTAGATAAAGAAACTCATAAGGTTTATTTTACCTTGAAAGAACGAGATGAATTAGAGAAATATAAATTGATTGTAATTGATGAAGGTGGAATGTTAAATAAGAAGCTCCTAGAAGATTTATCATCATTTGGAGTTCCGATCTTGGTTTTAGGAGATAAAGAACAATTAAAGCAATTCTCTGGAGAAGATTCTGGAATTATGGATAAACCAGACGTAGTATTAACTAAGCCTATGCGTCAAGCTTTAGATTCTCCTATTTTGAGGTTATCTTATAAAATTTTAAATGGAGAGCAAATAACTCTAGCTGATTCAGCTCCAGACAACGGGTTATTAGTCATTGATAAGAATGATATACCAGACTACTATTATATTAATGCTGATCAAATTATTTGTGGTTTGAATAAGAGTGTTGATAAAATTACCTCTCATATTCGTCATAATCTCTTTCAACTCACTCAACCTTTTCCCTATGAAAATGAAAAATTAATCTGTTTGAAGAATAATTGGAATAAATCTACTATTGTTGATGGTTTAGAAATGGATCTCACTAATGGATTGACTGGTTATGCTCTAGGTTTCTCTGATTATGATGATCGAATGAAAACCTTCCGAGTGATTTTTAAACCTAGTTGTAAGCAACAATCACAAGCTTTTTCAAATCCCCTTAAAGCTGATGTTTTATATTTTACCGAGAATATTCGAAATGAGAATCAATTATATAGTGAAGAATTCTCAGCTAAATATAAACGAGTCTTATTTAGACGCTCTCATTCAGGTTCTTTTGAAGATATAAATAAATTCTATTTTGGGTATGCAGAAACAGTTTATAAATCTCAAGGTAGCGAATGGGATAACGTTCTGTATATAGATGATCCATGGGGTGGAAAAGATTTAATTCGTCGACAAAGATATGTAGCGGTTACTCGCTCTAAGCAGAATTTAGTTGTTGCTATTTAGTGATTTATAGTACAATATCATCATAAATGATGATATTGTTATTTTATTGCTAAAACCATATAATTATTATACAAATAACTTAAGAATGGAAGTGTTTTTCTACGATGAAGAAATTCTCAATTAAAGAATTTAGTCGCTTGAATTATAAATGGCTTTTACTTTTAGCTAGTTCTTTAATGCTTTTGTCTTCATCTAGCGGAATAGCTTATGCTCGTAGTCAAGGTACTGATTTGTCTCGCTATAATGGTCCTACTACAACTAAAGCTTATCCAACAGATGAATTTGCCATTGCACAAATTGGTGGTTATAATCAATATGGGTTGTACGATCAATATACGTATCCTACCCAAGTTTCTACCGGTATTGCTCAAGCTATCCGGATGCATACTTATATTTGGTATGAAGTTGGTTCAGATTTAAATAAAGCTAAAATCACTATGGATTACTTCTTGCCTAAGATTCAGACACCAAAGGGTTCTTTAGTTGCTTTAGACTACGAATCAGGTGCTAGTTGGGATAAGACTGCCAATACCAATGCAATTTTATATGGGATGAATCGGATTAAAGAAGCTGGTTACACACCTATTTATTATTCATATAAGCCTTATACTCTACAGCATGTTGATTACAAGAGAATCATTCAAGCTTATCCAAAATCTCTGTGGATTGCTGCTTATAAAGATTATCAAGTAACTCCACGTCCTGATTATGCTTACTTCCCTAGCTTAGATGATATTTCTATCTGGCAATTCACATCCACTTATAAAGCTGGAGGATTGGATGGAAACGTGGATCTCTTGGATATGACTAAGAAGGGTTATGATGGTAAATCAACTGCTTCTAAGACAGATGCACCTAAGGTTAATACAAACAGCTCAACATCAGCTATCAAGCAAGGTCAAGCTGCTAATAATACACCGAAGTCTGACATTAAAGCAGGATATACTGTGAAGGTTAACTTCTCAGCTTCATCTTGGTCAGTTGGTGGAGCAATCCCATCATGGGTAAAAGGTAAGTCATATAAGGTTCAAGAAGTATCTGGTAATCGAGTATTGTTAGCTGGTATTTTAAGTTGGATTGATAAATCTAATGTAGAAATCCTTCAAACAGCTTCTCAAGCTCAAAATCCTCCAACTACTTCAGCAACTAAGTACTATCGAGTTCAATATGGAGATAATTTATCATCTATCGCTGCTAAATTCGGTACTACATGGAGTAACTTGCAACGTTTGAATGGATTATCAAATCCAAATTGGATCTATCCGGGACAAACATTGAAAGTGACTGGTGGTTCATCAACTGCTTCAGCAACTAAGTACTATCGAGTTCAATATGGAGATAATTTATCATCTATCGCTGCTAAATTCGGTACTACATGGAGTAACTTGCAACGTTTGAATGGATTATCAAATCCAAATTGGATCTATCCGGGACAAACATTGAAAGTCCGCTAATGCTCTGAAATTAGCATAAAAATAATCTCATCTACCATTTAGGTAGATGAGATCTTATTAGAACAATGAATGAACAATTATAGAAATGAAAATAACTTACCGATTTATCGGTAGTCCCCAATATCTAATTGTTTATAGTTTGCTCTTAAAAATTTTATTGAGCGAATACAGTGCCATCGTTGTTTAGAATATCAATTTGACCAATGATTGGTGTGAATTCTTCCAAATCATAACGCTTAGTCATCATCAGGTTTGGCAATGATGGATTAGTTGTGTTATTGTAGTTATTAACAACATTAAATGAGTACGGATAAAACTTGAACGTCAAATAGTCCTTACGTTGAGGAATAGCAATAATCTTCAATGATCCTTGTGGAATCAAGTCTGAAGAAATAATCTTGTAGCTAGCGATACCTGAAACAGCACCTACACTATAGCTTACTTCTACACCACCAACAGTTGAACCATTACCTTGGAATGTCCAGTTAACATCACGCAACAAGTTGATGTCCAATGGGTTACCAACGATAGCGAATGTTGCGTCATATGACTTGAAGTCTTGACGCATTGTTTGTGTCAAGTAGTCAATCAATGTCTTCAATTGACCTTGCCACTCTGTTGGTGACAATGCGTAGTTTGCTGGTGGAACAATGTCGAATACCTTGTGGTAACGAGCACCAGTGTCACGATATGAGTTGTTAAGGAATTCAATGATGTTCATATCAACACGTTGTTGTACAGTACGTGACATTTGGTCGATCATTGTTGCTGCACCATCAACATTGTACATTGCTTGCAAGTCCTGCACCCATTCCACTGGGAAGGTTGCTTCAATGTGTTCTGCTGTACCAATTTGGATTTGTTGGTTTTGGATTTCGAAGGACTCTTGCGTTGCAAATGTATGTTGTTCAGAACTTACAAAACCACGAATCTTAAGGTCTTTTAGCTTACCTGAAACAGATACCAAAGTCAGGTAACCTTTTTCAACATCAACAGAACCGATCAAAGTATCAGTTGCTACAGTTGTAGCTGATGTTGGGTAAGTAATATCCCCATGCAGGTTGAATGATGTATCCATCTTGATGATGTCACTATTAGTGAAGTTTACCCAAGCACCTGTTTCTTGTGTATCGGTGTCAAATGAATCAGCCCACTTAGCACCAATAATAGCGAACTTACGGTCAATGTTATCTGACATTGAACGTTTAGCTGAAGGAATACCAGTGAAGAGATCGTACTTAATAATCTTTCCTTCCTTAACTACATCTTCACCAAGTTCTTCCTTCAATTGACGCATACCAGTCAATTCGCCAACAGGCATTTCGTTAATTGAATCTGGAAGATAATACTTATTACCGTCATGACCAAGGATGAATGGCTTGATCCAAGAAACAGTGAAGGCTGGTGTTGAAACTGGTTCTGTAGGAATAGCTTCAGTCAAAGTCAAACGTGCCCATAGCTTAACCAAGATAGGCATTGTCAATGAAGCGAAGGGTTGAATAGTACCCATAGATGCTTCAGTAAGGATATCTGACCTAGTGTTATCCATCATAGCTGAAACAGCTTCACGGTCATTTGCATCAAATAGTGAATCCAATTGTTCCTTATAAGCTTCAAACAAAGAACGATCAGTAAGGATATTTACGATATCGTTACCAACAATACCTTGATTGTAGGAATTGCGGAACATTTCATCAGTTTCATTGAATACTGATGAAAATTCATCAGACATCTTAGAAATATTAATCATTGATCAATCACTCCAATATAGTTATTTAGTATATTATTCATTTATTGTACATACAATAAATTTAATAATTAATAATTTATTTGTTACTATAGTAGTTATTTGCTTTCTAAATTTTTCTTTTGCTTTGATAATTCTTTTGTGATAATTGATATTAGACCGTCCGTCTTCTTCTTAAATAAATCATATAATTTTATCAAATTATCATTCTCCAAGTGATTAATTTTACCCACTAGGATAATTTTAATCTTATCTCGGATATTATTAATCTCTGCTAAAATGAAATTCTTCAAGCTAGGTTCAAACTTAGATGAAGCTGATATCGAATTGTAGAGATTATTTAAATTAAATGATAATTTAGACAATTTCTTAATATAGGTAAGTTTGATATAAGGATTTAACTTAACTTCCTTATCATCATCGGAATTTTGGGAATCTGTTTCTTGATTTTCAGTTTCTCCTTGTCCATCATCGGTATTTTCATCTCCACCTACGTCCATATCATCAGCCCCACCAGCATCATCAGTGCCTTCAGTATCATCGGCTCCGTCCTTATCAGGATTAGGATCTTCTTCACCAGTTTCTTCTTCATTAGCATCATCCGTATTTTCGTTAGTATTATCTTCTCCACCACCATCTTCTTCACCTGTATTGGTATCAGTGTTTCCACCACCAACATCTAAGGTTTCAACTTCATCATCGGCTTCATGAAAAAGAATGGTATCTAAGAGAGAAATATCATCATAGAAATTTTCAGTCATATGGCATCAGTCCTTCTATTTAATAGTATGATGAAGAGTGACGATCATTAGCTGATGAGTCTTTTTCTTTAAATAACCGTTTAAAGGATCTTTCACATTGAGCATTCTTACGTTTAAATTCTCCATAAGCTTTTTCTAAGTCTTTTACTTTATCAGGGTCGCCTTCAGCAGCTGCAATCTTTTGTTCAAACCATTTAGATTCACTATCAAACCAATCTTTTTGTCGTTTGATATAGTCAGCATACTTTTGAGCAGAGGTTACAATAGTTACCATAATAGCTAAAGCACGTACCGCAAAACTTAGGGGTAAGAGATTAATCCCAAATATAGCTATAAAAGTAAATACTATATGACAGATCTTTCGAGCCGTAATTAAACTACCCGGATCATTCTTTTCTTTTTCATCTATCTTTTTAAATAGCTTCTTAATAGTCATTGTGGCTTTAGCAGCAGCTTTCTTAGCTTTAACCTTTAAATGAGCTACTAATACACTCTCATCATAAGATGAAAACTCTTTAATGATAGGAGCTTTATACTTGTCATTAAAAATCTCTAAAGCATATTTTCGCATTTCTTCATCACTGAGTTTATCATAAACTGGATTTAGAAATAAATCATCGATATCTTTAGGATATCGAAATTGTTGATAAGGTGTTCCAGAATTAGCTAAGGGAGCATATCCAGCTATAGTTCCCATACTAGCTTCAGCTTCAATGCTATCTGGAGTTAGGAATATAGGTTCTTCAAATAAATATTTATCGGTATTCATAAGCACACAGACCCTTTCTTGTTATAGTATATAATAATCCTGTTGACTATGGCAACAATAACATTATTTATTAAATCAGAAATTTATCAAGAAGGGAATGATATTTTTTGGAAGAAACCAAAGGATTTATTGTAGTAGAAGATGCTTCCACTTTAGCTACACCAACAATCATTGGAACAAACTCATCTAAGGAATCAATCAAGTTTGAAGCTGAATTACAAGAAGCTGAAGCTCCTAATC
>Ga0256405_10004619_pt1 | contig 25403 bp, 27 predicted proteins | sample RumenRJG_02DNA_FD_189096 | JGI IMG/M metagenome (GOLD analysis project Ga0256405, IMG submission 189096) | Bovine rumen microbial communities from Lethbridge, Alberta, Canada - RJG_02 | ecosystem: Host-associated > Mammals > Digestive system > Stomach > Rumen | place: Canada: Alberta... | reverse complement strand
GCACCCACAATACCGAAGGTATCACCTTCAGGCAGCGCGCCGGGATGCTTGAAAAGCCGTGAGTAGGCCAGCAGCGGCACCTTTTCGCGCGTATGATCCGTACCGTGGAAAGTAGGATCATTGCCGTGGTCGGCGGTAATAAGCAGCAGATCATCATCACGCAGCACAGAAAGCAGCTTGCCCAGATTAACGTCAAACTTTTCAATTTCACGGGCATATCCGGCAGGATCACGGCGGTGTCCCCACAGCGCATCAAAGTCAACCAGATTTACAAAGCACAGGCCGTGGAAGTCTTTGCCGGCTTCTTCAATAGTCTGCTCCATGCCGTTCACCGAAGATTCTGAATGAATGGCCTTGGTAACGCCTTCGCCCACAAAAATGTCGTTGATCTTACCGATGGAAATCATATCGTATCCGTTGTCTTTCAGCACGTTCAGCGCAGTTTTTCCGAACGGCTTTACCGCATAGTCATGGCGGTTGGCAGTACGCTTGAATTCACCCTTATGGCGTCCTACATACGGACGCGCAATAACGCGTCCCACAAGCCATTCAGGTTTCATAGTAAGCTCACGGGCAATCTCGCAGTATTTATACAGCGTATCAAGCCCCATAGTCTCTTCATTTCCGCAGATCTGCAGCACAGAGTCTGCCGACGTATATACGATCAGATGACCTTTGTTGATTTCCTCTTCTGCAAGCTCGTCAAGAATGGCGGTGCCGGACGCGGCCTTGTTGCCGATAATCTTACGGCCCGTACGTTTTTCAAGCTCCGCAATAAGCTCGGGCGGGAATCCGTGATCCGTAAAGGTAATGAACGGCTTGGTGGTGTACAGCCCCATCATTTCCCAGTGTCCGGTCATGGTGTCCTTGCCGACGCTTTTTTCGCGCAGCGCGCCGTAATATGCGGCGGGAGAAGCGGCAGGTGCCACCTGCACAAGCGGATGCAGATTCGCCATACCGAGCTTCTGCAAGTTCGGAATGGTAAACTCTTTTACCGACTGAGAAATATGTCCGAGCGTATCGGATCCAACGTCATTATATTCCGCCGCATCGGGTTCCTCACCGATACCCAGCGAATCTATTACAATACAAAATATTCGTTTAAACTTCTTATCACTCATATAAAAACCTCACTATGCCTCAGGCTCCTCAAGCTCATCCTGCTGTCCCAGATCGGCAGGACCGAATCCCTGCGGCAGCAGTTCCTCAAGAGTCTGTATCCGGTACTCCTCACGATTCTTGGCAAGTATCACCATGAATTTCTTAGGATCACAGAATTCCATCATAACCTGACGGCACACGCCGCACGGAGCGCAGTAGTCCTGCAGCTCGCCTTCGTGGCCGCCCACCACCACAATCGCCGTAAACCGGCGCACGCCATGGCTCACCGCCTTAAAAAATGCCGTACGCTCCGCGCAGTTCGTGGGAGTAAAGGCCGCATTCTCAATGTTGCAGCCGCCCCAGATTTTACCGTCCGCGTCAAGCAGCGCCGCGCCCACCTTCCAATGCGAATAGGGAGTATAGGCACGCCCCAGCATCTTTATGGCTTTGTCTATCATATCCTGCACCGGCAGCTCCGCCGCCGTGCCGGCCTGCATTTTCTTTTCCTTGCCCATATGTGCCTCCGCTCAATAGCCGCCGGCAGCTTCGTTCTTTGCAAGTTTTACAATGCGGCTGGTGCCAAGCCGGGAAGCGCCCAAAGAGATAAATTTTTTAGCGTCATCAAATGAAGCGATTCCTCCCGCCGCCTTAATCCGCACGTCTTTACCTACATGCTTGGCGAACAGCGCAACGTCCTCAAATGTTGCGCCTGCTGTAGAAAATCCGGTGCTCGTCTTGATAAAATCTGCGCCGGCTTCAGTCACCAGCTCGCACATCTTCACTTTTTCCGCATCCGTAAGCAGGCATGTTTCAATGATCACCTTAAGGATCTTAGAGCCGCAGGCCTTTTTCAGCGTCTTAATTTCATCGCGGACATAGTCATAGTTTCCGGCCTTAAGCTGGCCGATATTGATCACCATGTCTATCTCATCAGCACCGGCAGCAATCGCATCCTTGGTCTCAAACTCCTTTACCGCCGTGGTATTGTATCCGTTGGGAAATCCGATGACGGTACAGACTGCCATGCGGTCCTTTACATATTCCTTGGCCTGCTTTACATAGCACGGAGGAATACAGACGGACGCCGTCTGGTATGCCATGGCATCATCGCATATCTGCTTAATGTCATTCCAGGTTGATTCCTGCTTGAGCAGCGTATGATCCACAAACTTGAATATATCTTTCTGTTCCATGATTACTTCCTTCTATATAATACGTCCAGTAGGTTGATACAGCATGACGTTCTTGAAAAAGCCGCGCATGCTGATTTTCCGAAGATACTTATGCCTTCTTACTGTCTTTCTTAATGAGCAGGCGGACCGCCTCAACCGCAGTACGTACGGCGCAGTCAGTGTCATGAGCCACCGGATTGTCCAGTCCTTTTGCCGCACGTTCCTGATTCGCCATGACAAGGAATACAGATCCGCACCGCACGCGCAGGAACTGCGCCACGATGAACAGCGCGGCGCTCTCCATTTCGGAGGCCAGACAGCCCATCCGCAGCCATGCTTCCCACTTATTCATCAGCTCATAGCTTACCGGCTTGATCTCAGGAGAATGCTGACCGTAGAAAGCGTCCTTGCACTGCACTACGCCCACATGATAATTGAATGTATTTCCTGCGGCAGAAACAGCGGCGGAAGCAGCCTCAACCAGCGCATTGGTCACCTCAAGATCTGCCACCGCAGGATACTCGATGGGCGCGTATTCCTTTGACGTACCTTCCATACGGATAGCACCGTTGGCAACCACAAGATCGCCGCCCTTTACATCAAGCTGCATACCTCCGCAGGTTCCGATACGAACAAAAGTGTCGGCACCGCATTTAACCAGTTCCTCCATGGCAATGGACGCGCTCGGACCGCCGATGCCCGTAGACGTAACGCTTACCGGAACCCCGTCCAGCGTTCCGGTGTATGTCACAAACTCACGGTTATCCGCAATAAACTTAGGATTGTCAAAATACTGTGCAATTTTTTCACAACGTTTGGGATCTCCGGGCAGAATCACATACCGCCCTACATCGCCCTTGCCCAGCTGCACATGGTACTGCTTGCTCTGATCGACTGAATAATTAATCATAAAACCCTCCTGAAAAAAGCTGCCTGAAAACACCGGAACGCCCGGTACCGTCTGCGTCCGGGTGCTTCCTAAATGTTATTTAGGAAGCATTAAAAATAGTAATGTATCTATTAGAGTAAGCCGACAGCAGATATTTGTCAACCGGAAACCACAGCAGGGCCAGGGAAGCCGTTGATGCCCGAAGTGAGTCGGCTTGATCTGAAACAAAAATTGCATACCGCTAATTACGCTGACTCACCTTTTTATATGCTGAATAATGACAAGTGATGCCCCCTTATACGCCGCGCAGAACATGCGCCACACGTGACATGTTGCGTAATTTGTTTTTTTGGGATATGCTATAGCAGCCTATGATCCATTAGCTCAGCTGGATAGAGCGGCTGCCTCCTAAGCAGCAGGTCGTGCGTTCGAATCGCGTATGGATCAAAGCCCCTGTACGGTGCGTGCAGGGGCTTTTTTTTATGCCTGCGGCTAGGATCAGGTATATACATCTTCTGCTCCATAATCCTCTTTACTCACCCATTGCGCACGTGCTAATATATCACAAAAGATACATAACTTTTGCTAATATATCAGGAGGCATAAACTGATGAAGGTTGTTAAATTTGAAACATGGTGGGTAAGCCGCAATAAATGCTTGTTCGATAAAAAAAGACAGGGCAACGCAGCCATGCCCTGGGACGTCGTGGTACTCAAGCTGACCACGGACACCGGACTTGAAGGAATCGCAACATGCCTTGCCGCCCGCGGCGGACAGCTTACCGAAAGCTATATGCAGGATATCGTAGCACCCGTAGTGCTCGGACAGGATATTCACGACCGTGAAAAAATCTGGAGCCAGTTCTGGACCATAGACCGCCACCTCACGTTCTTCCCCGTGTACATGCCGGGACCGGTCGATGTAGCGCTCTGGGATCTTGCCGCAAAAGAGGCGGGCCTGCCTTTGTATAAATATCTGGGAGCATACCGCAACAAACTGCCGGTATATGCCAGCGGCAATTTCCACGCTACGGTACAGGAATACATAGACGAAGCGCTGTACTACCGTGACAAGGGAATCAAAGCATATAAGGCGCATCCTGCAGGACCGGTCGACTTTGACATGAAGGTACACAAGGAGCTGCGCAAAGCAGTAGGCGATGACTTTACGCTTATGAGCGATCCTGTTGCTGAATACACGCTGGACGAAGCCATCCGGGTAGGACGGCAGCTGGAATCACTCGGCTATGAATGGCTTGAGGAGCCGTTCAGAGACTTTGAGCTGTATAAATATCAGGCGCTTTGTTCCGCGCTCGACATTCCGATCGCGGCAACAGAAACTACGCGCGGCTGCCACTGGGGAGTTGCGCAGGTTATTGCCCAGCGTGCCGCTGACATTGTTCGCGCAGACGTTTCGTGGAAAGACGGTGTAACCGGTACTATGAAAATAGCGCACATGACGGAAGGATTCGGCCTGAACTGCGAGATTCACACCACCACCATGAACTACATGGATCTGGCAAACCTGCACTGCGGCTGTGCCATCAGAAATACAAAATACTTTGAGTATTTTGTTCCGGAAGACAACTACCAGCTGCCCATGAAAGGCCTGCTGCCCATCGGCAGCGACGGCATGATAACCGTGCCGGAGGCTCCGGGAATCGGAGCGGAGCTTGACTGGGATCTGATCAAAGCAAGCTGCGCAGGTTATAAAGAAAAGCACTTGTAAGCACTGTCCATAAAAAATACCCCCTGCAGATATCTGCAGGGGGTATTTTTTATTCCAAGCCGTTAGAATCCGAACGCAAGCGCGCCGCCGTCCACCGCATAGTCGCAGCCGGTAATATAGGTTGCGCTGTCAGAAAGCAGGAAGTTGACAAGCCCGCCGATATCCTTTGTGTCGCCGAAGCTGTGCAGCGGCATGCGGGAAAGAATCTGTGCCTTGCGCTTTTCATCCATCACGCTTTTTGACAGCTCTGACGGGAACCAGCCCGGAGCAATGCTGTTCACCGTAATATTGTCATTAGCCCATTCAATGGCCAGACCGCGCGTCTGCGCCAGAATGGCGCCTTTGCTTGAGCAGTACGGTACCACAAGCTCGAACCCCAGATGGGCCGCCATGCTGCTGATATTAATAATACGGCCTTTGGCAGGAGCTTTTTTCAAATACGGATAGCATAATACGCTCATACGGAACGGCGCGAATACATTCACACGGTGCACACGCTCAAACTCTTCATCGGTTATTTCCTCCGCACGGCGTTTAACGGTAATTCCCGCATTATTCACAAGGAAATCTATTCCGTGCTTGGAACCGATCTCGTCCACCACGGCTTTCATCGCTTTTGCATCGCAGATATCACCTTTTATATGGATGATATTCTCAGATGCTTTTTCTGACGCATCCTTAGGAGCACCGGTTCTGCTGATCGCATACACGGTATGTCCGGCCGCCGCAAGTACCTTTGCCACACCCAGCCCTATGCCGCTTGATGCGCCTGTTATAATCCCGGTCATTTAACCACCTCCATAAATTCCTGTTTGAACGTAAAGCCCCAGCCTGCGCCCTCACGCTGAACCGCATAGCCGTTGTCTATGATCATTTTGTTGTCGATAATCGCATCTATCCAGTCAAAGCTTTCAGCTCCGAACGGATTGCGTATGGTTGCCAATAGCGGCACGTCATAATCTTTGTAATAATGAGGCAGACAGGGAATCTGATAGGCATCGGCTACCATAGCGCTGTTACGCCAGGACTCTACGCCGCCAAGCCGCAGCAGATCGGGCTGCCACAAATCAAGCGCATTACGTCTGATAAGCTCTTTCAGCGCCTCGCAGTCATACTCACGCTCACCCATAGCCAGGCTGATGCCCGTTTTACTGCGGATAAGCTCATAGCCGGCAAAATCCTTATTTGAAACAGGCTCCTCAAACCAGTGGATTCCGAGCGGACGAACGGTGTCGGACAGCTCGATTGCATCGCTCACGCTCATTCCCTGGTTGGCGTCCATCATAATCTTAACGTCCTTACCAAGCGCTTCACGGCATTTGGTGAGCCGCTCTATATCACGTTCCATGTCAGGGCTGCCGACCTTTACTTTTACCGCAGTAAATCCGCGCGACTTATATGCCGTCACTTCATCCAGAAGCTCCTGCAGCGTGTAGTTAATCCATCCGCCGCTGCCGTATACAGGAATCTTGCGGCCGTTGCAGCCAAGGATTTTATAGACCGGCTGTCCGAGCACTTTGCCCCATGCATCCCACATGGCCACATTCACCGCGCCGTATGCCCAGCGCAGAAGTCCTGTATTGCCGAAATACTCTGTCTCGATATCATAATCCTGCCGGAGCTTTACCGTCTGGTTAATCTCATATGACCGTTCCAGCATAAAGCGTCTGATATCTTTGAGCGCACCTTCAATCGCGCCGGCTGAATAGTGGAAGCTCAGCAGGTATCCCTGGCCTACCACGCCGTCACCGGTTTCCACTTCAACAATATAAAACTTTATTGCAGGTATATCATGCGTAGCATCTGCAATCGGTCTGGACAGGACGGACATGGCGCTGTACAAGCGCACATCTTTTATAGTTAAATTCATAGGACTCCTCCATAATTCGTGATATATCTATCCATTTCTTTATGCAATAACAAGATAACAACAACACACTGTCATTTACACATCTTGTTGCTAGATATAATATATCACACAGTCAAAATCAGCGCAACAAATAAACACAAAGCCCCGCAAAACAGCATAGAAACCTTGCTTTTTTATCGTTTTACCCGTAATATACAGACATCTGATATATTACAGAGGTTTTATATGCAGAACCAGAAGATGAACGCCTACCAGTTTTTAAAGCGCAAGCTGCTTAACTGTGAGATTATGCCGGGCGAATACATCAATGAAAAAGAACTTGTACTTAATTCATCCTACGGGCGCACCCCTATCAGAGAAGCGCTCATTCTGCTGAAGGCGGAAAATCTGGTGGAAATTATCCCGAGGCAGGGCACTTATGCTTCACGCATCACGCAGGAATCAGTGCAGAACCTTTTTTCACTGCGCAAGCTGCTGGAGCCCGCGGTAGCCGTTTCTTGCCGTGCCAGCATTGATCTGGCAGCCCTCACCGCTTTTGACGCACGCATGAAAACGCTCAGCCAGCAGAAAGAAGACACGGAAAACAGAAAGCGCATATACTCGCTTGATATGGACTTCCACCGTTTTATCGCGGCCGCAAGCCGTAACCCACGGATTACCGCCACCATGGAACCGCTGCTGCAAGAAACGTACCGTATAGGAATCTTCAACAGCCTTTCCAACACGGAAAACGCGCCAGCTGAAACATATGCGCAGCACAGCCAGATTATTCATGCCATACTCACCGAAAACGACGGCGCCCTGCGCGACATGTTTCTGTTCCACTTAAACCAGGGCCTGATTTCTTCGCTGGCTGCGCTGAAACATCCTCAGGAAATACAGGAATCTGAGGATGCTTCCCGCTGACAGCCGCGCCGCCTACAGCTCAAAGTAGGCTTTAACGTTATTGTAGCAGATATCCTGAATGATCTGACGCAGGTTCTCTTCGGAACCGAAGTATTCTCCGCGTTCGCAGAGCTGTCCCAGATAATTGCACAGAATTCTTCTATATAATTCATGCCGCGGATAGCTCAGGAAACTCCTGCTGTCCGTAAGCATGCCAACGGACAGGGCAAGCGGATAAAAATTGCTGCAGCTTTCAAAATAATGCTGGATGCCGAATGCCTGATCATGGAACCACCAGGGAGCTCCGAGCTGCACCTTTCCTTTGATACCGTCGCCGCAGAAACCGCCCGCCAGAATGCTGAATGATTCCGTAGCGGCAAAGTTCAGCGTATACAAAATGGTCTTCGGCAGCTCATCTTTCAAGTTAAGTGCATTCAGCAGCTCGCCCACATCCCATACGGACGTTCTGTCATCATTGCAGTCGAATCCGGTGGACTGTCCGATTTCCCGCACGCCTTTCGTATTGGCATCAAGATAGGTGCCTACATGAAGCTGCATGACGAATCCGTTCTTTTTATACAGCCGCCCCATATTGAGCAGGAAGTATGACCGGTACTGCGCTTCCTCATCGTGGCTCACCGGCTGCCCCGCAAGTGCTTTCTGGAACACGGCATCAGCCTGCTGTTCTGACACGGGCCGCCATTCAAACCACGGAATACCGTCATCGCTGACCGTTGTTCCTATCTGCCTGAAGAACTGCAGCCGCTTATCAAGTGCCTTGAACAGATCATAGACGGAGCGGATTCCAAGCCCGGCACTTTTTGCAAGTGATGAAATATACGCGGCGAATCCGGGAGCCGTACAGAACATGGCTTTGTCCGGACGGAACGCGGATATGACCTTTACTCTGCATTTCTTTTCATCACGAAGCTGGATATGATAGTGCAGATCATCAACAGGATCTTCCGTAGTACTTACAATCTGAACATTGCATCTTTCCATGCACCACTGCGGCGTGATATGCTGCGTCTTTATAGCATTCAGCGAGCGCTGGTAAATATCTTCGGCCGTTTCAGGAGAAAGCGGTGTATCGATATCAAAAAAACGCTTCAGTTCCAATGCGCACCAGATGTACAGCGGATTACCTGCAAGCTTAGGATAAATAGACGCAAAGGCTATGTATTTGTCATGATAGCTTGCAGATCCTGTAATATACTGCTCGTCAATTCCGAACTCACGCATGGCACGCCATTTGTAGTGGTCGCCGCTGAGCCACAGCTCACCGATATCAGCAAACTCTTTGTTTTCATAAATGAGCTTAGGCTGCAGATGGCAGTGATAATCAATAATAGGCATGTCTTTTGCATAGGCATTGTACAAATGCTTTCCGGTTTCATTCGTTAAAAACAGATCTTCTGAAAACTGTCTATGTATCATCATATTCTCCCGATTAAAATCCTATGAGCGCGCCGCCGTCCACCGGCAGGCAGACGCCGCTGATATACCGTGCGGCGTCAGAGCACAAAAATACCGCTGCCATGCCGATATCGAGCGGCTCGCCGGTGCGGTTCATAGGAATACGGCCGAGTATTTTTGCCAGACGCGGCGGATCATTATCCGTTGCCTTATGGAACATAGGCGTATCGATCCAGCCCGGCGCAATGGCATTCACGCGTACGTTGAACGGACCACCTTCCGTGGCAAGCGTATGCACAAGCCCCAGATATCCCGCTTTTGCGGTGCTGTAGCCTGCCACCGCAGGCTGGCCGATATAGCTTGTCATGCTTGCCATAAAGATGACGGAGCCTTTTCTCTGCGCTTTCATATGGCCGAAGAATCCTTTGGTAAGCGCAAACGCACCGACCAGATGCGTCTGCAGCACGGAAGTATATTCTTCCACCGACATTTCCTCTATCAGTTTTTTGCAGTGGTTGCCCGCATTGTTTATCAGAATAGAAACAGATCCGTATTCTTTGATAATATCCTTGGCCACCTGAGCGGCGGCAGCCGTATCCGTAACGTCAAACGGGCGGAATTGTGCATTGCCGTTAAATTCATCAAGCACTCCTGCCTCAAGATGACGGCTCAGCACAACTACTTTTGCCCCGGCAGACACCAGGCACTTTGTAATGGCCAGACCGAGACCTGTTGCGCCGCCGGTTACGACGGCAGTCTGTCCCTCCAAAGACAGCTGAGATTTCATATCGAACATATTTTTTACCTCCCGCTAAGCCCTGCACGGAGCAGGCCCAACCGTTTTATCCTGATATTTATAGGGTATAAAATATTCTTTATGCCCCAGACTTTCGCTTTTACTCATAGCGCCGGCAGCTACGCTGCATACCATGTGCTTGAGCTCAAGCATAAGCTCCTGCGGCGTACATGTGCCGGCAAGCACTTTGCCCGCATCAAAATCCATGTCACCGTTCATAGCTGCATACGTTCTGCTGTTTCCCGTTATTTTTATAACCGGAGACACCGCGCTGCCTATAACAGACCCGCGGCCGGTAACCAGAAAAACAAGCTGACAGCCGCTGCTGATCAGATCCATAAGCCCTTCGCTGTCGTTAGGATTCGTAATACCGAACTGCATCCAGTACGGATCAGGGGTGGAATCCAGCAGCCACAAGCCTTTCCGCGGAGGCATGCCGCCTACTTTCAGCACACCCTGTATCTTCTTGGTACCGCTTTTTACTAATGCGCCCATACTTTTTTCTTCGATAGTAGAAAGCCCGCCCGCAAAATTACCAGGACTGATTGAATACTGCCTTACAGACCTGCAGTACTCAAGCGCTTTGTCATACGTATATGCCAGCTCCGCCTCGGCAGTTTTGTCAGCAGCCCTGCCCGTCAGGAACGAGCGTAATCCGACCGCTTCTACAATCTCTTCAAATATTGCCGTTCCGCCACAGTCGATAAGCTCATCAAAGAAGCTGCCGACCACAGCGTTTCCGGCAAGCCCGCTCGTGTAGTCACTGCCGCCGCATTCCGCGCCGATAACCAGATCGGACAGCGTCATAGGAACCTTTTCCGTATGCTGCAGCACCGCAAGCATGTTTTTTACGGAGGCTACGCCTCTTGCAATACTCGGCACGGTACCGCCTTCTTTCTGTATAAAGAACCAGTCGGCTTCTTTTCCGGCCTCCGCAGCTTTGGCAGCAAGCCATTCCGGCTGCACATATTCACACCCCAGTCCCACGGCCAGAACGCCGCCTACATTGGGATGCTTTATCAGGGCAATAAGCATATGCACTGCATAGGCGTTGTCCGTACAGCCGCTGAAGCCGATACATTCCACATCCGTATGCTGCAGCTGCGCCGCTATGGACTTGGCCACAAAGCTTGCGCATTCTACGGTATAAATCACCAGAATTCTGTTTCGTATGCCTTTACGGCCGTCTTTGCGCAGATATCCCTGCCATTGTTCCATTTTTGCTGTCCTTACCGAGCCTGCTTCCAGCGGCCAGGCTCACTCATACGCAATATCTTTAGGAGCGCCCGTATGCACATCCAGATGTGACGAACGCTCATCATACAGGCTTTTCATACAATGCAGGTGTACCCAGCAGCCTTTAGAAACCGGCCGGGTAGCCTCGCCGATAACTACATTGTATTTAATGATCTTTTCGCCGGGAGCAATATCCTGCAATGCGATTTTATGCCCGGCAGTAATCGGCTCTACCGCCGTTATCTCCGGCTGCGTCCTGTTTCCCAGCAGGCACACCGCGCCCGGCTCAAGATCAGTCAGGGCAGTAGCCACATTATCATGAATATCTACCTGGTATGCATTCTGCACCGCCATATCAGATTTCCTTACTGTATGCTAAAGAATACCGAACTTGGCGAATGCATCGGTCGCGCTCATTCCGCCTTCTATGGCTTTGCGAACAAGTTTTTCGCCGCTGGCCTTCTCAAAGGATTTTTCAAGCACTTCGTCTTTTATTGCATTGGGAATAACCAGTACACCGTCAACATCGCCGAACACAAGATCACCGTCATGTACGGTCACCTGCCCCACTTCAATCTGGCAGCGGTAGTCCACCACCTGGGTACGCACGGAACTGTCCTGCGCATAGCACCCGCAGCTGAATACCGGCCAGTTCTGGCTCAGCACCTGCGGCGTGTCACGATGATACCCGTTGAGCACAGCCCCGACCGCTTTTCTGGTACGCGCAGTGGCAGTGAGCAGCTCACCCCAGTAGGCGCAGCGTTTTGTTCCGCCGGTGGCAAGATAGATTTCATTCTCTTTAAGCTGGTCAAGCGCTTCGGTCAGATAGCCGAACGGCTTTTTCTGAGGACCGAACACATCGATCATAAGAACCGTCATCGCATAACCGGCCAGTTTCATCTCAGGCTTGAGCGGACGAATATCCGCGGGCAGGAACTGATGCGTGTATCCCATCGTATCAAGGATATCGCCTACAACCGGTGTATAGAGCTTTTCTTTCATAAGCTCAAGCATTTCATTTTCATTTTTCCACAGAGCCATACCTATCTCCTATATTTTTTAAGCATCTGGATTCCTCTAAAAACTTCAGTTTTTAGAGGTTCCTATATATTTTTGTATCCATTCCAAGCACAGCGGCATCCAGGTTGCCACATGCGCATCTGCAAAACGATTCTTTTCCGGCTGCTCAACCTCTTTTGTAGCCAGCGAAAGCCCGTGCGGACCTTCCGGATACAGATGAAATTCAACAGGAACATGTTTTTCCACCAGCTTTGCCACGAACAGCAGCGAATTCTGCACCGGAACTTCTGTATCTGTTTCCGTATGCCAGATAAAAACAGGCGGCGTATCCGCAGAAACATACTGTTCCAAAGAAAAATAGCCGGCGGGCTGTCCGCTGCCAAGCCGTGCAAAACTTCCCGCATGCGCATATTCGCCCGCCGTAATGACGGGATAGCACAGAATAAGCGCATCCGGCCTGCACAGGGAAAGATCCTTGTAATGAACCCCGAGCGTTCCGGCAAGATGGGCGCCCGCGCTGAATCCGCAGACCAGTACGGGCAGCTCATGGCCGCAGGCTTCTTTTATCGTTTCAACAGCCCAGGACAGCTCCTTTACGGGAAGCAGCCCCAGGTTTTCACCTGTGGTATAATCCAGCACTGCTACGGAATATCCGTTCTTATAGAACACATCCGCCACCGGCTTCATTTCCCGGGGTGATTTTATGGTATAGCCGCCGCCAGGAACAACGATAACAATCCCGTGAGCTCCGTCCTGTGCGTAAAAATCAACAGAAGCGGAGCTGAACGGACACTTGAAACTGCTCATGGCCGGTTACTGCGCCACCGCAAGCGGCATCAGATGATTCGGAAGGAACATAACGACTTCCGGAATATAGGTGATCAAGATCAGAACAATGACCATAACGCCGAGGAACGGCAGCAGGGTCTTTATGAGCTTTTCAATAGGTACGCCGGAAACCGCGGAACCTACGAACAGCGTGCCGCCCACCGGAGGCGTAATAAGACCGATGCCGAGGTTCAGAATCATAACCACGCCGAAGTGCACAGGGTCCATGCCGGCCTGCACCGCAATGGGGAGCAGAATCGGAGTAGCAACCAGAATGATCGCGCTCATATCCATGATCGTTCCAAGGAACAGCATAAGCACGTTCAGAATCAGCAGGATGATGATTCTGTTGCGGGAAATGCCGAGGATGCCGTTTGCCACAAGCTCAGGCATTTTCAGATACGTCAGCAGCCATCCGAAAATCTGGCTGGTGGAAATCAGTACCATGACGATGGCCAATGTGCCGAGCGAACGCTCTATGACATGCCACATTTTTTTGAGCGTAAGCTCGCGGTAGACAAACGCACTGATAATGATTGCCCACCATACAGCCAAAGCGGCGCTTTCCGTGGCGGTAAAGATACCGGTCACGACGCCGACGACTACGATAAGAACCGTTATCAGGCCCCAGACAGCTTCTTTTGCCGTTGAAAGTACATATTTGATTTTGAACGGAGAGCCTTTGGGATAGTTGCGTTTTACCGCAAGGATATAGCTGTACACCATCAGCGCGACTGCAAGCAGGAAACCGGGTACAATGCCGCCGAGGAACAGACGTCCTACGGAAACGCTGCCCGCAACCATGGCATACATAACCATATTGTGGCTCGGAGGAATCAACAGGCCTTCCACGGAGGAAGTCATGGTGATGTTCGTGGAGAATTCGTCATCATAGCCCTGCGCATGCATCATAGGAATCAGGATAGTACCCAAAGATGCGGTGTCGGCAGTGGAAGATCCGGAGATGCCGCCGAAGAACAGCGACGCCACGATGTTTACCATGGCCAGACCGCCGCGCACCCAGCCGACCAGCGCATCAGACAACTTGATCAGACGCGGAGAAATACCGCCCGCGCCCATGATCTCGCCGGCAATGATAAAGAAAGGAACCGCCATCAGCGTAAAGACATTCACGCCTTTTACCATAAGCTGCGCAAGCTGCATGAGCGGAATTCCCAGATACAGCGATGTAACCACCGAAGAGATACCGATGGCAAACGCAATGGGGAATCTACCTACCAGCATGATTAAAAAAGAACCGACAAGTATAATAACAGCTACAGTATTCTGATCCATTACTCAGCTCCTTTTCTGTTTTTTATAAATTCCGCCTGCGCCTCAGATCCCTGTCTGGCATCTTCTGCCATGGCTTTGGATTCATCAGCAAGCGTAACATTTTCCAAAGTAAGACCGTGCTTTACGCGGTAGCAGAAATTGATAAAACGCTCCAGCTCCATGAGGCAGAGGGCGATTCCCCCCATCGGACAGGCAAGATACAGCCACATGGATGTTAACTTTGTACCAGTCATAATATTGCGCCGAGCCTGAAGTGCAAATTTCCAGCCGTACACCACCATGAAAATTCCGAAACCAAAAATACAGACATGAGCCGCACCACGGCAAAAACTGATGACTTTTTTGGGCGCAAAATAATCGATAACAGACATACGTATATGGGTATCTTTTCTAATAGCAAGCGCCGCGCTCACCAAGGACATATACACCATAAACATCAGGACTATGGGCTCACCCCATACAAGATTAGTCTTAAAAATGTACCGGTTGGAAACAACGATCGCGATAATGGTAATCATACCGATAAAGCAGATCTTACAGAAAAACATGAAGAACCAGTACACTGCATCAAAAAACTTAGTTACATATTCCATATGTATTACCGACTCCCTTTTTGAAACTTGCGCCGGAGAAAACTCCGGCGCACCGGTCAATACCGTAATTTATTTTGCAAGGATTGCATTGAAATATGATTCGTAGCCTTTTGCGTATTTTTCAGAAACAGCCTTCGTTGCATTTACATACGGAGTTTTGTCAGCTACTTCAACAACGTTTGCACCTGCTTTCTTGATATTCTCAAGCAGCTCGTTATCAAGTTTTTCAATGTTTGCCTTGTTCCATGCCATAGTCTCAGCAGACGCTTCCATAATAATCTTGCGGGCTTCCTCATCCAGCTTGTCCCAGCAGCTCTGGCTCATGATAACGATGGACGGGCTGTAGGTATGGCCGGAAAGAATATAGTTCGGAGCAACTTCATAGAAGCGGTTTGAGAAATAGCCTGAGTGCGGCTGCTCGGCACCGTCAACTGTACCGGTCTGCAGAGCGCTGTACAGCTCGCTGAATGAAATGGGTGTTGACTGTACGCCCATGGCAGCAACCGTTTCTGTCATAAGCTCTGTGGTGGGAACGCGGAGCTTCAGGCCTTTAAAGTCGCTGATATCTTTGACCGGCTTGTTCTTTACCGTAAAGAAGTTGCGGGAACCTTCGTCCAGATAGAACAGACCATGGAATCCGGTGTTCAGATCCTCGGGCTCATGCAGAAATTCCTTTCCGATCTCACTGTTAAGAACATTCCACAGATGAGTGCGGTCACGGAATACGAACGGCAGACCGAAAAGCGTAAGCTTCTTTACGCCGAAATCGCCGAGACTGTTTGTGTTTGCACGGCAGATATCAATGGTACCGCCCATCTGAACGGTCTGATACATTGTTTTTTCATCGCCCAGCTGTCCTGAGGGGAAAACCTGAATAGTAATACGGCCGCCTGACTTCTGTTTTACCAGATCAGCAAAATGATCGCCGCACAGATCCATGATGTGTCCGTCAGGATTCAGCTCCGCATACCGCAGCGTGTAATTTTTCTTTGAACCTGATGAACCGCCATCCTTTGCTCCTCCTGCAAAGGCCAGACCGCATGCCAGCGCAGCAGCACCAATAATAACTCCAACCTTTTTCATATAACCTCCTTAGGTTTTTGCCATATATTGCACCGGCTACATCTGAAGCCGGTAATTAACAGAATTAAACATATCTACATCGCTTTTGAACACAAGTTCGCTGTTCACTTCAATAACATCCCGCGCAGGCCGCTTGTCATTATCAAGCAGATACTGCACCAGGATTTTTGTTGCAAGAAACGAGCACTTATAGGGATTGTTCTGAATGAGATGTGAAAAAACACCACGCTGCAGAAAACACTTATTTTCTTTGAATACATCCATACCGATGCTGAACATATGCTTCCAGCGGTTTGTATCCAGCAGCGCCTGTGCCAGTCTGATCGAATCACGGGATGTTACTGCAAATGAAGCGGCAAAATACCGGTCAGAAAGCACCTGTCTGACACGGTCGGCATCAGCCGTATTATCCGATTCGCTGTACAGCTTATACACCGGGTTCTCCGCACCTGCAGAGCGCAGATAACTTTCAAACCCGTCCACAATCTCATAATGAGGCACTAAGGTGGGATTTCCGGCACAGATAAGCACCGGCTGCACGGAGCCGATCCGCTGCAGAATAAGTTCCGCAAGCATCCGGCCCACAATAAAGTAATTAGGACGTACGCAGCAGAACCTGCCGGAATCAGGAATATCACTGCTGGCAATCACAAACGGAATGGATCTTTTGCGGTACTCCTGCAGGGACACCAGACCGTCTGCCGGGGTATATCCCACGGATACAAGGCCGTCAATATCAGTCTGCTCCAGAATCTCATGCAGCCGCTGATCCTGCGTGTCGCATTTGCTGCCTGAGAACGGAACCGGGATAAGCTCAATATTAAAATCCCGCATCTCAGCCAAATAATCTTTTACCCCCTGCCAGACATCACTGAAAAAATAAGTATTCTCGCCTTCCAGTCCGGGAATAGCGGCAGCAATCTTCAGCGTACCCCGTTTCAAGGAGGATGCAACGGTGTTCGGCTTGTAATTATGCTCACGGGCTATACGTTCTATCCGGTCACGGGTTTCCGCGCTTACACCGGGTTTGCCGGACAGGGCACAGTGCACGCTTCCGATTGAAACACCGGCTTCCGCGGCTATGTCTTTTATGGTAAAACGCTTTGACACGATTTATCCTTGCACAGGGGATGCACCCTCAAACAAAGGGTCATATACAACTAAAACGTTTTGTATATTCAGATAAAGTGTAAGTCCACATTTTCCATCTGTCAACAAAATAAATATACTTTTTATCTTTTTTTTTACACTTTTATCTGTTTTTACTTGTATTTTGCTAAAAAACTGGTAAAATATAAAAGCAGATAACTAAAACGTTTTATATTCAAGGTTTGTTTATGTACAAATTTACTATCGCCACGAAACTGGACGAACGTACGTATGCCGCATTCGCGCGGTTCAACACATTCCGGGCATTTAATCATTTTATTGGATATATTATTTTTCCTGCCGCCATGCTGCTTTTTGCAATAATCAACCTGCGGGAAGGCAGCATTCCGTTCTTCTTCATCTGTCTTTTGCTTGCGCTTTTTTCGACACTGTACCACACCGTTTTTTATTCAGCCATATTGCGAAGACAGCTGCGCCGCCTGAACCTGAGCGCAGAAAAAACGGTATACACCGTATGTTTTACTGAAGAAAATTTTCACATAGAGAATGATACGGAGCAGGCGGACTATACATGGAGCAACATCCATACCGTATACAAAACAAAAGACGTTATCTATCTGTATATGCTGAAAACAAAATGCTTTATTCTTCCGGCAAAAGACATTCTGGACGGAAAGACGATTGATGAGCTCTGGGCATTCCTACAGACAAAGCTGCAGAAATACCAACTGAAACAAAGAACATAACCACCATCCAGCCGGGTACAGATGCTGCTTCACAAAGGTTCTACCGGTACACCACGTGAAACTGCATGAACACAAGGTTCATATCAGGTGAAAATGAAAAACCGACGATCGCTGCCTCATCCTGCAGATACTCACGCTGTTTGTCGCGCCACGCCTCAAGGTTTTCATCCTCACCTTCCTGCTGCGCCATATTCCATGTTACCTGATCAAAAGGCACCACGGAAACTGCCGTCACTTCTATAATGCAGCGCGGCTCACCCGCACGGTCAATGACGATATAATATTCCCCGGTAACCGGCAGCGGCTCATTATCAATGCCGTAGGTTGCATAGCTGGAAAAAAAACCGGTCTTTTTTCCGGCAAGTACAAGCGCAAGCTGCTCATCGCCGGTAAAACCGCGGGATTCAAAGGAAAAATCTCCCGCATATCCTTCCAGACCGTCCCGTCCGGTCTTGCTTAAAAAATTATTCCAATACTGCGCACTGTCCATAGCACCGCACTCCCGTTCCGATCAGCGCTGCACCGCACCGTCATGCACTTTGTTCGCTACAGACTCGCCGCACAGAATACGCACCAGCTCCATGGAGAACTGCTCGGCGCACCCCGGGCCGCGGCCTGTCACCAGATTCCGGTCCGTAACAAACGGCGTATCGCCGTTCCACTGGCTGCCGTTAAGCAGGGCGGCAAAATTACCGCCGCAATAATCCTCAACCTGCTTTTCCATGCCGGGATAGCATGTCCACCGGTGGCCTGCAAGCACGCCGGTCTTAGAAAGCACCACCACGGGAGCGGCGCAGATAGCCGCCACCAGCTTGCCGCCTTTGTACGCAGCTTTTATCAGTTCAATGACGTTCTCACACGCGCCCAGATTCGCCGCGCCGGGCATACCGCCAGGAACAACCACGGCGTCAAAAGACGAGGATTCCGCCAGATATGACTCAAGGGTTATATCAGCCTGCACGACAATTCCGTGCGAGCCTTCCACCAGAATATCATTTTCCTTGCCCTGGGCAGGAACAGCTACCGTTCTAACCTTTACACCGGCCCGCCGCAGATAATCCACCGGGGTCAAAGCCTCGATCTCTTCAAATCCGGGTGCCAGGAAAACAATACATGATATCATACAGCAATCTCCTTTTTTCAGATAACGGACAGAATATAGGCACCTCGGAAACCCCACTTTCGAGGCTTTTTCGAGGAAAACTGCGCATTCCGTCTGCTTTTATAGTACCGCAAACAGGAAGATATTGTAAATATACAGTTTTAAGGATAAAATATGTATATGAAACAAGTTTTAATTATAGACGCACCGCCTCTGTTCAGAGAGTTTTTAAAAGACAAACTCAAGAATGAGAATATTCAGGTAGAGATTGCCCAGACGGACCGGGATGCGTCCATAAAACTTATTTCAAACCTTCCGGATCTGGTGATTATTGATATAGCGGATGATTTTGCGCCGCTCACCGAATTCCTTGCACGCAAGCAGGATGATCCCAATGCAAAGCGTATTCCCATTATTATTACCGGCCCGCGCATTGACAATGACAAAATATCCGTACTGGCACAATCAGGTGTCATCAAGTATTTTACCAAGCCCATTAAATTCGATCTCTTCTTTGAATCCATCGGACAGGTGCTGCACTCCCGCTTTACGCTGGACACAACGCCCTGCGTGCTTGACCTGCACCTGAATCATAATATTATCTTTGTGGAAGTCTCAGAAGGTCTGAACCGCGAAAAGCTTTCGCTGCTTAAATACAAGCTCACGGAAATAATCGATGCCAATAAGATGGAGCATCCTAAATTCATCCTCATGATCACGAATCTTTCGCTGAGCTTTGTTGACGGCGCCAATCTGGAAATGCTTTTTGACAATATCATTGCCGACAAGCGGCTGGAAAAAAAGAATATCAAAGTGCTTTCCATGGATCCGTTCGTGGCAGACTTTGTTTCCGGTCACGTTGATTACAATGGAATCGAAGTGGTGAACAGTCTGGCTTCCATTCTGAACGGTCTGCTGGACACCTCATATTCAGAAAGCGTTCCCGAACTTATATCCGACAGAATCCTTGCAGCTGATGAGAACGCTAACGTCGGCTCCGTGGAAACAAAGTTTTATTCAGACTCCGGCATTGTGGAAAAGCCGCACACCCAGACCGACGGGCTGCGCATTGCCGTCATTGACGGTGATGCCACCGTACGCAAGCTGCTTTCCGCCGTGTTCAGCGGTATACGTGCACAATGCGACGTCTATGACTCAGGTACCGAATTCCTGCAGGCAGTAAACAGACGGCCGTACGATCTTATTATTCTGGACATTTTTATGACCGGTATTTCCGGGTACAATATACTGAAAACACTGCATACTTCAAAGAACTGTCCGCCGGTCATCATTTATTCCCAGTCCATGCAGCGGCAGGTCGTGGAGCAGGCGCTTGGACTCGGTGCAAAGGCATTTTTGATAAAACCGCAGCGCCCCGAAGTGATTATCAAAAAATCCTTGGAAATTATCAACGCATCAAAACAGTCATAAACCGGATTTTCTATGCTGAAGACAAATTATCACACGCACTCAACTTTTTGCGACGGGAACGACACTCCCGAACAAATGGCCCGTACCGCATGGGAACGCGGCTTTTCCGTGCTGGGTTTTTCAAGCCACAGCATGTACCCGTTTGCCTCCACCTGGCATATTGAATCGCGGCAGCATCAGGCCTATGCCGATGAAATCCGCAGGCTCCGTGCCGCCTACGCCGGTAAAATGGAAATTCTTCTCGGATTTGAAGCAGATTATATTCCATCCATAAGCCCGGCGCACATCAGGCAGTTCGAGCAGTTCAGCCCGGATTTTATCATCGGGTCAGTCCACTATATTTTTACTAAAGACGGCAATTTTACGATTGACGACAGCACTGAAAACGTCAGGCAGGGCATAGACACGCTGTTTGCAGGTAACGGCCGGAACGTAGTCTGCGAGTATTTTGCGCTTCAGCGGGAAATGCTGAAAACAGGAAAGTTTACGATATGGGGACATCCTGACGTGATCCGTAAGCGCAACGGACAGCTGCATTTTTTTGACGAGACGGACAGCTGGTATGTACAGGAATTAAAAGCGACCGCAGCGCAGGCAGCAAAAGCCGGAATTATTGCAGAAATCAATACCGGGGGAATTGCCCGCGGAGCAATCGATGACGTATACCCGTCGGCAGCCTTTTTACAGATACTGCATGACAATCATGTACCTGTAACGCTGTCATCGGATGCACATTCCGCCAAGGACATTGACTGTGCGTTCGACCGGGCGCTGGCAGCAGCAAAACATGCAGGATATACCGAAATACAGTATATAAGCGGCGGACAGATATGCTGTCAGCCGTTAAAGGCTTAACAAGCGCATAAAGCGCCGTTAAGCAGTATTTTACAGGGATATATTTCAGCGGTTCTTCCGCTCTTCCTCGCTTTTACAATCAATGCACAAAAATGCGTAAGGCAGGTTTTCGAGCCGGGCTTTAGGGATTTCCTTATTGCACTTCAGGCACAAACCGTAGTTACCGCGCTGGATCCGGTCAAGAGCATTGTTGATAAGCTGCAGCGTATTTGCATTCTGTGCACCCAGAGAATCAAGCATCGTACGGTCAACCACTCCGGACGCCTTATCCACTTCATCACCAGAATCTCCGTTTTCAACCAGCTTCTTAAAATCATCATGCTGATTTGCTATAGACTCCATTATTTGCACACGTTGAGCCAGCAGCTTAGCCTTCATTTCTTCAATAAATTCTTTTTCCATCCTTACCCTCCAATGTTGACATTATAGGTTGTTTTGTAGATACTAATATACGCATATTTGTCCAAAAAGACAACTTAAATCGGAGGAAATGTGGCTAAAGAAGAGGCTATTGAGGTAGAGGGTGTCGTCACGGAGGCTCTGCCGAACACAATGTTCCGTGTCAAACTCCAGAATGATCATATCATTATGGCGCATCTTTCTGGAAAAATGAGAAAGCACTATATTCGTATTGTGCCGGGAGACAGTGTAAAAGTCGCACTTTCTCCTTATGATCTGAACCGCGGAAGAATCATTTTCCGCCAAAGATAAACACCCTCCCAGCCGTCAGCATCCGTTCACAGCGGATACAGATAGACGGTTCCTTTTGTGTTTAGCGCACCTCGGAAGCCGATGCGGCTTCTCAGAGGTTTCCTTTGTTATCAGCCGTTCTTTTTATTATCTCCTGACAGTATATACCGGAGTGATCTTGCCATGCCGGAAAATCCATTGGCAATCGCCGCGATACACAAAAACGGCCCGAAGGGTATCAGAATCCATGACCATCTCAAAAAATACAGTCCGAGCGCAAAAGTTACGGCCTTCTGTATGAACGTTACAAATGCCTCTGACCGAGAGGGCGGCGTAGTCCGCCGGTTTGACCATGTATAAGTATAGCGCCGCTGGCCGCTGTTGCTTCCAGAATTCATACTCTGGAACCACTGCCAGTACGGATCTTCCTGACTTTCATAACTGCCGTATCCGCTGTATCCGCCATAGGCTGACTGACTGCCGGCATACTGATATTCAGGCTGTCCGAAACCGTTTCTGTCATACTGCATGCGCTTAGTCTCATTGCCGAGCACTTCATATGCGGCACTGATACGCTTAAACTGCTCCTCCGCTTCGGCATTTCCGGGATTTCTATCCGGATGATATTTTAATGCCAGCGAACGGTATGCTTTCTTAATTTCCTCAGCAGTCGCAGTTTTATTGACTCCGAGCACCTGATATAAATCTTCCATAATTTAAAAAATACAAAATTCCCCGTAATGTTACAAGTAAAATAGCTGTTATAACATAAATATAGATAAAAAAATACAAAAAGTGCCGGAAACAATGCAGGAACCCTGCATCAGCGCGGTCGGGCAGCCGCGGAGCCGGGGTCTGCATACCAGGCACATTGAGACAGCTCAGCTGTTTATGCGGCTCGGCTACTTTTTTATAATCACCCAGGTAGCGCCGGAGCCGCCCATCGCCCGGTCAGGATGTCCTGACGTGCCGAGCCGCTTATCCTGTTCGATAAAAGTTTTTACCATCGGCCCGAGCACCGGATCACTGCCGGACGAATGGTTGCCTTTGCCGTGAACAATAAGTATTTTTCTGAGTCCTCTGCCCTTGCATTCAGTTACGAACGCGGCAAGCCGGGACCACGCTTCTTCGCGCGTCAGGCCGTGCAGGTCAATCCGCGCCTCCGGACGCATTGTCCGTAAGTATTCGCGGTTTTCCATCTTTGACTGCTCATAATACTCATCGGCCGCCTTGTCTTTGTCGACGGTACCATACCGGCGGAGCCACAGCTCCATAGGATTGATCGACACCTGCGCATCACGCTTCATCTGCTCTTCGTAGGTATACCCCTGCCGCGCCGCTTCTTTTTCTTCTTTGGTAGGCGCGTTTGCTTTTTTATGAGAAACCTGAGGCTGCTTTTTCACTTGTTTCTTTGCATCACGCTGCTGCTCATCCCACTGCGAAAGAATATCACCAAAATCCATATCAGCTCCTTCTGCTACCGGATCGGCAGTACCGTATCTGCGGTAACCCAGCCGCCGGATCCGTTCATATCAATATATATCCATTTTCCAGTTTTTTCCAAAATCTTTACCCGGCTGCCTGCAACGAACTGACCTGATGCGGTCTGCGCCGCCGTGTCCGGCTCATCCTTTGCAGAAGCAGAAGCCTCAGGAACCGCATACAGCCGGCCGCCGCAGTATATACCGTAAAGCGGACGCAGCCGCGCTGCCAGAAACAGCGAGGTTACCAGCAGCGCACAGGCCGCCGCCGCACAGACTCCGCCGGAAGACCTGCGCTGTATTTTAAGCAGCAGCACCCCGCAGACAAGCAGCAGGATTCCGCCAAGCAGTGCGGCATACAGCAGCGGCACGCTCGGTTCAGCAGGCACGGTTCCGAGCCCTGCCTGCATCTCAAGAGTCCTGCGCGCTGCGGCCGCCGCGCTATGCGGTAATGAGCGGCGCTCCTTGCCGCGCAGCTCAGCCAGCCGGGCAGGATCAAGTATAAACCGTTCATCGGTCTGCTCTACCTCAGGCTGCGCAGGCTGAACGAATGCGGAAGAAAACAATCTGTCCGTACCGGAGATTTCATCGGTCTTCGGCGCAGTATTCAAAGGCTCCGTTACCGTCACAAAACCGTCCGGCAGGGCAAGATCAGTCTTAACGCCCGCATAAGAAACAGCAGCTACGGTCACGGCAGGCAGCTGCAGCTGTCCGGCAGCAAGCGGCTGCCATACAAAATCCGCCACCGGGACTTTTATATCTGAAAAGCTGCCGCGGGCCATGCCGGACGCAGCCTCATAGTCAGCTGTTTTATCAAGAAGCGCATCCTTCTGCAGATTCCATTCAAAGTTCTGCACCTGCGCCGCATACTGCACATATACAGTAAAGTGAACCGGAACCCCGAGCACCGCCTGTACATTATGCAACGGACGAACAGAGGAAAACTCCGGCAGCTCCGCATCAGGAGCGTCATTCTGACCGGCGCGGATTCCTTTGGTAAATGCAACGATAAGGCGGGGCTGCACAAGCGCCGGATCTTCAAGCACGGTAAAGGCCGCAAAAGGAACGGTATACCGCCGTCCGCTCACCGTGATCAGTACCGGCGGCAGCTGCAGCACATCAGGGTCTTCCTGCGGCTCGGAAAAACGGAGCCATACCGTCAGCACAGTTCCCGCCGTTGTACCGCCGGCACTGCTTCTAACGGCGGCCTCTTTTTTTGAGGAAACAAATGATATGCCATGCCCCATGTCCGGCACGGTAAACTGCACATGTTCAGGCGCGGCACCTTCAATATACGCCGAAAAACCGCTCTCAGCGCCAACAAAACACGGAGTCGACAGCGGTCTGAACAGCACGCCCGCCATCGGAGCCGGACCGCGGCCGGTGCTGGCAAAACCTGTGCCCGCGGCAAAAAGCAGGCATACGGCACACAGCGCGTACAATACTAATAATCGGCTTCTGATGAAGGCGGCAGAGCCTGCTGCTGATTTTTCCATCGTTTTTGTTCATCCTCCCGGATTCTGGCAAAGATTGCAGATGATTCAGGGGACGCCTTTTCATTATTCCCCTGCAAAGGCTGCGGCGCATTTGATTTTTGAGCGGCGGCCTGACTCAGCGCACGCTGCTCAAGCGACAGCTCAAGATTAAGCTTTGCGTCACTGCTGGTATTGTCCAGCGACAACGCCTGCCGGAAAAAAGATGCCGCATCCCCGTAGTTTCCCCGGTGATAGGCAATAATACCGCTGTTGTATAAAGCCGCAAACAGAACGCGCTCAGGCGCGTCAGGAGCTATATTCTGCAGCCGCTGGAACGCCGCATCTTCTTCGCCCTGCATAAGATAGGTCACCGCAAGACCGTACTGCGCATACTGCATCATATCCCGGTCATTCCGTCCTGCGGCATGCTCCTCCGTCCGCAGAAAACCTGCGGTAGCCCGGTGATAGTTTCCCTGGCGCCAAGCCCATGCACTTTCGAGCACCCTGCGGGAATCTCCCGCACGTACGGAACAGGAAGTGCACAGCAGCACGATAAGCGCACCAGTACCCGCCATGCCCGCGCGGAGCTTCCGGCGTAC
>Ga0256405_10004618_pt1 | contig 25406 bp, 17 predicted proteins | sample RumenRJG_02DNA_FD_189096 | JGI IMG/M metagenome (GOLD analysis project Ga0256405, IMG submission 189096) | Bovine rumen microbial communities from Lethbridge, Alberta, Canada - RJG_02 | ecosystem: Host-associated > Mammals > Digestive system > Stomach > Rumen | place: Canada: Alberta... | reverse complement strand
TACCACCAATGTGGCGCATATCGTTGCCGTCGCATTTAACAAACGATGTACCAGTACCCATCGATACAACGATAGTATGGTCGAGCTTCGATTCGAAACGGGCACCAAGTCCGTCAGCCATAAACTCCTGACTCTTTGCCGTTGGCAGTCCATAGATAGGCTGGTCGATATACGCAGCACCCACACCTGTAAGCATTACCTGCTCAACATCCTTAAGGTCGATGTCGTTGTCGTGCAGATACTTTCCAAACGCTCCAAAGAGCGATGTAATAGGATCGGCCGCAGTTATACTGATAGGTGCCGACACCTTACCATTCTTGATTCCAACGATTTTTGTGGTCGAAATACCCACATCGATACCAATAACTATGCCCATGTTACAGAAACATTTATAAATACGAAAAAACCCGGCTGCATTACTGCAAGACCGGGCTAATGAAAGGAGGAGTGGTACCTCCAGGAATCGAACCGGGGACACACGGATTTTCAGTCCGATGCTCTACCAACTGAGCTAAGGCACCAACATTTCAATTCGTTTTGCAAACATCCTTTCGTTGTTTTGCGGGTGCAAAGGTACGACTAAAAATCGAGCCCGCCAAACTTTTAAACACCTTTTAACACTTTATTTTGCTAAGAAAGTGGGTTCCATCCTTGGGCTTTTAACGTAAACTCCTGATTATCACGACTTACGAGTACCTGACCGAATTTTGCATCAGTGATATGACCGATAAGCTTAATTCCTTCAATCTGCTCAATCTTCTCGTGATCGCCTATTGGAACTGTGAACAGAAGTTCATAGTCCTCGCCACCATTCAGCGCACAAGTAGTAACGTTCATATTCATTTCTTCGGCCATTACTGCTGTCTGATAGTCGATAGGAATGTTCTTTTCGTATATACGACATCCCACCCCACTCTGCTTACAGATATGCATCAGCTCTGATGACAGACCATCGCTGATATCCATCATAGCAGTGGGACGAATACCTGCCTCGCGTAACTTTTTAATAATGTCGCCACGAGCCTCTGTCTGCAACTGGCGCTGCAACAGATACTCCTTACCGCTGAAGTCGGGTTGGAAGTGCGCCAGCTCCTCAAGAGCGCGCTTATCGTTTTTCTTTTTAGCCTCTTCCACCTGCTGGTAGTACACGCTCTTCTCGCGCTCCAGCAGCTGCAATCCCATATACGCAGCACCTAAGTCACCGCTAACGCAGATAAGGTCGGTGTCCTTAGCACCGTTGCGATACACAATATCCTCTTTAGCAGCCTCGCCAATACAGGTGATGCTGATGGCCATACCAGTATACGATGATGTGGTGTCGCCACCGATAACATCAACGCCCCACTTATCGCAGGCCAGTTTTAGTCCGCTATAGAACTCCTCAATATCCTCTACCGAGAATCGTTTGCTTATTGCCAGCGATACTGTAATCTGGCGTGGTGTGCCGTTCATGGCAAAAACATCGCTGATATTTACCATAGCCGACTTATATCCCAGGTGCTTCAGGTCTATATAAGTAAGGTCAAAATGCACGCCTTCCATCAGCATGTCAGTAGTAACCAGCACCTCTTTATCGGGGTAGCTAAGTACAGCGCAATCATCGCCAACACCTTTTTTGGTGCTGTCGTTCTTTATCTCTATGTCTTTTGTCAGTCGGTCTATCAGACCAAATTCTCCTAATTTTGCTATTTCCATCCTTCTGTTGGGTGATCAGTGTTAAATTGTTCTTTGTTATGTGCCTTTATGCTCTCCGATCTTACAATCATCTCGCGCATAATAGCAGTCATCAGTGGCTGAGCCATGTTAGCAGCCTCTTGTACTTCCTCGTGACTTACTTCTACTGGCACATCGAATCCGCCAAGATCGGTAATTACCGACACACCGAATGTCTTTATGCCACAATGGTGTGCTACGATAACCTCTGGCACTGTCGACATACCTACAGCGTCGCCACCAAGTATACGATACATCTTATACTCTGCAGGAGTCTCGAATGTTGGTCCCTGTACGCCTACATACACACCATGCTTAACATTAATGCCCTTCTCCTTTGCAATAGCATTGGCCTCGGCAATCAGGTTGTGGTCGTAAGTCTCGTGCATATCAGGGAATCTCGGACCTGTTGGGAAGTTCTTTCCGCGCAATGGATGCTCTGGGAAGAAATTGATATGATCGGTAATAATCATCAGGTCGCCAATCTTGAAATCAGGATTCATACCGCCTGCAGCATTCGATACGAACAGAGTCTCGATGCCCAGCTCGTACATCACACGTACAGGGAAGGTAACATCCTTCATCGAGTAGCCCTCGTAGAAGTGGAAACGACCCTGCATTGCCATGATGTCAACGCCACCCAGCTTACCGAAGATAAGTTTGCCTGAGTGTCCCTCAACGGTCGACACTGGGAAATTGGGTATATCCTTATATGGAAACTCGAGTCTGTCGGTTATTTCAGAAGCTAATTGTCCTAGTCCTGTTCCCAGTACTATTGCTGTTTTGGGGCTTGTGGTCATCCTTTCTTTTAGCCAGGATGCTGTTTCTTGAATTTTTGTATACATAGCCTAAAATTTTATTGTTGAATTCTTCCTCTTGGTTTTGCATTATAACAATTCGCATTGGCAGCACATACAGGCTGTTTTTCACTTCGTCGCTCAGCCCCTCGGCTACAGTCAGTCGTGTAGCATCTTTCTCAGTAGTTAGTATTACCTTGGGCTCTGCCATCGATGCAAATGTCTTGTTTATATTTGCCACATCCTTCTTGCTGAAGTTATGATGATCGCCAAACGTAAGCGGGGTTATCTGCGATTCCAACTCCTGCAGATCGTGCATCAATTGCTCGGGCGATGCAATACCTGTGAGCAGCATGATATTCTTTCCGCTAAGGTTTCCGTCGAAGACCTTACCTGTGAAAACTCCCTTTGGAGAATCATAATCGTGCGACGAGAAGAACAGCTGCTGATAAGGATACAGTTTCATCGCCTTGGTTATTACGCGGAACTCCATCGGATTCAGATCCTTCGGGCACTTCGTAACAATCACTATGTCGGCCCTATCCTTTGCCCTAATAGGCTCGCGCAGGCGGCCTGCAGGCAACAAGCGGTCATAAATAAGCAGACGGTGATAGTCTACCAACAGTATATTAATGCCGGGCTTTACATATCGGTGCTGGAATGCGTCGTCAAGCAGTATAACATCCAAATCCAGTCCGTTACCCTCTTCTGTAAGCTTATCAATACCCCGGGTGCGCTTCTTGTCAACCGCCACTGTTATATCAGGGAACTTCTGCTTTATCTGATATGGCTCATCACCTATCATGCGCATTGGAGTATCCTTATCCGAGAGTACAAAACCACTGCTTTTACGTTTATATCCGCGACTTAATACGGCCACATTCATCTTTTCCTTCAGCAGTCGGATAAGGTATTCCACGTGTGGAGTCTTACCTGTTCCACCTACGGTAATGTTGCCCACCGATATAACAGGAATATCAAAGGAGCGGCTCTTCAAGACTCCCATCTCGAAGAGCAGATTCCTAACACCTACCCCCAAGCCATAGAACCAACTCAGTGGCAGCAGATTCTTGTTTATCGTTATAAAGTCGCCTTCTACTCTCACTTCCTCACTATATTACTTAACACGGATGTCATCAAGCATACGTGCCTGAACACGACTGTTGTTCTTTATGTCGTTACGTATCTCAAGCAGTGGCAAGTAAGCATCACCAAGCAGCTCACGCAATTCTGCATCAAGGAATGAGCCCTTATTGTCTTTCGACAACAGGTTGTCAAGCCAGTTAACCTCGCCGGGATACTTTGCTGTATGATACTCATCAAGCTTTGCCAGTTCGGCAGCCTTCTTCACAGCGTCGTCCAGACTTCCAAGTTTATCAACCAGTTTAATCTTGATAGCATCGGTAGCCAGCCATACGCGACCCTGAGCAATCTCATGAACCTGCTCGGGTTTGATACCGCGACCTTCAGATACTATATTCAGGAAGCTCTGATATCCGCGATTGATATGGGTCTGAAGCTGTGCCATGATATCCTCGGTGTCCTTACCCATAATAAGCTCGGTCTCGTATCCGGCAAACTTGTTTGTCTTCACACCGTCGAAGGTTACACCAAGCTTATCGGTAACGAGTCCGCTGAAGTTTGGAATCAGTCCGAAGATACCGATACTACCAGTGATTGTGGTAGGCTCGGCAAAGATATAGTTGGCAGGCGAGCTGATCCAGTATCCACCCGATGCAGCAGCACCACCCATAGATACTACTACAGGCTTCTTAGCCTTAACCAGTTTGAGTGCATGGCGAATCTGCTCTGATGCCACGGCGCTGCCACCGCCCGAGTTAACACGGAACACAACAGCCTTCACATCGTCGTCATCAGCCAGTTTGCGCAGGTCTTCAGCTGTAGTCTTACCTACGATGCTGTGTCCGCCACCGTTCAGCATGTTCATTGCCTCACTGTCAACAATGCTTCCGTATGCATAGTAGATGGCAATCTTCTCGCCCTTCTCCTTTTTCTTCGACTTAACGTTCAGCATGTCAGCCAGTGTAAGCTGCTCAATATCGTCATCTTTATCCAGCTTCAGGCGCTGCTTAATCTCATCCTTTATCTGCTCTGGGAACAGAATCTTATCTACCAGCTTTGCCTTCACATAGTCCTCGCAGGCAGTAAATGCCAGCAGACTGTCGTTAACCAGCTGGTTCAGGGCATCAGCCTTAATCTTTCGGCCTTCGGCCATCTCCTTAAGCCAGTAGTCCCAGATGCCATTCAGGTAAGCCTCACGCTGTTCGCGGTCGTACTCACTCATGCCTGTCAGGGTGTTACTCTCAACGTAGCTCTTATATTTTCCAACCTTGGCCACCATATACTTAACGCCAAGCTTGTCATAAAGTCCTTTGTAATACTCTCCCTTACCGCCAAGACCGCGCAAGTCGATTGTTCCCTCGCCGTTAAGATAAATCTTATCAGCAACGGTAGCTACGTAGTAGCTGGCCTGACCATAGTCGCTGGCATAGCTCACAATCCACTTTCCGCTCTTCTTGAAGTCCTTCAGGGCATCGCGCAGCTGCTGTGCAGATGCAGGACTGTCGAAGCCGGCACTACCGCCTTCAATATATATTCCTTTAATGTTCTCTTCGTCCTTAGCCTTACGAATGCTAGAAATAAGATCATCCAGTCCCATAGAGCCAGAATCGCCCAGTCCAAACAGGTCGTCGAATGGTGTTCCTTCCTCTGAGCGTTCGTTGATTGATCCATTTAGTTTAAGTACAAATACTGAGTTTTCCTTAACCTTAGTAGGAGCCGAATCGCTGGCCACCATACCTACCAGAGAGATGACAAAAAACAATGTCATCACCAAACCCAGAATTACAATACCACATATTGTGGCAAGTGTCATTTTCAGAAATTGCTTCATAAAAGTTTTAATTGGTTACGTAACAGTTTGCAAAGATAATAACTTTTTTCTTATAATACAAAGAAATTAAACTAAAAAAACAAAAACTGGCTGTCGTGATGACAACCAGTCTTTTATTCTTATGTTTGCGGATGCAGAATTACATCATGCCGCCCATTCCTGGAGCGCCGCCCATTGGCATTGCAGGCTCCTTCTCAGGCTTATCGCAGATGATGCACTCTGTGGTCAGGAACATACCTGCTATTGAAGCAGCATTCTCCAGAGCTACACGAGCCACCTTAGCAGGATCGATAACTCCTGCCTCACGCAGATCCTCGTACTTGTCCAGACGGGCATTGTAACCGAAGTCGCCCTTACCCTCGCGAACCTTCTGTACTACCACTGCACCCTCGCCACCAGCGTTGGTAACAATCTGGCGCAGAGGCTCCTCGATAGCGCGGCAGATGATGTTGATACCAGTCTGCTCGTCGGCGTTGTCGCCCTTAATATCCTTCAGGGCCTCCTGAGCACGGATGTATGTGGTACCACCACCAGCTACTACACCCTCTTCGATGGCAGCACGGGTAGCGCACAGAGCATCGTCTACACGATCCTTCTTCTCCTTCATCTCAACCTCGCTGTTAGCACCTACGTAGAGTACTGCTACACCACCAGCCAACTTAGCCAGACGCTCCTGCAGCTTCTCCTTGTCGTATGATGAAGTTGTATTCTCGATTTCCTTCTTAATCTGAGCGATACGGTCCTGGATGGCCTGCTTGTCGCCGGCACCGTTAACGATAGTGGTGTTGTCCTTGCTTACAGTTACCTTATCGCATGTACCCAGCATCTCCAGTGTAGCCTGCTCCAGCTTCAGACCCTTCTCCTCGCTGATAACTACGCCACCGGTAAGAGTAGCGATATCCTCGAGCATAGCCTTACGACGGTCGCCGAATCCAGGAGCCTTAACAGCGCAGATCTTCAGTCCGCCACGCAGACGGTTTACTACGAGAGTAGTCAGAGCCTCGCTGTCTACATCCTCAGCGATAACCATCAATGGACGTCCGCTCTCAGCAGCAGGCTGCAGGATAGGCAGGAAATCCTTGATGTTTGAAATCTTCTTGTCGTAGATCAGAATGTATGGGTTCTCCATAACGCACTCCATCTTCTCGCTGTCGGTGATGAAGTAAGCTGAGAGGTAACCACGGTCGAACTGCATACCCTCTACTACACCGATGTGAGTATCGCGGCTCTTGCTCTCCTCGATGGTGATTACACCGTCCTTGCTAACCTTGCGCATTGCCTCAGCCAGCAGTTCACCAATCTCCTTATCGTTGTTAGCAGATACTGTAGCTACCTGCTCAATCTTATCGTAGTTGTCGCCTACCAGCTCAGCGCTCTTAGCGATGTGCTCGGTTACAGCCTTAACAGCCTTGTCGATACCGCGCTTCAGATCCATTGGGTTTGCACCAGCGGTAACGTTCTTCAGGCCCTCTGATACGATAGCCTGAGCCAGGATGGTAGCAGTTGTTGTACCGTCACCAGCGTCGTCGCCAGTCTTAGATGCTACACTCTTAACGAGCTGAGCACCTGTGTTCTCAAACTTATCCTCCAGCTCAATCTCCTTTGCTACAGAGACACCGTCCTTAGTGATCTGTGGAGCACCGAACTTCTTCTCAATAACCACGTTGCGGCCCTTAGGACCAAGTGTTACCTTTACTGCGTTTGCCAACTGGTCAACGCCCTGCTTCATAGCGTCGCGAGCGTCAATATTGAATTTAATATCCTTTGCCATAATTTTCTAAATTCTTAAGTCTAAATTCCAAATTATTTTTCGATTACTGCGAGAACGTCGCTCTGACGCATCATCAGGTATTTTGTTCCCTCAAACTCAAGCTCGGTGCCAGAGTACTTACCGTAGAGCACTTCGTCGCCCTCCTTCAGTATCATTGCCTCGTCTTTTGTGCCCTGGCCAACGGCCTTGATAGTTCCGTGGAGAGGCTTCTCCTTAGCTGTGTCTGGAATAATGATTCCGCCAATCTTCTCTTCTGCAGGTGCTGGCAATACCAACACGCGGTCTGCTAATGGTTTGATGTTCATAATGCTTATATTTTTATTTTATGTTTAAATTCTGCCATACTTTCTGCCAAAACCGTGCCACAATAATACCATGTGCCACATTGTCAGTACCACTGTATTTACAAAAGCTATGGTTTATAAAAAAAAAGTGTGTGCAACAATCACACACACTTTTTCTTTTATTTTCTTTTTAAAATTACTGCATGTCGTAAACTACCTGCATGAGCTGCTTGCCGAGTTCATCGGCCTGTTCCATAGTCTGAGCCTCGCTGTAGACACGGATGATAGGCTCGGTGTTAGACTTGCGCAGGTGTACCCAACGGTCGGGGAAGTCGATCTTTACACCGTCGATATCGTTGACAACGGCACTGTTGTCCTTGGCAAACATCTCCTTAACCTTGACCAGGATAGCATCAACATCGGTCTCTGGGGTGAGGTCGATGCGGTTCTTGGCTATCTGATACTCAGGGAAGGTGGCACGAAGCTCGCTTACCTTGCAGCCCTTTTGTGCCAGACTGCTGAGGAACAGAGCTATACCAACAAGGGCATCGCGACCGTAATGACTCTCGGGATAGATAACTCCACCATTACCCTCGCCACCGATAACGGCACCTACTTCCTTCATCTTTGTAGTAACATTAACCTCGCCTACTGCAGCAGCGGTGTACTTGCCGCCATGCTTCTCAGTAACATCGCGCAGGGCGCGTGTAGATGAGAGGTTAGAAACAGTGTTACCTACGGTATGACTGAGCACGTAGTCGGCTACTGACACAAGTGTGTACTCCTCGCCAAACATAGTGCCATCCTCGCTGATGAATGCCAGACGGTCGACATCGGGGTCGACAACGATACCAAGATCGAATCCACCCTGCTTCATCTTATCCATGATGCCCTGCAGATTCTTCTCCAGAGGCTCTGGGTTGTGAGCGAAGTCGCCAGTGCACTCGCCGTTGAGTATCTCGTAGTCTACGCCAAGTGCCTTGAACAGGTCGGGCAGGATAATGCCACCAACAGAATTGATGGTGTCAACGCAAACGCGGAACTTGCGCGCCTTGATGGCATCGACATCTACAAGCTTGAGTGCAAGCACAGAGTCGATGTGGCGCTGATTGAACGAATCGTCGATAGTACATGAGCCAAGATGATCGACCTCGGCATAGTTAAAGTCTTCAGCCTCGGCCATACGCAGTACCTCTGCTCCGTCGGCAGCAGTAAGGAACTCACCCTCGCTATTAAGAAGCTTCAGAGCATTCCACTGACGTGGGTTATGCGATGCAGTGATGATGATACCACCATCGGCACCAGCCATGCGTACAGCCAACTCGGTAGTTGGGGTTGTGGCATAGCCAATATCTATTACATCATAGCCCATGCCCATTAAGGTGCCCACAACAACGTTGCGGACCATGAGACCAGAGATACGGCCGTCGCGTCCAACAACTATCTTCTTGCCGCCAATAAACTGTGCGTAGGCTGTGGTAAACTTAACAATGTCTAATGGATTAAGTGTGTCGCCTGTGCGTCCGCCGATGGTACCGCGGATGCCGGAAATAGATTTGATAAGTGTCATATTTCTTTAAATAAATCGTTATGATTCTCGTTGATATGTGAGTTCATAATAGCATGGAGTAACATTGCTTGATGCTGTGGCATGCCCCTGTGAGTGAGGCACAATAAGACGAACTTTTGCACAATCGTCGGTCTCAGACTGTGGACGGCCCACCTTGACGTACGACAGTGGCACCAACCAGCCTGCCGGTACTGACGAGCTACCATATACAGAGTACATGATACCACTCTCGAACGAAGCAGTAAACGAACCGCTGCTGCGTGACACCTGGATAATATCGGGGATAGCCACAACCGACTTGCCACCATAAGCCAAATCAGGATTGTTGTTACATACGGTTGTTGTGTCCTCAAGGATGTCGAACTCAGAGAAACGACATACCAAGCGGGTAGTCTCGCCATCCTTAATCATATCGCCACAACCCTCACGTACAATCTGCATGTAAACACCACTCTTATCAAGCTTAACAAACTCATTGCGCGAGAGATTTGTGGTGTAACCCTGCTGATTAAACTGATCTTCGGTAATTACAACAATAGAAGAGTCGGAAATGAACTTTGCGATTGCATTACGCTCCTTTTCCTTCTTATCGCCGTAGGTCTCGTAGTCGTTACAACTGCTGAGAACAGCGGCAAAAGCTATCATGATAAACAGTATTTTCTTCATCTTAATAATCAATTGATGCTGCAAAAATAAGAATTATTTCGCAAACTCAATATACATTTAGGCTACTTTAACTTGTTTTGATAAGCAATAATAGCTTTTTTTGCAATTTCGATGGCATCTTCGATGGTTCCATCTACTCTTCCACCCGATGCATTAAGGTGGCCGCCACCATTAAAGAACTCCTCGGCCATAAGGTTGCAAGGGAAGTCATCAACCGAACGGAGACTAACCCATACCAGATTCGGCTTATCGGTATCTTCGCGTAGCGAGATTGACAGCTTGAGGCCTTTTATCTGCTGTGGTATGTTTACCAAGCCCTCGGAGTCGCCTTTAATATAATTAAAGCGCTTCAGCTCATCGCGGGTGAGCGAATAGAATGCGGCATTATACTCGGGCATATACACAAGCTTCTCGTACATCACATAGCCCATCAGGCGGATACGATTCTCGGAATAGTTGTGGAACACGTTGCGATAGATGCGGTCCTTGTCGATATGCTTGGTGAGCAACTCGCCGATGATGAAGTAGATCTCCGGGCGAGAGCTGTTGAAGGTAAAACCACCTGTATCGGTCATCATACCACAATACACAGGCACGGCAAATGCCTTGCCGAGCTTATCAAAATCGCCCATCTGCCAAGCAATTCGGAACACCAGTTCGCAGGTGCTCGATGCATCAGGATGCGATACAACAAGTGAAGCATCAACATCGGGCTTAAGGTGATGATCGATAAGCACCTTCTTTGCTGGGCTATTTACGAGCGACTGCTCCATCTCGTCGACACGACTGGGCGTATTGAAGTCGAGACAGAAAACAAGATCGGCTATTTTGAAAAGCATGTCGCACTTGTCGGTATGCTTATCGTAGCGAACTATCTTATCGGTATTGGGCATCCACTTAAGGAAGTCAGGGTACTGGTCGGGCACGATTACAGTAACATCCTTTCCGCGCGAACGCAGGAACTCAGCCCAACCTAACGAAGAGCCGATAGCATCGCCATCGGGGCTCTTATGACACACCACAAGAATAGTCTGTGAATCAGAAATCAGCTGGTCCATCAGAACCAGCTGATCATTATCTAAAATGTCTATGTTCATTTAAAAAAGTTTGTTAGGATATACACCCTCGTCAACGAGCTGCTTGATACGTGCTACAGTAGCATCGCGATCGGCTGCATAGGTAACACCGAACCACTTACTTGTGGTATCGAGCACCTCTACAGTAGCAGTGCCTTCATTGATGAGTTTGTTTACCATCAGCGGAATAAAGAACTCAGCCTTGAGGTTCTCGAGGTTCTTAGGATCGCTGAGGAACTCCTTGAAATACTCCTCAGAGTACTGGAAGTAATCAGGGGTGAAGCCCCACATATTCATTGAAACAGGAGTATTGTCATCTACAGCAACCCACTTGCCGTCCTCGTCCTTATAGCGAACAGGCTCAGTAGCAGCACCTGCGTTTGAACCATCGGCAGCGCAACGTACAATCTCTGTACGCTCTACTACTGTTGTAAGGTGACCCTTCTCGTTCTTTGAGCATACGCCACGAGCCACAGTACCATTCTCACTAAGGGTGTTGCCTACGCGGAAACCTACCATAGCATACTGGTTCTTAGCACCCTCTGGCAGATTAGCCAGATACTTGCCGATGACCATGAATGCATCGCGATTATAGAAATCGTCGCAGTTGATAACGCAGAAAGGCTCCTTGATAACATCCTTACCCATAAGCACAGCGTGGTTAGTACCCCAAGGCTTCTGACGTCCTTCGGGAACACTGAATCCCTCGGGCAGTGCATCGAGTGCCTGGAAACACAGCTCACACTTTACCTTACCCTCGTACTTAGCGAGAATCTGAGTGCGGAACTGCTCTTCGAAATCCTTACGGATAACCCATACAATCTTACCGAATCCAGCCTGGATGGCATCATAAATACTGTAATCCATGATAGTCTCGCCGTTTGGGCCCAGACCGTCAAGCTGCTTCAGGCCGCCGTAACGGCTACCCATGCCAGCTGCAAGAAGAAAAAGAGTTGGTTTCATTATTTGCTATATTTTTAGAGTTTTATTAAATTGCGTGCAAAGATACTAATTTTTTAGTGAATAGTGGATAGTGAATAGTGAATAATGGATATACGTTTACATTTATTAACTATTAACTAATCACTATTCACTAATCACTATTCACTATTAGAACGGATATCCAACGGCGAAATGCAGGGTCTGTCCCTTACCGAAGCTGGGCACATTGAAATAACCTGATTTGCCTGTATCGTAAGGACAGTGGATAGCTAAGCCCCAGTCGAGACGGATAACCAGGAAGCCCAAATCGTAGCGCAGACCGACACCGGTGCCTAATGCAAGCTGATTGACAAACTCCTTAAACGACTTAGGATAATCGCCAAGGTCGGTATCATCATCATTACGCTGGAAATTCCACACATTACCTGCGTCCAGGAATATAGCGCCATTAAGATCGCCGAAGAGTTTGGTACGGTACTCAAGGTTGCCCACTAACTTTGCCTCACCGTTCTGGAACAGATAGCTGAGCTGGCGGCCTGCATCGCGTACATACCAGTCGCCAGGACCTATCTCGCGAACTCCGAAGGCACGTATTGTATTGGCACCTCCTACGTAGAACAACTCACTGAACGGAGCACTTGTGCTATTGCCATAGCAATAGATGAATCCGCCATTGGCATGTGCCACAAGCTGTGAGGTAGGTGTAAGAGTCCACGTCTTAGTGAAATCGCCCTCAAGGCGCACAAACTGCGAATATGGAGTCTTGAACAGAGTTTTATCTTTTTCATTGAATGAATGACCACCAGCCAGATCCCATAGTGATGTAAGGTTGCCAGCCTCCTCAAGTGTGGCCTCGAAACGTATTGGATGACGCATGGATTGCGGACTGTTATACATAAATGTATAGCGCATCTTTGGAATGAAACAGTCTTCCATCGTTGCGAGCAGATACAAATTATCTATAGCGATAGAATCGAACTTAGCCGTAGAACTGTTCATATACTGATACTTAACAGTTAGAGGCGAGAACTCATGACGCACAGTGGCCGACGACTGCCAGCGATAGGTCCACTCACCACTTACGATATGCATCTTGTAGTACTCCGGGCGGCGGACAACATCGCTTGAAATCTTTGCATAGGTAGTTGGCGTTGAGTAGAAACGACGACGGATGGGACGTCCGTTCTTGTCACGACGCACACGATCGCTGTTATAGAAAGGTGCGATGATACGTGGGAACTCTATCGACAGGTCAACACCATACTGATAGCTGTTCATATCAGAGTTTGAACCTTTCTGCCACTCATAGGCTCCATGCAGGTTAAGGTCGAGCTTCTCGCCTGCACGGAAGGCATTACGACGTGTAAGACCAATCTTAGCCTCAGGACCATATCTACCGCTTGTACGCCCCTTACCGTTGGCTTCGATATAGAAATCATAAGGCTTATCAAAAGTACAGTTCAGGCGCAGGTCAAGAGTGTCGGTGCCTGGACGAGGCGTAAACAGGAAGTCGGTGCTTGAGAACACACCTGTAGCATTAATCTTACTTGCCGACTCCTGATACTTATCGTAGCTGAACTCCTGGCGTGGGCGCAGACGCATATTGCGCAATACCACACGAGGCATGATGGGCGATTTCTTTCCATTGAAATGCAGAGTAAGCGAGCGGCGCTTGATTGAATCGTTCAGCACCTCGCGAGCCGACTTACGGAAGTTTACATCAAGTTTGCCTATATACCACTTATGCAATGCCTGCTCAGGCACTCCATTAGCCAACTGGAATCTAAGCTGCGCCTTATTGTCTACAGCAAATGTATCGGCCAGATAAGAGGCATAACTTGAGTTATAATAGTAATAACCATTGTTGCGCAGCAGGGTGCTGATACGCGAGCGTTCGGTATCGAGATTGTTGATACTGAACGGCGACTGACTCTTAATGAGGCTCTCCTCGCTTGTAGAATCGATAAGTGTCTGAATAGGCGCAGGGAAGTTCACGTAACTCACCGAGTCGAGTGTGAAGAGCGAGTCGAGATGGATGGTATATCCTATCTTGCACTTCTTGGGATTCTTCTGCTGTACAAGGTCGAAAGTAACATCTCCGCGGAAGAATCCGTTGTTGCGCAATACCGAACGTGCCACACTGCTACGCAGGGTCGGGTTAACCTGACTCATCAACACTGGTGCCTTACCGAATGTCTTAGTCATCCAACGGGCGAAACCAGAATCCTTTCCGCTATACTTATTATATACCCACAAATGCCAACTCCAAGGTACAGTATAATAGCTGCTACCAAACAGAGAACCGTTAGGCTGAGTAGCCAAGGCTGCTTCCACCTCAAGCTTCGTATTTTCCAGATGCTTAACATACTCCTCGTTATCGTATTTCTGTTCGTCGGAGTAGGCTATCTTTGTCAGTCCCACAAAGAGTTGGTCATCTTCGGGGATGTTTTTTGTCATCGAGCAGGAAGCCAGGAAAAGTAAAAAGGTAAAAAGGTACAAAGGTAAAAAGATGCCACTCTTTACCTGCCTTAAAATCCATTTTCTATTGATTGCTTTCATACTTCCTTTTTCCCTTTTTTACCTTTTTACTTTTTCACTCTTTTACTTTTTCACCCTTACACTATCAGTGCGCAGGCTGTCGCGCGGAGCTGTAAGCGATGTACGTGGCGCCATAGTAGGCCGTGGTTCGTTCTTCCAGAAGGTAAGAATATCGAGCAGGCTATTGAGTTTGCGGCGCCATACGAAACCGATTCCATATTCGCCGGTATATCCCTCAAGCCAGTCGTAAACGTTCTGATTATAGAATACCTTCAGGTTCTTTGTAGCATCCTGGTTCAGTCGGTACTCCATAGTAACATTATCTAAGAACGACTGGTTATTTCCCATTGCATCACTAGCACCCGACGATACCTTTCCACCAAGCTCTATCTTCAGTCGGTTATTAAAGAATCGCTTAGCAAACTTAAACGAGTAGTCGGTATGCTGAGCACCTGTGGCATCGGTAGAATTGTCGATACCCAGACTAACATCGAGTGTCTTCAGTGCCGAGCCTGCGATACTATTTATTTCACTCTGCAGGAACGAGCTCAGTGCATTGTTCATCGAGAAGCTACCGGTATTGCCATCGGCCAGATACATACCTGTGGTAAGCATGGCTACGGCTATCTTTCCGCGCTCCTCCTTCGACATAGTTACCAACTCGCCACTGATGGTCTGGTCTTCAGGGGCATCGATAGTAAACTCAAGTCCCATATCGTTCAGAGTCTTAGTGATAATAACACCGCAGTCGAAGGCCACCGAGCGTGTTGCACCCGACTCATCGCCCACATTTGCTTTCACTCGCTCTGTAGCTGTGATGTTCAGTTTAGGATTCATCGGATCGCCAGTAAACTCTACGTAGCTGCCCTCCTTAACAGTGAAGGTCTTAAGCGGAATTACAGGCAGCGAGTACTTCATCTCACCGCTCGACAGTGTATAGCGACCCGTAAGGTTAATACCATCCGAGTTATATTTCATTCTAAGGTCGCCGCCACCCATAATATCAACGTAGTTCGACTCGTCGGAGTTAAGGTTGCAGACGATGTGCGCACCTTGCGATACATTTACATTAAGGTCGATATTAAGTCCCGTTGGCGTTGGCTGGGTAACAACAGTCTGTGTAGAATCGCTAAAGTCGGTAAACTTAACCAGCTCATCCAGTCGGTTATCGGTAGACAGTGGCGAATCGAGCAGCAGGTATTTCATATCAGTAGAACCGAGCACATCCAGTCGGCCGCGCATGTTAAGCCCATCAAGCGGTCCCTGCAAACGAGCCAGGAAGTTTACGTATGCCTTACCCCACGCCACGCTCTTAGCCTGCTGCTTCGAGTCGATAAGCAGGAAGTTACGTGCACGCATTCGCATATCCATCATGATATGTTCGGTGTCAGAGAAATCAATGCTACCCATAAGGTTCAGCAGGTCGTTATTGCTCGAATAGAGTCCGAAGTTCTCAAGCAGCAGTTTCGAGCCTATTATACGTACGGGGTCGTTATCAAATCGCATGCGTACGCCGTATGGGATACTTACCAGATAAGCCGAATCAACAAACATTTCACCGTTTACCTCTGGATGTGTGGTAGTTCCGCGAATGGTTACACTACCCTCTCCGTAGCCTTCAAGACCTACCATCTGATCGGGCACGAAACCATTTACCAACGACAGCGGCAGGCGTGTCATATTGAATGTGGCATCAATAAAGCCCTCGCCTTTGCTCTGATAAGTTCCGCTGAGCATACCAAACTCTTCATCGTCGAGCATCAGTCGGGCCTCGATGGCATGCTTATCGTCCTCCTTCATCAGATAAACAAGCTCGGTGCTGATATTACCTATAGGCGAGCCCTCGTAGGTCATCTGCTGCACTGCCATATCCGATGCTACAGAAATGTTCTCATTGCGGTCCTGCAGAATATGGTAGTCGCCATTAAGCTTACCGGTAATGCGCGGCAGATAAGGTATAACCGATGTAAGCTCGCCAAGGTCCAGCCTGTTGATGCTCATGGTTATATCCTGCAGCATTGTTGAATCCTGATTCTCTGTATATAGCTTTATACCGGTCTTATCATCGGCCACAAGGTCTACCTTTGCCTGCAGACGCTTGTTGCGACCCATATACAGATAGTTGTCTTTATTGAGGTTAAACTCCTTATATCCGATTGTTGGGCGCTCGGGCAGCAGCTTGAAGCGTATGCCATCGCTTTCCATCTCGGCCGTAACACCCAGGCGAACACCCATCTTATCGTGCTGGTCGTAATAGCGCACGCCTACAAGTGCTCCGTGCTGGTGTATGGTACCATCAAACAGGGCATTGAATATAAACTGCGGATTGCGCTTGTTGTTGCGCACTTGTCCCTGATATGTAAGTCGGTCGCCTTTCTGCGTAAGATTCAGTCGGATAGTATCAAGACGTGTGCTGTCGTAAACCAACGAATATACATAGCTTGAACCGTTGATACCAGTCACAGGCGATACGTCGGCATCGAACTTCATCTCCTTGAACTCTATGTCCATAGCCTTCAGCAGATTTGCCAATGGATTTTCGCGTTTACTCTCGATGTGCAGTTTCATATCGGGCAACAAGCGTTTAATGGCAGGCTGGTCGATAATGCGCTTATCAAACTGAGCCATAACCGAATCGCCTACTTGAGTAAGTTTGCGCAGCAGTCGCTCGTAGTCGCCCTTTGCATCGAGCTTAACAATAAAGTCGCCGCTCTGTATGCGTGCTATTACGGTGTCAAGATTGGTATTGATATGAATGCCGATAAAGTCAGGACGATAGGTCTTTTTCTCGTCTTTGATATAAACCTCGTCTACCAGACCTGTCACACGATGAGTGAGCTTCATGTCCGATATTACATCAACCGAGCCGCACATACCTATGGTAAGTGTATCGCTTACCAAGCGCATGCGATAAAGGTCGGCCTTACGCAGGTCGGCACTGATGGTGGCGCACAGCTTCTTGGAGTTAAGCAGGGCATCAACACCCAACTTACCATCGAACAGCTGATTATGACCTACAACCGAGGCCAGCGCATGTCCGTTATAGAGTGTTGCATCGGCCTTGATGTCACGCAGATCCCAGTTGCCGTAGCGCAGATGGTGTATCTTTGCATCAGCCTGCAGTCGACTCTTGTTCGACAGAAAATCGGTGCCGTAACCATTGGCTTTTATGTCGGCCGATACGGTATAGATAGAGTCGCGCGGCATAAAGTGATGCAGGTTCAGATTGCTAATGCTCATATCTGCATCGTAGGTCATAGCCTCTGTTATCAGATTACCCTTTGAACTTAGGGGTATGCTGGCGCTGCCTTTAAGTTTCACCGTGCCAGAGCCCTCGCGAGCTACAAGGTTTGTAGCATAGCGGGTGCCATCGGCTTTCAGTGTGCCATCTATCTGCAGTCCGTTAGGTATGCGGTAGTCGCGCATCATTGCTGGGCCAGCCAGCCCTAATGCAAAGTTCATATTCTCTGTACGGGCACTCATTTTTATATCGGCCTTCATGCGTGCCATATCGGTAACATTGTCGGCGGTACCACTGGCAGTCATACGGAAAGCCGTTGGCAGATGTATGTCTAACCCCGTAAAGGCCATATGCTGCATATTGCCGTTTATAGAACCCTTTATGCTTATAGGATGGTTGGGGTAGCTCTTGACAAACTGCTGGGGCATGTCGCCCATAAAGCGCATCAGGTCTTGCTTACCAATCTGTGCATTCAGGCGGAAACGCATGGCTCCAGGATTCATGTCATCGAAAGCGTTGAGGTCCATAGCCAGTTCGGTCTCAATGTCAGTATCGGGCGTTTTAAGTCGCAGTTTAGGTATTATCAGACGTTTATCGTCCATCGTTACCTTTGCCATCAAGTTACTTATCTCCAGCCCGCTCTTCTCCTTCGCGCGCAGGTTCCTTATTATAAGAGATGTGTTTGGCTCGATATATTCTATCGAGTCAATACGCAGATTTATATCCGATAGCGCCAGGTGGTTATAGTCAAGTCCGTCTTCTTCGGGCTCAAAGCGGTTGTCGTACTTCAGTCGGCCGTCGACCCAGTCAAGACTTCCCACCTTATATATTTTATTACCCAGGTCGGCCAGCACAGTACGTGCCACTGCCCTACCCATATATGCCTGAGCGTTAAGTGTGTCGCCTGGCAGATGTACGGTAAAGTCGCTCTTCAGGATACTCACCGAGTCAGCGTTGATAATCCACTTAGCTGTTGACTCCGCGGTGTCTACTGCCGCTGTATCGCTAAGCGCGATGTCCAGTCGGGCTTCTGATAGTCGGGCTCCGTTAACCTCAACCGTTTCCTTGTCGAGATCGATGCCTTGCGACGACAGCCATAGCTCCTGCAGTTCTCCTTTCACACGCAGGTCGCCGATAAAGCCGTTGGTGTTTATCTTTGCCTCGGTCATCGACAGTTCGTCGATAACCACACGCTTTCCGAATAATGGCAGCAGTTGCACATCGCACACCATCTTTCTGACATCAGCGATGGTGTCGATAACATTTGGTAGTGAATCATTTTTATGTAATGCGCGAAAACCCTCTATTCCAAGGTCTAACGGGAACTCTAAGTTAACATGTTCAATAGTAATCTGCATGCCCGTCTTCTCTGATGCTATGGCGGCTACCTTCTTTACCGCCCAGTTCTGCACGGGTGGAAAATAGATAAGCGCGGCCAGTATAACAAAGAGCAGTATGGGTGTCAAGACCGCTATACCCAACCACTTCTGGGTTTTCCTCATTTTTATCTGGTTGCCGCAGCCTGCCACAACGGATCGTTAGGTAGCGGGGCTTCGACTATTATGGTTTCTTTCGATACGGGATGTACGAACTCCACGCGGCGCGACATCAGCGAAATACTGCCGTCGGGGTTACTGCGAGGGGCGCCATACTTCAGGTCGCCTTTAATAGGACAGCCCATGGCTGCCAATTGGCATCGTATCTGATGGTGGCGACCGGTCATCAGATTTACTTCGAGCACGCTGTAGTTATCGGTATGCCCAATGACGCGATACTTCAAGATGGCTTTCTTCGAGTTTGGGCGTTCCTTGTCGTATGCGTACGATTTGTTCTGTTTCTCGTTTCTCACGAGCCAGTTCTCCAGCGTTCCTTCTGGTGCCTTGGGCGTATTCTTTACGATGGCCCAATATGTTTTGTGCACCTGGCCCTCGGCAAACATTTTGTTGAGTCGGGTAAGTGCTTTTGATGTTCGGGCAAAGACTACAAGTCCTGAAACAGGACGATCCAGACGGTGCACCACCCCCAGAAACACAGCTCCGGGCTTGGCGTACTTCTCTTTTATATAGTCTTTAACCAAATCAGAAAGTGGGCGATCGCCAGTTTTATCACCCTGTACGATCTCCCCACTCTTTTTGTTTACTATAATAATATGGTTGTCTTCGTAAACGACTTCCATACGCTATTACATGTTCATACCACCATCAACCTGGATAACCTGTCCGCTTACGTAGCTTGACATGTCAGAAGCCAGGAAGGTAGCAACGTTTGCGATATCCTCAACCTGACCACCGCGGCGCAGAGGAATCTTGTTGCACCACTCCTTGCGGATATCCTCAGGCAGAGCAGCAGTCATAGCTGTCTCGATGAATCCAGGAGCGATAGCGTTGGCACGGATACCCTTTGGTCCCATCTCCTGAGCGATACTCTTAGCCAGAGCGATAAGTCCTGCCTTTGAAGCAGCGTAGTTAGCCTGACCAGCGTTACCGTGTACACCTACTACAGATGCCATGTTGATAATAGAACCGCCACGCTGACGCATCATTACAGGCACACATGCGTGAATGAAGTTGAATGCACTCTTCAGGTTTACTGCGATAACAGCATCCCACTGCTGCTCAGTCATACGCAGCATAAGTCCGTCCTTAGTGATACCAGCGTTGTTAACCAGAATATCAATTGAACCAAACTCTTCCTTAACTGCCTTTACAACTTCCTCAGTCTGAGCAAAGTCGGCTGCGTTTGATGCATAGCTCTTAGCCTTTACGCCAAGTGCAGCAATCTCCTTCTCAGTCTCCTCGTTAATCTCGAGGTCGGTGAATGCGATGTTACAGCCCTCAGAGGCGTACTTCAGTGCGATAGCCTTTCCGATACCGCGTGCAGCACCTGTAATAAGCGCTGTCTTACCACTTAATAATCCCATAATTCTTTTCTTTTAAATATTTTATTAAATTCTTAATGTCACAATGTCAATGTCACACAGTCTCGATTGAGCGAGAGCCATCAAGCATGCTTGAATGGCCGAGTGTGAGAGACTTCGACGGAGTCAAAGTCATTTCCTCGACAACTTTCCCAGCGCACCATATACCACTTTGGCCACCTGGGGTTTTGTATCCTCCTCTTTCATTCCGTGCGCAATACGTCCGTAGATGTACGGAACCTCGAGTCCTTTAATACAATAATGTGTAATGTCGGCCACAAGGTCGATATTGTCGATATCAAACTCACCGTCTTCCTTGCCTTCAGCATACACCTTGCGGAACAACTCAATCTCTGCATCGTCAAAGTGGCGGCGCACTTTCTCAACCATCCAGATGTTACGGAAGAACTCTGCACGCAGGTTTCCGTTACGAACCACGGTCTCACGAATCATACTGAGGTGTGTGTAGATAAGCTCGATAATCTTATCCTGCGGACGGATTTTACGGGCTGCCACTTCGTCAAGCTTGTCGCTCAGTCGCTCAAGCTCACTTTCGATTACAGCATAGTAAATTTCCTCTTTAGACTTAAAATAGGTATATAGCGTACGACGCCCCTTACCTGATTGCAAGGCAATATCGTTCATCGTAGTATTCTCCAGTCCATTCTTAGCGAACAACTGTCGGGCTACATCAACCAATTTTTGTCTTGTTTTGGATATCGACATAACTGTTTCCTCCTAGTTTTTTAAAATTGCACACATTTCTACAGTGTGCAAAAGTAAGTTTTTAATTTGAAATACGCAAGAAAAACGGGCAAAAATATCGCAAAAAAAACAATTTTATAAAAAAATGCCTCAAATATTTGGTCAATTCAAAAAATGTTCGTACCTTTGCACCCGCAAAACAGGAAACGCCCTGAATTGCAGCGCAAATTTAACATCGCGGAGTGGAGCAGTTGGTAGCTCGCCAGGCTCATAACCTGGAGGTCGCACGTTCGAATCCTGCCTCCGCAACTAAAGGAAAAGCTCGACAATCGTCGAGCTTATTTTTTATGCTATAACTTACTATAAAAAAAAAATATTCCGATCGTCGGGGCCTTGACCCTCGACAATCGGATTAAAAGATCCTTCTATTTCATCTTGGCTAGTACCTTACGATAGTACTTGTTTGTAGCCTTGACACTGTACTTAACTCCTCCATTCCAAGAACGTATAGCCTTCTCGACGTTGTTCTCTGGGTTAAAGTACTTTTGGATTAACAGGAACATCTCCTTCGATTTCTCTACACTGAAACGGTCGTTCATTGTGTAGCGCTTCTTACTCTTCTGCTTCTCCAGAATATTGTTACATTCTCTAACAAGAATCGGAGTAATCTGCATCGCGCCTACTGAGTTTCCACTCACGGCTTTGGGATTTCCTTCGCTCTCTACAAGAATAATTGCATCCATCACTGGATTCCAGTCGAAACCTGATGTCGTAGCGCTCTTTGAACTTCTTCCGTTTGCGGATGTCGTTATGCTCACTAGCAAAAGAGCCATCAGGACGACTGTCTTTTTAATAAATTGAATCATATCTCTATACTTTAGACGGACCCTTGCGGGCACCGCGTTATCCTTTAGATCTCATCTTCATTTGGTCGACTTCGCGTCGATTTCCGGGTGCAAAGTTACGAATTATTCCGATAGGTGGTTCAAACGTTAGACAATTTTAACGTTTATTGTGTGCGCGCACTGACATACGTCAATTATTTAACAAATTCTATTCTAAATCAACAACTGTTATACCCGAGCCGCCAAACTGCACATGCTCGTCGCGGTAGTGTGTAACGTTTGGAATAGTGCCAAGGTACTGACGGATAAGCTGGCGTAGTATGCCCGTGCCTGTGCCGTGTAGTATACGCACACGCGATACTCCTACCAGTATGGCATCGTCTATGAAATATGTTATTGCGTTTATAGCCTCGTCGCCGCGCATGCCGCGCACGTCGATATCCTGCTTGAAATTCAGCTTGCGGTTATCGATAACGTTACGTGTGTCGCGCGATACCACACCATACGATCCTGCTATGTTCTGATTGCGCTCTTCGGCCTTGGTAGTCGATGTTTTTGGTTTCTCGGCATGCTCAAGTCGGTCGGCACGCATCTTTGTTTTCATTCCGCCGAAGATAACAATGGCCTTACTGCCATCGATACTATCGATAACACCAACGCTGGTGAGCCCCTTTATGCGAACGGTGTCGCCAGGGGCCAAAGGTGCCTTACTGGCAGCACTGGCTGCAGCGGGCTGAGCCGTCTGACTGGCAGCTGAGTCGGCAGCGGCCTTGTTGGCCTTCTCCTGCTTGCGCTTCTCGCGGCGCTCCTTGCGCTCCTGCAGCTGACGTATCTTGCGGGCTATGGCCTCGTCGTTGGCACGGGTGTCAATCTCTGCCACCTCTTCCTTAAATGCATCCAACTCCTCACGAATCTTGCGGGTGCGCTCTTTCTCTGCCTGCTGCTCGCGTATCTCGCGTATAGCATTCTCAATGCGCTTGTTACTCTCGCGCAGCATCTCCTCGGCCTCCTCTTTGGCCTTGCGCAGTATCTCTTTGCGCTGGCGTTCTATCTCGGTCAACTCGGCTTCAAGTCGTTCGCCAGTAGCCTCAAGTTTCTTCTCGTGCTGGTGTATCGTCTGACGCTTACCCTCCCAGTAACGCTTGTCGCGCACAATGTCCTGCAGATATTTGTCGCTCTGGATATAATCCTGACCAACGATATCGCTGGCATCCTTGATAACCTCTTCGGGTATACCAGTCTTGCGGGCTATCTCGATGGCAAAGCTCGAGCCAGGCTGACCAATCGACAGCTGGAACAAGGCCTGCATCTCATGGCGGTCGTACAGCATGGCGCCGTTAACCACACCTTCGTGGTCCTCAGCAAAATGCTTCAGGTTCTGATAGTGGGTAGTTATCACGCCAAAGGTCTTTGCCTTCCAGAACTGCTTGAGCATAGCCTCGGCTATCGCACCTCCGATGGTTGGCTCGGTACCGCTACCAAACTCGTCTATCAGCAGCAGCGAATGCTCGTCGGCATGCTTCATCATCTGCTTCATGTTCATCAGATGACTTGAGTATGTCGACAGATCGTTCTCTATGCTCTGCTCGTCGCCGATATCGATCATTATGCTCTCAAACATACCTACCGTAGAGCGGTCGCCAATGGGTATAGGCAGTCCGCATTGCAGCATGTACTGCAGCAGACCTACGGTCTTCAAGCAGACAGATTTTCCGCCAGCATTAGGACCAGAGATAAGCAAAAGGCGTTTCTCGCGCGTCAGCGTGATGTCCAGCGGCACCACTCGCCCACCCTTCTTCTGTAGCGACAACTGCAACAGAGGGTGTACGGCACGAATCCAGTCGATTTTCGGTTCGGCTTTCGCGGTAGGCTCAAAGGCACTTGTAAGCTTGGCCCACTCTGCCTTGGCGTTTATCAGGTCAATCTTTGCCAGCAGCTCATAGCTGTCAATTATCTCGCGCACGTGCGGGCGTACCTCATCAGTAAATACGGTAAGTATGCGTATCACCTCGCGGCGCTCTTCGGCCTCCAGCTGGCGCACCTTGTTGTTTGCCTCAACCACCTCGGTTGGCTCAATAAACACCGTCTTACCTGTGGCACTCTCGTCGTGTACTATTCCGTTTATCCTGCGCTTCAGCTGCGGCTGTACAGGTATCACCAGTCGGCCGTCGCGCATGGCAGGTGCGGCATCCTTGTCCACCAGTCCATCGCGTTGTGCTGCATGCAGTATAGTATATAATGTACGCGAGATACTGCCTTGGGTCTTCTCCAAGTCATGTCGGATTCCGGCCAATGTCATCGATGCCGAATCCTTTATCTTTCCGAACTTATCCAGTATTGAGTCGATGCGACGCAGCATGGCGGGGAATGTTACCACATCCTCAGTCAGCTTGTGCAGAGCAGGGTACGGATACTTCACATCGCCCTGTGCGGTCTCCTCGGCACCGCGCTCCAAATAGCGCACAATGTTTACGATGGTTTCCAACGAGCGGCGCAAATCCCACACCTCGTCCTCCTCCAGATGAGTATTCTCTAATCGTATACGCGCGATACTCTCGCGTACATCAAAGAAATACTGCATGGGGAAATCGTCGTGCTCTTCACGCATTCTACGGAATTCACGCACCTGTGCCAGCCATTCGTTCACCTCAGCAACATCGGTAGAGAAAGTCATTTCGTCAACTTTCTCCTGCCCAAGAGTGCTTTGGCAACGTGCCTTCAGCAACTTTCTAATCTCATCGAATCCGAGCTTTCGCTCAAAGTTATTTGGATAAATCACGCTGCAAAGGTACGATTAAGTGAGCAAAAAACCAAATTTTATTTGAGTTTTTTCGAACGTGAGTACCTTCGAGCACAGCTCAAAAGTACTCATTTTCGGCTAAAAACAGGCAAAAACGCGTTTTTTTTATAAAAAGTTGGCCAAAAATTTGTTTATTCCAAAAAATCTCCTTACCTTTGCACCCGCTTTCGAGACAGAAGAGCACTGGAGAGATGGTAGAGTGGTCGATTACAGTAGTCTTGAAAACTACCGTGCTGAGAGGCACCGGGGGTTCGAATCCCTCTCTCTCCGCTGATAAATCCGCGTAACTAATTGGTTATCAATAAGTTACGCGGATTTTCTGTTTCTCCGTTACCCAAAATCAGACCCAAATCTCATCCAAAACTCGGAGAATTCTGAAAATAGCGATTCCTAAACTATCCAAGGAGATGTTAAAGTATGTATCTGATAAACAGATAGGTAGCCTTTACTTTTAGATTCAATATGGCTGACTAGATTCTCATCTTATAAAATGTGGATAATCTGGTTCTCCAAGATTCGGTTCGTATGTAAAGCCTTCGTAACTGAAAGCATTCAGGTCATCCGGCTTGTCGATTCGATTCTCAATGATGAATCGTGTCATAGCTCCACGACAAGTCTTGGCCCATA
>Ga0256405_10004617_pt1 | contig 25410 bp, 22 predicted proteins | sample RumenRJG_02DNA_FD_189096 | JGI IMG/M metagenome (GOLD analysis project Ga0256405, IMG submission 189096) | Bovine rumen microbial communities from Lethbridge, Alberta, Canada - RJG_02 | ecosystem: Host-associated > Mammals > Digestive system > Stomach > Rumen | place: Canada: Alberta... | reverse complement strand
CCTGTACCAGTATAACCTCACCGACCATAGCATCACCACTTACGACAAACTGACAGGACTGAGCGACAACTATATCACCCACATCGCCTGGAACCAGCAGGCCAAGCGGCTCATCATCGTCTATCAAAACTCGAACATCGACCTGATGGACACGTCAGGCAACATCACCAACATCTCCTCCCTGTACCGCAAGGCTACAACAGAGGACAAGACCATCGACAGCCTCACCATCGATGCACAATACGCCTATCTCTACGCCCGCCTCGGTATCGTCAAGGTCGACATGAAACGGGCGGAAATCAGCGACACCTACACGAAGAACCACCCCGACTACCCCACGTCGCTGCCTGCATACGCCAATAACGACTGGGCTCAATATATCGACGTCGTCAAGACGCTCAAGCCCGGCGGACCAAAGTATAACTTCTTCCAGGAGTCAGTCTTCAAGGACGGCAAACTCTATGCCACCGGCGGCTACTTCCTCTCCGGAACGGCAGAGTTCAACCGCCCCGGCACCGTTCAGGTATGGGACGGCAATGACTGGACAGTCTTCCAGGATGAGCTGGCCGCCATCACCGGCTACGAATATGTGGACAACAACTGTATTGACATCGACCCGACAGATGCCAGCCATGTTGCCGTCGGCGGACGCTGCGGACTCTACGAGTTCAAGGACGGACAGCTCCTGAAATACCACAACCAGCAGAACAGCCCTATACGAGGTGCTATGTCTGGAGATACTGAACTGCCCGACAACTATAACCTCATCAACGGCGTCAAATTCGACAGCAACGGCCATCTGTGGGTGCTCAACAGTCAAGCGAAAGGCTCCAACCTGCTGAAGCTTACCAACGACGGACAGTGGAAGAATATGAATCAGAGTCTCCTCAACGAGAAAGACGGCGTCAGTATGCCGGGACTGAAGCAGATGTTCATCGACAGCCGCGGACTCCTCTGGTTTGTCAACTCACACTGGACGACGCCGGCTCTGTTCTGCTATAACATTGATACGAACAAACTCATCAGATACAACAACTTCACCAACCAGGACGGCACACAGAACAGCATAGGTACCGTGAACTGCGTCTGCGAAGACTTAGAAGGCAATATCTGGACGGGCACCAACCAGGGACCGTTTATGATACAGAAGAGCGAAGCAGGACAGGAGAACATCACCTTCCAGCAAATCAAGGTGCCGCGCAACGACGGCAGCAACTTCGCCGACTATCTGCTGTCGGGCGTCAACATCAACTTCATCGCCATCGACGGCGGCGGCCGCAAGTGGTTCGGCACTAACGGTGCCGGCGCCTTCCTGGTAAGTGCCGACAACATGACGCAGCTGCAATACTTCACCGCCGACAATTCCAAGCTGCTGTCGAACACCGTCATGTCAATAGCCCTCAACCAGCAGACGGGCGAAGTGTTCTTCCTGACCGACAAGGGACTCTGTTCATACATCAGCGACGCCACCACCACAGCAAAAGAGATGACGAAGGATAATGTCTACGCCTATCCTAATCCTGTCACACCCGACTACACCGGCCTTATCACCGTCGTAGGACTCACGCTCAATGCCGACGTGAAGATTCTCTCGTCGAACGGCAAGCTGATGGCTGAAGGCCGCAGCAACGGCGGCACATTCACTTGGAACGGATGCGACCGCGATGGCAACCGCGTTGCCAGTGGCGTTTATATGGTCGTCACAGCTACTGACGACGGTAAAAAAGGTACAGTATGCAAGATAGCCGTCATCCGATAATACGACTATTTCTTGATATAACTTTCTTGAAGTTTATTACGGTTGGCATAGTGAATACTATTGTTGGCACAACCATCATGTTCGTATTCTATAATGTCTTTCACCTGAATTACTGGGTTTCGTCAGCATCGAATTATTTTTTCGGTAGCATCGTCAGCTACCTGCTCAACAAGCACTTTACATTCCGCTTCAAGGAAAAAGGCTGGTGGTCGCTGCTGCGCTTTGTCGTCAATATCGTCACCTGCTATCTGTTAGCTTACGGCATCGCCAAGCCTGTCATGAAATGGCTGCTTTCAGGATTCAGCGTTACCATACAGGAAAACGTGTCGATGATGCTGGGGATGTGTCTTTTCGTGGTTTTCAACTATTTGGGACAGCGCTTTTTCACTTTTAACCATCATAGAAAATGAGAAAGACAGCTGTTGCCTGTGTCGGGTTGCTTATCTTGGCTATTGTCGGTCTTATCAACTGGTACGCCACACCGACAATGTCCGACGATGTGATGTACCGGTTTGTATGGCAACAGGAATGGCAATATCCATTTCAACGCATCGGTAGTCTCAGCGACGTCGTCGAGTCACAAATCGTACACTACTACCATGTCAACGGCCGCACAGTCACCCATTCCATAGCGCAGATCATGCTGAATCTCGTACCAGAGAACATCGGCAAAATAGTCAACACGGCTATGTTCCTATTACTTATTTGGTCGGTTGCCATACTCGTCGCGAAAGACAAGAAGCAGCGTCCTGACGTTGCTATCCTGTCATTCGGCATGATATTTCTCCTGATGAGTGGCTTTTGTTCCGCCTTTATATGGATGCCGTTTACCTATCTTTGGGCACTGGATATGACGATGCTGTTCCTGCTGATACTAAAGGAGACGGCAAACAGCAGCATCGCCTGGAAGACCATACCCCTCATACCCTTGTCATTCATCATGGGCTGGTCTCACGAAGCCATCGCCCTGCCCGTAGCGGTTGCGCTTTGCTGCTATATGCTCTGCCATCACAAGAGACTGCTCACGCAAGCCAATACCTATTGCATCATAGCCTATATCGCCGGGGCAATGATGATTGTCACCTCACCATCACTATGGAACAGAGCCGACATAGAAGGCATCAGCCTTTCACAACGCTTACTCTACGGAGCCATCAACCTGCTGATGAATACCAGAATATCATGGCTGCTCGTGCTGACGCTGGCTTTCAGAAAAAGCATTAAAGATTACGCCTATCCGCTTATTGCATGGATAACAGCCTTAGCTATTGTCATCGTCTGTGGTACCACTGTCGAGAGGGTTGCCATCTGTGCCGACTTCATAGCAATGCTTATTTGCCTGAGTATCTGGCAGGAGAAAATTAGGAAATACATGCTTTACACAACCATCATTCTCTGCGTCTGTATAGCTATTCCCGCCATTATATTGAATGAACAGAATAACCAGAACTATCTTTACCATCGCTCACAATTACAAACCGAGAAAAGCCTTATCAAGGTACGGCAACTCGATGCAGACAGTAATTGGCTGACAAAGATGATTGCAAAAAGGTATGTATTCCCTACTGTTGAATTCGGTTTCTTCAGTTGCTATATGGCGTTTGACGAAGAAGATTCGAACAGTATGGCAGTCGCACAGCTATACAACAAAAAGTCGGTGGTGATGCTGCCTGAGGACGTTGTCAACAAGATAGAAAACGACAGAAATGCCTACAAACACTTCGAAGCTGACGAGCACGGAGACCTGCTCATCAAACAAGTAGAGACTGGCAGGAAGATAAGTAGCGTAGTCTTCAACCTTCACGAGGAAGTGCCGCTTACCTTCTACCAGCGGTTATTCACCTATCATGGTTATCAATACGCACTCGACCCGTTCAATTATCAACAGGTAAAAATAGGAAACAAGCAGTATTTAGTAATGACCATTCCGCCGACAAATATCCGTCGACGTATAAAAAGCATTAGCTTAATGCCAGCATACGCTCAATAGGCTTCACAGCCTCCTTGGCTATCTCCGGGTCAATCTCTATCGCCGGCGACTCGTTCCTCAGACAGTCATACACCTTTTGCAACGTGTTCATCTTCATATACTGACATTCGTTGCAACCGCAAGATACCGTCCCGTCGGCTTCTCCCAACGGTACCTCCGGCGGCACAGGTATAAACTCCTTGTCAGGGCACGAACGCTTCAACTCGTGCAATATACCGGCCTCCGTCGCCACAATATACTGTGTCGCACGGTTTTCACGGGCTACTCGCAACATATCCGCCGTACTGCCCTTCACGTCAGCCAACGCAAGAACCGGACCCTTACACTCCAGGTGAGCCATCACCACAGCGTCGGGGTACTGCTTCTTCAGCTCCACAATCTTTTCTACCGAGAAACGCTCGTGGACATGACAGCCACCTTGCCACAACAGCATCTGCCGACCCGTCACCTCATTAATATAATTACCCAGGTTATAGTCAGGACCGAAAATCAGCTTGGCATCCTGCGGCAGCTGGTCGACCACCTTCTTGGCATTACCAGAAGTGACGACAACATCCGTCAATGCCTTCACGGCGGCCGTCGTATTGACATACGAGATGACTTGATAGCCAGGATGCTCGTCCTTAAACTTCTTCAAATCTTCAGCCTTGCATGAGTCAGCCAACGAACAGCCGGCATTGAGGTCGGGACAGAGCACGGTCTTCTCTGGCGAGAGCAGCTTACAGGTCTCAGCCATAAAGTGAACACCGCACATGACCATCATCCGCGCATCGGTCTCGGCTGCCTTTCGCGCCAAGGCCAGCGAATCGCCAACGAAGTCAGCAATATCTTGTATGTCACCTATCGTATAATAATGTGCCAAGATGATAGCATCTTTCTCGCCGCACATCTTACGAATCTCAGCCTTTAATTCCTCGTTTGTCAACATCATATTATATTATTTTTATTTTTTCTTTTTTTTTAAAAGAATAAGAAATATATGGATGATATGCCGTTGATAAGTTCAAAACTTTCCATCGGAATCCTTGTCAGTTTGATTATCCACTTGGGATTGTAAGCTTTTCACACCTATTGTTGATTCTAACTTATTGGTTCTTTGAACTGTTTGGCAGTTATCCACAATTTCAAATTTTGGTGCAAAATTAATAAGTTTATATCTTTTTCCCGCAAAAAAGCGTGGAAATCTTTCTGAAAACCTGCAAATAACTGTGTGGATATCCCCGTTTGGAGTCGTATGGCAGGAAAAATACCAACTTTTCCACTTGTTATGAACGGGGTTATCCACATAGTTTTCCACAATTTATTTTGTTGTTTTGCGCAAAATCATTATCGGCGCAAGGGGAAAAATGGTGCCGCTCTTTTTCAACGTATGCGCGTGATATTCACTTTTTTTTAGTACCTTTGCAACCGAAATAAGATACGATGCTTGAGAACTATGCCAAAGAAAGTTAGAACCATAGAGATGCAACGCCTCTCGGTAGAGGAGTTCCGCGAGGCCGACAAACTGCCGTTGGTGGTTGTACTCGACGATGTCAGGTCGATGCACAATGTGGGCAGCGTGCTGCGCACGGGAGATGCTTTCCGTGTAGAGGCGGTCTACCTGTGTGGCATTACGTCGACGCCGCCGTCGGCAGAGATTCACAAGACGGCGCTCGGTGCCGAGGACAGCGTGGCGTGGCGCTATTTCCCGACGGCGTCAGAGGCTGTCCGCCAGTTGCAAAGCGACGGCTATACCGTCTATAGTGTGGAGCAGGTGGAGCACTCCACGAAGCTACAACGCTTCGTGGCGGAGAAGGGTCGCCGTTATGCCGTAGTCCTGGGCAACGAAGTAAAAGGTGTCCACCAGGAAGTAGTGGACACCTCGGATGGTTGTCTTGAGATTCCCCAGCTGGGCACGAAGCACTCTATGAATGTCTCCGTAACAGCCGGCATCGTCATTTACAAGTTTGCTGAGCAACTGATACTGGCGACTTAGTCTTCTGCAGGCTCGAAGTCGTCCTTGCCTACACCGCAGAGCGGGCATACCCAATCCTCAGGGATGTCTTCAAAGGCTGTGCCTGGCTGGATGCCGCTATCGGGATCGCCGGCAGCGGGGTCGTACACGTAACCGCATACATTGCATACGTACTTTTTCATAAGCTTGTTGTTGTTTTTGGGTTAATAATCTGTTCGATTTTCTCGATAATCTGTTCTGGTTTGATAAGGTTCATACAGGCCATGTCGCCGCGTCGGCACGGACGGTTGCCGTAGATGCTGCACGGACGGCAGTCGAGGTCGGCCTGGATGGCGTTCTCGGCAGCCTGTCGCCAGCCCATGAAGCCGGCATAGGGGTGTGTGGCTCCCCAGACGCTGACGACGGGTGTGGCGGTGAGCGACGCCAGGTGCATGTTCGACGAGTCCATGGAGAACATGACGTCGAGGTGGCTCATGAGGATAAGTTCTTGATGCATATTCTCAAGATGCTTGCTGACATAGACGCATTGCGGCAGGTCGCGGCACCACTGTGTGAACAGCTCGTCCTCGTGGTGACCCTTTCCGAAGAGGAAGATGCGCGCCTTGGGATGCAGCTTGATAAGTTGCTCGACAACCTGACGGGTGCGGTCGGTTGGATATTCCTTTCCGGGGTGGGCAGCCGTGGGTGCCACGCCTATCCATTGTTCGAAATTCTTTTTCGGGCCAATGATGGCGGGCAGCAGGTTAAGGTTGCCACCTTCCGGCGGGAAGAGCGATTGGAACTCCACTTTCACGGGGTAGCCTAACTTTGCCAGCACTTCGGCATAGTTCTCGAAGGGTGTGGGCAGTGGCGCCATGACTTTGTTCTTGGCAGCGACAAGCCGTCGGCGCAGCTTACGGTGCTTATTGATGTGCTCTACGCGATAGAAACCCATGTTGAAACGCATACACAGATATTCCGACCGTAACACGTTGTGGAAGTCGGCTATCTTGGTAAACTGTTTCGACGTCAGGCGGCGGTAAAGCGCATTGAGACCTTTCACGCCATGATACTCGCGTTTAAGGTCAGCCTCCATGAAGTTGACGTTAGGCGCCAGGTCTTCAAAGAAAGGCCGGGCAAACTTACGGCTGAGCACGGTGATGCGTATATTAGGATACTGCGTAGCCAGTGAGTAGACCACTGGCACAGCCATAGCTACGTCGCCTATGGCCGAAAAGCGTATGATGAGAATATGCTCTTTCTTCACTTCTTCTGATAGAGGATGGGGTTTGTCGACGGGTCGTTGTACATTTTCATCTGGCGATATACCTTCATGTAAATGCGTCCGGCCTGTATGTCTTCCAACAACTGGTCGATGGCTGTCGAAAGGTCTACCTGCTGTTCCAGTAGTACGTCGAGTTTAGCTTGGCAACGCTGTAGATGGTCTGCTGTGGCGTCAGTACGATTCACCTGTTCCTGCATGTGGTAGATTTTCAGGGCGAGGATGCTCAGACGGTCGACGGCCCATGCAGGGCTCTCAGTGTTGAGCCGTGCCGTTGGCAAGGGTTTCACTTCACTATAGGTCTGACGGAAATAGCTATCAATTTGTTCCACTAAGTCCGTGCGGTCCTGATTCGACTTGTCGATGCGGCGCTTCAGTGTCAATGCCTCGACAGGGTCAATGTCTGGGTCGCGGATGATGTCCTCGTAGTGCCACTGGACGGTATCAATCCAGCACTTTTGATAGAGCGCGTTGTCAATAGTACCCTCCTGATATGGATTTTTGATAGGCGTATCAACATTGTCTGTCACATGATAATCCTTGATCGTCTGAACAAAGATTTGGTTTGCGTGTTCTGTAAAACTCATAGTCGCTTGTATTTTTAGGCTACAAAGATAATGTAAACCGAATTAAATACCAAATTTTTTTATGAATTTTTGCTCACATACACCCTATTTGTGCAATTTAGAATAACTTTTTCTGAAAAAAATTTGCGTAACTGACGGAAAATGTGTTACTTTGCACCCGATTTCGGCGTGAAGCCGTAAAAAATTTCAAGATAGCAAAATCATTATTAACAATTAAAGTATTAAAAATTATGTCAGAAATTGAAAGCAAAGTAAAGGCAATTATTGTAGACAAATTGGGTGTTGACGAAGCAGAAGTTAAGCCCGAAGCAAGTTTCACAAACGACCTCGGCGCTGATTCATTAGATACCGTTGAGTTGATTATGGAGTTCGAGAAGGAGTTTGGTATTTCAATTCCCGATGATAAGGCTGAGAAGATTGCCACTGTTGGCGACGCTATTGCTTATATCGAGGAAAATCAAAAATAATAAGTTAAAAGTGAAGAGTGAAGAGTGAAGAATTTGCTACCGCACTTCACAAATTGTGAATAGTAGGTCGGCAGCAAATTCTTCACTTTTTGCTCTTCATTCTTCACTGAATAAATTATGGAATTAAAAAGAGTAGTTGTAACAGGCTTGGGTGCTGTTACGCCCGTCGGCAACACTCCTGATGAGATGTGGAAGAACCTGCTCGACGGAGTCAGTGGTGCCGCACCTATTACAAGTTTCGATACAACCTTATTCAAGACGAAGTTTGCCTGTGAGGTGAAGAACCTCAACGTGAACGACTATCTGGACCGTAAGGAGGCCCGCAAGATGGACCGCTACACGCAGCTGGCACTCATTGCTGCCAAGCAGGCTGTAGAGGACAGTGCTATGAACCTGGATACCGAGGACAAGAACCGTATTGGCGTCGTCTTCGGCGTGGGCATCGGTGGCATCAAGACGTTCGAGGACGAGGTGAAGTACTATGGTGTTCACGAGGCCGACGGTCCTAAGTTCAACCCCTTCTTCATCCCGAAGATGATTGCCGACATTGCTGCCGGACAGATTAGTATCATGTATGGCTTCCACGGCCCCAACTATATTACGTCTTCGGCCTGCGCTTCATCGTCGAACGCACTGGCTGACGCCTTCAACCTTATCCGTCTGGGCAAGGCTAACGCCATCGTTGCCGGTGGTGCCGAGGCTGCTATCTGCGCCTGTGGCGTAGGTGGCTTTAACGCCATGCACGCCCTGTCGACACGCAACGACGAGCCCGAGAAGGCCAGCCGTCCGTTCAGCGCCAGCCGCGACGGATTCGTCATGGCCGAGGGTGCCGGCTGCCTCATCCTTGAGGAACTGGAGCATGCCAAGGCCCGTGGTGCCAAGATTTATGCCGAGATGGTTGGTGCCGGCATGAGTGCCGACGCTCACCACATCACGGCCTCGCACCCCGAGGGACTGGGAGCCAAGCTCGTCATGCAGAACGCCCTGGAGGACGCCCAGCTGCAGCCCGAAGACATCGACTATATCAATGTTCACGGCACGTCGACCCATGTGGGCGACATCAGCGAGGCGAAGGCTATCAAGGAAGTCTTCGGCGACGCTGCCTTCAAGCTGAACATCTCGTCGACGAAGTCCATGACGGGTCACCTGCTCGGTGCTGCCGGTGCCGTTGAGGCTATGGTCACCGTGCTGGCCGTGCAGAACGACATCGTGCCGCCCACCATCAACCACGAAGAGGGCGACAACGACCCGGAGATTGACTATAACCTGAACTTCACCTTCAACAAGGCTCAGAAGCGCACCGTGCGTGCCGGACTCAGCAACACGTTCGGCTTCGGCGGACACAACGCCTGCGTCGTCTTTAAGAAGTTTTCTGACTAGTGAGTAAAATGAAAGTTTGCTTTCATTTTCGAACGAAAGAAAAGTATTGAAGTATGAGGCTTAGTGATATTATTGCACGTTTAAAGCTCCCTTTCCGCGAGGAGAAGGAGCTTTTTTCTTCTCTCTACGACATTATAGGGTTCTATCCCCACAACATCAGCTACTATAAGCAGGCACTGATGCACAAGAGTGTGGGGCGCCGTAACGATAAGGGTAAGCCTTTGAACAACGAGCGTCTGGAATTCTTAGGCGATGCACTGCTGGATGCTGTGGTAGGCCACATCGTCTACGACCACTTCCCCGGCAAGCGTGAGGGCTTTCTTACCAATACACGGTCGAAACTCGTCAGCCGCGACACGCTTGGCAAACTGGCTGAGGAGATGGGGCTGACGCGCCTGATTCTCAGTAGCGGGCACAGCAACTCGCACAACAGCTACATGGCAGGCAATGCTTTCGAAGCGTTGGTGGGCGCTATCTATCTGGATCAGGGCTACGATGCCGTCATGCGGTTTATCAAGAAGCGCATCCTGGCACGTGTCATCAACATCGACAAGGTAGCCTACAAGGAGGTGAACTTCAAGTCGAAGCTCTTGGAGTGGAGTCAGAAGAACCGTGTACGCATGGAATTCCGTATGCAGCATCAGGATAAGGACAAGGAGAGCGGCTCGCCGGTCTTCAAGTTCCAGGTCTTCATGGAGGGTGTTGCCGGTGAGAGTGGTCAGGGCTTCTCAAAGAAGGAGGCACAGCAGTTGGCGTCAGAGGCTACGTTGAAGCGTCTCAAGCGCGAACCGCAGTTCATCGACGCTATCTTTAACGCCAAATCAGACAGAACGAAGATGGAGGAGATGCCGACAATGGCCGTGCCGTCAACAGAGCAGGAGCAGGACTTTTTGGTCCATCAGGAAGCGTCGCAGAAAGAAAACGTAGAGTTGCCTGCAACTCCGGAAGCGCCGAAGGTAGATGAGACTGATGAATTTGACTTGAGCGATATCAGTGCTACGCCACAAAACCCGTCGCGTGAAGACATCATTGCTGCAGCTGAGGCAGCCGCCTTCTCAGAAGAATAAGCCTGAAGATTAGAAATTTCTGAGGTACTCTTTGAGTGAATCAATGAGTGCCTCATTTTCTTTTACCGTCTGTGCCGATACGCGGAAGCAGCGGTTGTCAAGTCCATGGAAGTTGGAGGCATCGCGGATAAGGATGCCATAGTTATCGATAAGCCATTGTTTTAGGTGAGCCGACGTCCCGTGCTCAAGGTAGCAGAGCATGAAATTGGTATTGCTGTCCATCAGCATCAGGCCAGGAATCTTGCTCAGTTCACTGTGTAGTCGGCAAGCTTCCTCTAAGTAGGCATTCTTGTCGGGAATGACTTCAATGTGGTTTTCTATCAGAAATTTGCCCGCCTCGATGGCTAAGGCGTTTACCGACCACGGTTGGCGCAGTTGGCGAAGCCGGTCGATGAGGATGGGTGAGGCTGTGATGTAGCCCAACCGCATTCCGGGAATGCAGAATTGTTTTGTCATCGAGTGGAGAAGTATGAGGTTGTGACAGTCCAACATCTCATTGGGTACGAGCATCGGTTTCGTGGTAAAAGCCTCATACGACTGGTCGACGACGAAGGTGTAGTCATGATGTTTACGGATGACGTGGCTCATCAGTGCTTTCAGCATGACGTTGCCTGTAGGGTTATTAGGGTTGCAGAGCCAGTAGACGCGGTTGTCGGGCAGCACTTCCATATCATCGTTGTCATAGTATGAAATGACGTGATTATAAATGCGGCAGGCATCTTCATATTCGTTGAACGTAGGCTGTGGAATGACGGATGCCCAACCTTGGAAGAGCTGGGCTACGAGATAGATGGCCTCAGTGGCACCGGCTGTCACCATAATGCACGTTTGAGGAATACCTAATTCTTCGGCAAGTATGGCCTCCAGGCTGATGGCTTCTGGTTCAGGATAGGTGCCAATAACATTAAGCTTTGTGGCTAAATGAGTCTTCAGTGCTGTCAGGTCAGCAAAGCCCGGCAGGTTTGAACTGAAGTTCATTTTGATGTCGTCGGCGTAGCGGAAAGCATCGTCACCATGTCCGTGTATCATGCAGTTTTATCTATTTGAATGGTTAGTGTTTTGCTATTGAAATGTATGCCGTTTCGTTCTATAAAACGGCTCAGTATGCCGTCTTGAGCTAATTCTTTTGCTGTACCTATAAACAGTTTTCCTGTGCTTTTGTCCATCAGCCAGATGCGGTCAGCAACCTGTAGTGCCAATTCTACGTCGTGTGTAGACAGGAAGATGACTTTTTGTGACGCCTGACTAATACGTCGCAGCAGCAAGAGCACCTCTACCTTGCTGGGAAAATCGAGGAAGGCTGTAGGCTCGTCTAAATAGATGACAGGGGTCTGTTGTGCCAGTGCCTTGGCTATCATCACTTTTTGTCGTTCACCGTCCGACAGGGTGTCTATCTGCCGTTCCGCCAGGTCACTACTGCCCACCTGTTGCAGGGAGTCATTGACGATGTCCATATCCTCCTTCGTGCATGTTCCCCAAAAGCCTGTGTAGGGTGATCGGCCCAGGCTTACCAGTTCTCTTGCTGTCATATTCCTCACGTCGGGTTTCTCTGTGAGAACGACACCTATCGTCTGACTGAGTGTAGCCGCTGTGTAGTTGTCAATCTCCTGGCCGCCAATCAAGATGTCGCCTCCCAATTTCGGTTGGAATGCAGACAGAGTGCGTAACAGTGTTGATTTACCTACGCCATTAGCACCGAGTAGGCAGGTCAGTTCTCCTTGGTGGATAGTGGCGTTAATGCTGTCGGCCACTACTCTGGTCTTTTTCTTGCTTTGGTAGCCGATGCATAGCTGGCGTAGTTCAACATTCATGCCACAAAATTACGTAATAAATCAGAAATACACAAATTTTTTCTGAATTTTGTCAATATTTTATTCCTTGAGACCAAAGAATGAGGCGTTCGAAGATGGGATTGCGGCGCAGCAGCTGGGCATTGCCTGTCATCAGTAGTTGCTTGCGGGCACGGGTGATGGCGACATTCAGCTTGCGGTCGATGGTGTATCCGTCTTCATCAAAGCTGTTGGAGGTCAGGAAGTCTAACTGGTAGGGACGGCTGACGGTAAATGAATAGATGATGACGTCGCGCTGTGAGCCTTGGAAACGCTCGACGGTGTCGATGGAAATGTCTTTCAAGGCCGGCACGTTCAGTTTAGCTATCTCGTCACGAATCATGGTAATCTGGTTGCGGTAAGGTACGATGACGCCTACTGTATGCTGAGCATCGAAACGATGGCCGCAGAAGCGATGAACACGTCGCAGCAAGTCGGCCACAAGACGAGCCTCCGCTGGATTTACCTTGTCGGAAAAACCAGCACCTTCAGTCTTTTGGATGTCAAAAAACAGGATGCGTTGCTGCTTTAGTAAGTCGTCTGTCTCATCTTCCGACGGGAGGTCGTAGCCAAGGGTCGTCTCCGTCTGGTGTTTCAGTGGCACAGGCTCTAACTGTTCTTTATGGTAGAACATTGCATTTGGGAAGGTGGCAATATCGGGATGCATACGTCCTTGACGGCGCAAGATGCCAATGAAGTCCTGGCGTCCGCAGTGCTGTTCCCACCGCAGCAGGCGCTCGAAGAGTGAATGTCGGCAGTCAGTGATGCCAATGGCATTGAGCAAGGGATTGTCTACGTGCGATTCCTGTTCCAACTGCTGGACGACGGCAGGCAGCTGTTTATGGTCGCCGATAAGAATGAAACGGTCGATGCGGTCGCTGGCAAGCAGACCGACGATTCCTGGCTCAAGAATCTGAGATGCTTCGTCGACGATGGCCAGCGAGAAGTGTTTCAGCTGGAAAATGAATGGCCTTGCCTGCAGTATCGATGTTGTGCCGACGATAATACGTGTCGATAGTATGCGTTCACGGATGTCGTCAAGTTTTGGCTTTTCGCCGAGTGTGTTTTCTATCAGATGTGACTTGAAACGTGGGTCGCACGATGTCTCGTTGCCTATACGCAGGTAATCGTGGCCGGCATCGTCGAGCATAGCGCAGATTTCGTCGACGGCGCGGTTTGTATAGCTCATTAACAGCAAGTCACCTTCGGTCTCGTCTACCATAAAGCGTAGAGCCATTGAAGTCTTGCCTGTTCCCGGTGGACCTATGAGCAGGAAGTAGTCGCGGGCTTGAAGGGATTGAAGCAGCACGTCGTCGTAATAGGGGTTATAGTGGCGTGACAGTTGTAGCGTGGTGTCGCGTCGTGGTGTCCGCAGGCCTAAGAGCAGATCACGCTTGTCGCTACTGGCCGTGGCAAACTGGTAGAGGCTCTTGATGGCGCTTGTCGTGTTCTGGTCGCTGCCGGCGTGCTCTATGGCCCATTTGCCGTGTGTCATGATGTCGTCGGCATCGATACCCTCGTTGAGCGACACTTTGATGCCTGTGCCGTCTATGGTATCGAGCGTTCCTTTATATAGGATGGCGTGTCGGACGTCGGGTTCATCGCTTGTGTAGTTATAGAGATAGACCATATCGCCGCGACGGAAGTTAAGGGTGGGGGAGGGGTGGTCGCTAAGGATAATGTTGCCTGTCTCCAACTTCTCTGTCAGCGGCATATTCCATAAATCACTTACGGCACTGCCTAATCCTTCTTGCCGTCCTACTTTCTGGAGCAGTTGTTCGCGGTAGACAAAGGTCATCATGCGCTCTATATAGGCCTGCTCTGTTGGGCTGAGTGTTGAGAGTTGGGAATAGAGAGAGTTGAGGGGCGGTTCAATGTAGCGGTAGTAGTGTCCGTCGCGTCTGGAATCGTGGTAGACGACATCAGGGCGCAGCAGTGGCATGATGCGTCCGAAGCCTTCGCGTGCCATTATCATTTCTGTAGCTACAATACGGTTGCGCAGGCGAATGGCCTCGCAGAACAGCTCATGGTAGAAATTGACATAGAGCAGTCCCTGGCGGGCAGGGTAGCGCGAGTAGAGCAGGCGAATGTCTACTTGATTGTCGGTGCGTCCGAAGTTGTAGCGCAGGATGCCATAGTACAGTAGAAGCTGGACGTAGTGATCTTCCTTGTGGTGGCCGGATTGTGAATGGCCTGGAAAAGTCCGCTCGATATTATAGTTCTTGCCAGACTTCTGCTCCACCAGCAGTTTCATATCGCTGGTCATCATATCGACACGTCCCTGCAGTCCTAAGTGCTCACAGACGAATGTCGGTTCGAGTAGTGCCTTTGAACGATCATAGCCGCTTTTCGTGAAGAGTTCGTCTACTGCTTCACGGATATTGACTGTTTGTTGTTTGGCATCGGCTACGAAGTTCTCTACATTGAAGTCGTTACAGGTCGTGAACTGCAGGGCATTGTCATGAAAGAAACGGTTCATCGTCTGGCCCAATGTGGCATTGTCGTCGTTGATGATGTCGTCGAGTGCTGAGCCGGCGAAATTACCAAGCAGGATAGCCTGGGTGTTTGTACGGGGTCGTAGGCGCTCGATGGTGTAGAGTAGGGGGTGATGGCCATACTCTGCCTGAAAGCAGCGGGCCACGGTAGAGATGTCAAGGAGGAAGTCGGGCTCCACTACCACGATGCCAGGCTGGACAACACTGTCGTCGATGCGGCTGTCAAGCAGGTTCAGCTGCATCCCTTGGCGTAACATCTTCCGCAGGTACTCGTGACCGCTGTAGGCAATAGTGACGTGACTGCCGTCTGCCGTATCAGCATGTATCGTCTGTTCATCCCACTGGCCGACGATACATCGCAGATAGCGGGCGTTCACCTTCGACTTGCCTTGCGTCTTGACGGCATGGTGTGGAATCAGTTGTACTAGTCCGTCGGGAATGTCAGCCTTGAAGACGGCAGAGATAAACAGTACCAGTGTCCGTAGGTCGTCAAGCCACTGTTCGGCATCGGGCACCTCAGAGCGGTTAGAGCGCCGCCGCATCTGCTGTACGCCTATGCGGTCGGCAGTCTTCATCCCACAGCGCTTACAGAGGAAGTCTACCTGTGAGAAAAGATTGCCGAAACCTGTTCCTGCGTCTTTCAATCCCTCTGCACAGCAGAGAACCAGTGTCTCATGCATAAAGCGCAGGGCAGACAGGGACGGAGTGGCGGTGGCCAGTTCCATGCATCGTTCGTAAAGTTCGTCAATGGTCATGGCGCAAAATTACAAAAAAAATGTGAAAGTAGGCTTGTATTTTTAAATAATTTCCTACCTTTGTGCTCACAAACTAATATTAACCTGTCAGATGATGGAGAATTATTTTGCTGAACCACAGCGCTATGATAATGGTATGCAATATCAGCGGTGCGGACGTTCAGGCGTCCTGCTGCCGAAAGTGTCGTTAGGATTTTGGCATAACTTCGGTGGTATCGACCCTTACGAACGTAGCCGTGAGATTACGCACTATGCTTTTGACCACGGTATTACACATTTCGATTTGGCCAACAACTACGGCCCTCCTTACGGCTCGGCTGAAGAGACGATGGGCCGTCTGATGGACGATAGTTTCCGCTCTTACCGTGACGAGCTTTTTATCTCGACAAAAGCGGGTTATGATATGTGGGCAGGACCTTACGGCAATTGGGGCTCACGTAAATATCTGATGGCCAGCCTCGACCAGTCGCTGAAGCGTATGCATCTCGACTACGTTGACCTCTTCTATAGTCATCGCTATGATCCTGAGACACCATTAGAGGAGACGTTGCAGGCTCTGGTTGACGTGGTACGTGCCGGCAAGGCGCTTTATGTCGGCATCTCGCGCTGGCCGTTGGAAGCAACGCGTTTCGCTTTCGACTACCTGAAACAGCATGACGTCCCGTGCCTTATTTATCAGGGACGTCTGAATATGCTCGATCGTGAACCGCAGGAGACAGGTATCCTTGACCTCTGTCGTGAGGCTGGCGTAGGTTTCATCTCGTTCTCGCCGTTAGCACAGGGTTTACTAACCGATCGCTATCTTAATGGTATTCCTGAGGATTCGCGAATGTCGAAAGGTAAGTTCTTGAAACCTGAGATGCTCACTGAAGAAATACTTGGAAAGATACGTGCTTGGAACGCTGTGGCGCAGAAGCGTGGTGAGAACTTGGCAGAGATGGCTTTGGCGTGGATTCTTCATCAAAAGGGTGTCACCTCGGTACTCGTCGGTGCCAGTTCGACGCAACAGCTACAGAAGAATCTGAAATGTGTGGGCGCTGCCCCATTCGAAAACGAGGAGCTTTAAGGCTCCTCGTTCGTTTTATTGTGATGTTTTTATTGGAATTCGCAGAAGTTGACTTTGCCCGACTCACGGTGATAGAGCACATAGCAACCTTTCTGTATGGAATATTCTTTGCTCAAGATTCCGTTCTTACTGCTTGACGTGTCGTGCATGACAGCCTTGTCAACAATATCTTCATAGCTAAACGCAAACATCTTTTTACGGCCCATCTTTAGCTGTTCTATGGGCAGCAGAATGGTATTGCGATTGTCTACATTATCATCCATAATGATTGTCAGCCCTCCGTTCTCTAATGGTAACACGAGCGCACCATTTATGTCGTCTGTATTGAGAATGAAATTACCGTCTTCTTTCATTGTGGGGATTGACTTGACAGCTTGGCGGTTGAAATAGATGACGCCCGGCTCAGGGATAAAGTCTGTCTTACCAGTAGAGGCGATGTAATGGTCGTTGACCTCGCGTCGTAATTCGGTAATATGACTAATATCTACGCGGCTGACTTGCCCATTCTCTTCCTTAATTCTCAGGAAGCTTCTCTGTTGTTCGTTGCCATAATTCTGCATGATAATGATACCGCGGTATGTGACACGCTGGGTGACAACGACGTCGAGGAAAGGCGACTGCTCGATAATGTCCTTTGAGGCGTCGAGCGGACGTTTCTCCTGACTGGCCAGATTATCGTTATTGATTGTCTGAGTGTTGATACCATCCCATAACTGGATAGACGACCCTAACGTCTGGCCGATAATCTGACCTTCATACACCTCGCCTGAATGTGTCGTTATGACATCGATAATACCAAAGGTTTGGTCTTCGGGTCGCAGCTCGCGCTCAATCTTGGTGACGTCTCCTATCTTGAAGGTGTAGGTATGAGGCAGTCCGTCAGCAACACTAATGGTGTTAATATCGTCAAATTGTCCATTATCAGCGCTGGAGGTTGGAATCAGCTCGTCGTCATCAATGGTGGTACGACGTGTCGAGCCACCATTGATTTCCTCGGTATAGAATCTGATGCACTGTCCAGGTTGCTGCCCGGCAATATAACCGGCCACCACCTTGCCGTTCTTTAGCACCAGGCGGTCGTAAATCTCAGCCTGAACAGTGGTGAATCCTAAAGTGAGTGCCATCAGGGCGATGGCGGTCTTGATTGTCTTCATATCGTATGTGTTAGCATTACAAATCTATTTCCTTCTTGGAACCTTTGTCTTTCTTAGTGTCTTTCTTGTGAGGTTTATCGTTATCTTTATTGGTAGTTCTTTTCCTGCTTTTTGTCTCTTTCGGCTCAGCCTTTCCTATCTTGTTGCTGGTAACCTGCCCTTTCCAGATGATGAGTCCTTCAACCGACAACTCATACTGATGGCTGCCGTCTTCAATGGGCACATCGGCCGTTAGACTACGCATACTGCGCAGGCCTACCATCGACAGGCTCAAACTCTGACCGTTCTTGCCGAAGCGTATTAAACGTGCTTCCTTGTCGTCCCATGCAGGAGGAATGATGGCTGACACGTCAAGGCGTCCGTTGTTTTCAATGATTTTACAGTCAATGCTACCGCTTAGGTATTGCAGAATACCGTACTTGCCGCCCATCTTGACAATAGCCTGGCCGTCGGCAAAGAGTCCAGCCTCTTCTAACTGTGCAGGGAGAAGGATGTCGCCGTTCACCATATATCCTTTTTTGCCATTCTCTTCATACACGGCATAAGTTGTGTTGTAAGTAGGCTTAAAGGGCTTGTTGGCTGTCAGTATCGGGTCTGGAGCGTCAGGCGACGGTGCTTCAGAGTCTTCGCCACGTGCATTGATATAGCCTTCTTCGTAGTTGACTTTGATAAATCCGCCCTTCTTAGGCTTCATCACAAAAGCCGCACCGCCTCGGAAGGGTTCTGCCGATTGGTAGTTGCAATTGATAATGATATTGCCGGCTGGGTCGATATAGCCGAACTTGCCTTTTTTGTTGACAACGAGACATTTATCCTCGGAGAAGAAGGACATGTCGGTGGCATAGTATTCACCCCGAAACTGCGTGAAGCCTCCTTCACGATTGATAATGCCTTTGAGCAAGTATCGGTCGCCGAACTGTGCCAATGCCAATGCATAGCCATTCGTTAGAAAGGTAATGGAGTCAGCCGTTGTTATCGTCCTGCCTCTGCCGTTGACTATAGCTTGATAGTTATAGGTGCTAACCTTGTAGAGTTTGTTGCTGAAGGGCATGACAGACAGGTATTCGGGCCGGGAAAGCCAACTGACCGTCTGCGCCGTTCCCGACAGAGTCAGGAAGGCGCAGACGGCGGTTAGTGCTATTTGCAGTTTCTTGTGTTTCATTTTTTATCTTTTAGAGGCCTGTTTCTTCCTCATACATCTTTTTTAGGAACTTGGCATGAACAGCCTTTGTTGCTGCTCCGGCAACTTGTGAGCCGCCCCAGAGCACACCAACGAGTTGACCTTTGATGTTGAAGACTGGTGAGCCGCTGCTGCCGCCAACAGAGTTAGCCTGGAACTCGAAGTCATATTTGCCAGGCTCTTTGCTGCACTTCGTCTCACGGATAGTAGGCTCGAGTGATTTCGATTTGTCGTCCAGTCCCCATGTAAGGCCATAGGGATAGCCGATGACATATAGCTGATCCTTCAGCGGGTCTAAGCGCTCGGTATAGTTGTTTTCAGGATTAAACAGATGGCCGATTTCCTTCGGCGTCTTCTTGTTGTTGAGCTGGAGAATAGCCAGGTCGATGTCCTTATTGTCGGAAACCTTCAGCACGTTACAGCGCTGGAACTCGTCCTCGTAGGCATAATAGTTGCCAGGATAACCAACAGTGATGTAGTCTATCTCGCCTTTGATTTCATAGTGGGTCTTGCGAATACGGTCGCAGATGTCATAGACCTTCTTGACAAAAGCATCACGGGTGAGGCTCTTGTCATAAGCGTATGAAAGGACGGTCTGTCCGAAGCTTGTACTCAAGAACTTGTTTATCTCGCTGTCTTCGCGGCTGTGCGGCAGGAGGTCTTCTATATCCTGATGCAGTTCATCCCTTTTTTCTTCCGTAATATATTCCCAGGGTACTGCCACGTGGCGGTTGGTTCCCATACGGCCTAAGGAGTCGAGGAAGAAGGCTGTAGCCTGATAGGGCTGCTTCTCACTGAACGACAGTTTGCCATCCCACTGTCCTGGCAGTGGGTTGTCATCGAATACCACAACATAGTGATAGCTGGCGCGTACATAGACGACCGTCGGACGGAATTGCTGAGGGTCAATGTCGGGTGTCTCTTCCTTCGGATTGAGCAGACCGGGCAGATAGAGGATGCCAGCCACGATGATAGCTGCCAGTGCGACGAGTCCGCCGATGATGCCAGCTATCTTGCCTGCGCTGCTGCCAGGAATTTGTGGAGCTATCTGATCAGTGATGTCCTCTGTACCGCAGAGGATGTTGTCACCTTTCTTGATGCGTATGTCCTTGTTGGGGGCAATCTTGATGCCGTTTACCATAGTGCCGTTGCGGCTACCGTTATCGCGTATGTAAGCCTTACCATCTTTGCCGATACGCAGTGAGGCGTGGAAGCGGCTGACAGCTGGGCTGTTGAGAATAATCTCGTTGCGGAAGTTTGAGCCGATATTGTAGACGGCCTTGTAGGCACTCAGTTTCTCGGCTGCCGGTACACGTGCCCAGACGAGGGCTTCGTCGGCAAAGTTAACGCGGTCGCCGCGCTGAATGGTTACCTCGCGTCCGGGCTCAATCTTCTTGTTGCCTACGACGGTACCGTTCTTACTGTTCTTGTCTTCAAGAATAATTTCTCCGTTGTCGAGGATGGTCATCTCTGCATGGAGAGAACTGACGTACTGGCTGTTAAGTACGATGTCGCATGATTGCGAACTGCCAATTTTAAGTAACTTCATATTATTATAGGTTTTAGTTATTACATCACGATACTCGTATTCTTATTCTTCTGAGCCGGCTGTTTCTGCTTGGGCTGTTGCTTATTAGGCTGCTGGTTGGGTTGTTGCTTAGGCTGCTGGTTGCCAGCATCCTTGGTAGCTGCCTTGCTTTTCTTGTCTTGAGCTTTGGGAGCAGCAGGCTTGGGAGCAGGAGCAAACTCCAGATCCTTAACTGACTTGCCTTCAAGATTTTCTTTTTTCTCGTCCTTCTTGTCGGCGTCATCCTTATGATCCTTATCATCCTTGGGCTTCTGAGTGTCTGTCGTGTCACGTTCAGGACTCTTTGCCTCGGGTGTGCTTGGCGTTGACGGTGTCGAATCCTCGTAATACTCGTAGTCGGTTGTAGGCTTGGACTTGGGTGTTTCTATGACGTTCCGATAGACGATAAGTCCTACCAACAACAGCAATATAACGCCCACGATTAGCGCACCTATCTTATAGTAGATACCAGGATTGGGAACTTGTTTCCAGTCGAGCTGGCTGACGTTGGCAAAACTGATGATATCCTTACGTTTGACGGGAACAGGAACGTTGGGACGCAGTCTGATACCGTTGACAAAGGTGCCATTTTTACCCATATCGACAATTTCCATCTTACCGAAGGTGGAAATTTTCAAGATGGCGTGACGACGGCTGATCAAATCATCATCGATGAAGATCTGGCAGCCGTCTCCGCGGCCAATAGTGATTGTCTTCATAATATACTTGTTTTTATTTAATATTCTTTAGCTTGCTGATAAGCGCGTTATAGTGGCCTTTTGCCTGGTCGGAGTTGCTAGTGGCAATCTTATTGCCAAGTTTTTCGATAACCTCACTATAGACGGCTTTATTCTTAGCATCCTTAGTCATCAGCTGTTTCAGACTGCTGATGGCATTGTTACGGATATTCTGGCGCTCCTTGCCTTCTTTCAGTGTGCTGGCCTTGGTCAGCGAGGCGATGATGGTCTGACGGATCTTCAGGGCCTCGCTAACAGCTTTCTGAGCCTTTTCGGCAGAGTTCTTAGCCTGCTCGGCAGCATTCTTGGCCTCCTCTTTAGCCTGCTGAGCTTCTTCCTTAGCCTTCTGGGCCTCTTCCTTAGCCTTTTGGGCGGCAGCTTCCTTCTGGTTGGCAGCATCTAATTTGGCGTCGGCAGCCTGTTGTTTGGAGTTGGCTACGTCGTGGCTTAGTTTCTGTACCTGACCCTGCAGGTCGGCAATCTGTTTGTCTTTCTGCTCTATCTGATGATTCAACAACTCAATTTCCTGACTCTGGGAGTTGTCACCTAAGAGTTTGCTGGCCAACAGTGCGTTGGCGATAAGGCTGATAAGCAGGATGGCAGCCATCGTGCCCAGGATAAGTATGGTTCTCTTGCTCATTTTTTCTTTAAGTATAGAATCTTGTTTTGTTTCTATTAATGCCATAGTGAGATTGTCGTGACTATTTCCGTTTTTACGTCCAATCTCGTCGACTTCAATGACCGTAGCGTCGACGGCACCCGATAGCGAGGCCGTCTTAGCCGTCTTGCGTATGAGTTTTTTTTCAGGCAGCATGCCCCATATGCCATCGGTACACAACATGAAGCGGTCGCCCTTTTCGTAGGGTAGCTCGTAAGCTTCAGCCAGTTGTTCTGCCTGTCCGCCTAAGGCGCGGGTGATGATATTTGACTGTGACGACAAGCGTGCCTGTTCTTCCGTCAGCGTACCATTTCGTACCAGCTCTGCCACCATGGAGTGGTCGGCGGAACGGAAAATCTTGCGACCGCGACGGAACTGGTAGATACGGCTGTCGCCCACATGCGCAACGATGGCCGACTGTTTGTTGATAAGCAGTGCGGTGACGGTTGTTCCCATGCCCTGAAATTTCGGATTCTCTTTCCCTTTCTCAATGATAGCTTTGTGGGCATATTCAATGGCGTTTTTCAGGGCTTCCATTCGTGTGATGTCCTGTGGGGCATTCACGATGTATTCTACGATTTTCTGTACGGCAATGCTTGATGCTAATTGTCCTGCCGGTCCTCCTCCCATACCGTCGCAAACCAGTGCTATGAATCCTAACTCTGTGTCGATGAATCCGCACGAGTCCTGATTCTCGGGACGCCCTCCTTGTCGGGTGTCCCAGTATCCGGTGATGGGTAAGGATGTTTTTATTGGTTTCATGTATTACAGTATTAACAATAGAATGATTATAAGGATTGCTATGGCACCAATTGCAGCACCGGCGATGTACATCCATCGGCGGTCAGTTGGCGGTGGAGCGATGAGCGCTTGCTTCAGGTCCATCTTCATTGCCGCCGCACTTTGGTAGCGTTCCTTGGGGTTGATGGCAGTGGCCTTTCGGATGACGGCATAGACGCTGTCGGAGAGTCCTCCTCTCTTTTCCAAGATGGTCTCCAAATGCATCTCCCTGGCTTCAGCCACGGTGTTGGCGTTAAAGGGATTGTAGGCGGTGAGCAGTTCGTAGAGCGTGACGCCAGCCTCGTAGATATCTGTCGCCGCTGTCAGTTGCGGTTTTGCTTCAGCGCTTGAGAACTGTTCTGGAGCGGCATATTTCGGTGTTCCCATCATGCCCGACGTCGCCGAGTTGACGGTGTCAGTGACGTCTGCAATGCCGAGGTCCATAAGTCTCACGTTGCGTCCCTGTTCCATCATGATGTTCGACGGTTTGATGTCCATGTGTATGATACCTTTCTGATGGATATACGACAGGGCGTCAAGTACGGGGAAGAAGAGTTCACAGATGCGGTGTTCGGCATGGGGCAGCGAGCGCACATTGTTATTGATAAAGGTGTCGATGTTTTCGCCCTTGACGAAACGGCTTATGATGAAAATCGGTCCGCTGTTGGGTGCCATCTCGCAGCATCCCAACATCTCCACCAGATTGGGGTGTCGGAACATCAGTTCGGCTTCTTGGCGGGCTCGGCGACGTATTTCCGGGTTGTTAGCGTAACGGTCCACGACACGCTTCACGGCAACTGCCGCTCCTGTCTTGCCTTCGCGACCTTCGTAGACGACGCCCATTGCCCCGGCGCCCAACTGTCGTCGTTCGTCGTACTCATACCATTGGTTGCCAATGGCCAGATAGACAATAGGTCCGCGTCTTGTTACTTGTCCAACCATACGTAATTCTTATTCTTCCGTCTTATTCATATCTTCTATTAGGGGAACGACCTGGTCGATACGCTGCTGGAACAGTTTCACATACTCGCCGTCATTCGACTCGCGTGCATATTGCTGTCCTTTCCGATACAGCTCCAAAGCTTTCTTGAAGTCAGAGTCCTCTCCACTCTTGATGCGCTTATCAGCGGCGGCATAGTCGGTAGCCAACTCAAACAGTGCCTGATAGCATGTCGGGTCCGCTTCCGTGGCCTGTAGTGCCAGTTCGTGTCCCTTGGTAGCATCTCTGCTCATCATGTCTGCCGTCAGTTCGCGCAACGATTTGATGCGCTCTGTGCTGATGGTGACGTCATTTGGCTGTGTGAGTGCTGCCAGCATGGCAATAGACTTGGCAGCATCTTTTTCGCCGCTATATTCGGTAGCAATCTTTTGTAGCTGCTCAATACCTTCCTGCAACTGTTTCGAATCAGCATTGGCAGTAAGTTTGGCCATTGCCTTGTCGGACAGTTCAGCGATGTTTGGCTCTGGTTCCGGCTGTGGCTGTGGCTGGTTGTGAGTTTCGTTGATATCAACAATCTGTTCTGTCGGTTGGCTGTCATTATTGCCGCCCGACAGGGTCATAGGCACGATGACTGCCGCTGCCACGATAGCGGCAGCTATGGCACTGATGATACCAATGCGCTTCTTGTTGCTGCCGATTTCCGACATTTGCGTTGTTACTCCGTCCATGACGGTTTTCGACGGTGTGGCGTCGGCTTTTGTCAGATGCTCAAGGTCGACGCGCATTTCTGCTGCTGACTGGTAGCGATCCCGCTGGTTCTTGGCCGTAGCCTTGCCGATGATGCGGCGGATAGCTTTGTAAGGCACCGCCTTCAAGGGAATCTTGTCGTTCAGTTGGTGCTTGATGAGCTCGGCCATCGTGCCCTCAAAAGGCAGGCTGCCTACAATAAACTGGTAGAGCATGATGCCCACGGCATAGATGTCGGTCGTTTTGTCCTGGTGATGCACGTCGCCAAGCACCAGTTCTGGGGCGGCATAGGCTGCCTTGCCTATGAACTGTCCGGTGCTGGTGAGTTGCTGGTCCTGGGTGTTGAGGCTGTCTAACTGTTTGGCAATGCCGAAGTCGATAATCTTGATTTTCCTGTCGATGGTAATCATGATGTTGCTGGGGTCCAGGTCGCGGTGTATGTAACCCTTGTCGTGCAGTGCCATCAGTCCCGAGAGGATGTTCTTCACGATAAGCACGGCAAATCCGAACTTGTCGTTCTGGTATTTGCTATATAGCTCCTGGGCATAGGGCACCTCGTTGCCATACTTATCAGTGGTCTTGCCATTGAGCAGGTCGAACAGCATGACACCTTGCAGCAGTTCGCTCACAACGTGATAGCGCCGCAGGGGTTCCCGACCCTCTCTTGGTTCGATAACTTCTATGAAGCCGAACATCTCGACGAGGTTCTCATTATTGATTTGTATGGATGCTTCGCGCTTGGCCCGTTCCACGGCATGAGCAGGCAGGTCCTCAAACAAGAACTTAATGGCTACGTCTTGTCGTAGTCCGTTCTTTTCGTTGACCCGCACGCCGCGCAACACCTGTCCCATGCCGCCTTCACCCAATGATGGCAGGCTGGTGTCTACTTCATAGTGTATATTCCGTCGCTTTTCGTCCTCCCCTTGAATTCTGATTATCGACATTTTCAGTTATTTATTTACATGAATTTTGTTTCGCCAGGCTTCGTGAACTGTGCGCCGTTCAGGTCAACGGTACCGGTGTCCACGTTGCGGTTG
>Ga0256405_10004616_pt1 | contig 25410 bp, 22 predicted proteins | sample RumenRJG_02DNA_FD_189096 | JGI IMG/M metagenome (GOLD analysis project Ga0256405, IMG submission 189096) | Bovine rumen microbial communities from Lethbridge, Alberta, Canada - RJG_02 | ecosystem: Host-associated > Mammals > Digestive system > Stomach > Rumen | place: Canada: Alberta... | reverse complement strand
ACCTTCATTACTTCGTTTTTTTTGTTAACCCTCTCTTCGAGGGCCCACACAGATTGTCCGTACTGATTTTTAAAGAACTTTCAAAACGCTTGGTTTTGTTTTTGTCGTTGTCGTTCGTGACAACGGAAATGCATTATAGACTTTTTTTGAAAGCTGTCAAATTTTTTTTGATCTTTTTTTTAACTTTTTTTCAAGATCTGTTAACAAACCGCATACATAAGCCAAAAAATTTTTTCTACTTTTTGTAAACGATTACAGCTTATTTTCGATTAATCAGTATTAATCAACAAATTCTTTTTGGATTAATCAAAAGAGGAGCTCTCGCTCCCCTTTAAATAATCACTATTGCTCAAAGCTACTGTATAGCTTTCTCTACTCTTGCTTTGCAACTTAGCTTGCCTTCGCTGTCAACTTCAAGCTGCAATGGCTTGTTGACAGGGATCTTGCCTGATAGCAATACCTTTGCAAGAGGATCGGCAATCTCGCTTTGAATTGCACGACGCAAAGGACGCGCACCAAAGACAGGATCGTAACCTACAGTTGCCACACGATCGTAGATACTCTCACCTAAAGCAATATCATATCCAGAGTTCTTTAATCTGTTAGATAAAGTCTCAAGCTGGATCTTAGCAATTGCCTTAATGTGTTCCTTGTTCAATGGGTGGAAGACCACAGTCTCATCAACACGGTTTAAGAACTCAGGCTTAAAGTGAGTTTCAAGAATATCTAATAGCTTATTCTTGATAGTATCGTAATCAGCATGATTTGCCTCTTCCTCTTGGATCATTGATGATCCTAAGTTTGAGGTCATAATGATCACGGTATTCTTAAAGTCTACAGTTCTACCTTGACCGTCGGTTAAACGACCATCATCTAACACCTGAAGTAAGATATTAAATACATCAGGGTGAGCCTTTTCGATCTCATCGAGCAAAATAACTGAATATGGACGACGACGTACAGCTTCAGTTAAGTAACCACCTTGCTCATAGCCTACATATCCTGGAGGCGCACCAACTAGTCTTGAGACGGTATGCTTTTCCATAAACTCAGACATATCGATACGAACCATAGCCTTGTCAGTATCAAACAAGAACTCAGCTAGTGCCTTACATAGCTCAGTCTTACCCACACCAGTAGGACCTAGGAACATAAATGAGCCTATAGGACGGTTTGGATCAGATAAACCTGCACGGCTTCTTCTGATTGCATTTGCAATAGCTTCAACTGCCTCGCCTTGTCCGATAACTCTCTTGTGTAGGCTGTCTTCCATACGTAGTAGCTTTGCTCTCTCGCCTTCTAGCATCTTAGCAACAGGAATACCTGTAGCCTTTGATACCACCTCAGCGATCTCAGCATCAGTTACCTTGTTTTTAACAAGCTGTGTACCTTGATTTTGAGTCTTAGATGACTCCTCAATTTGCTTTTGCAAATTAGGAATAATGCCATACTGCAACTCACTCATACGATTTAAGTCACCATTTCTCTTGGCAACATCAAACTCATGACGAGCATTATCAAGTTTAACTTTAAGCTTTTGAGTCCCCTCTAAAATTAACTTATCATGTTTCCAAACCTCAGTTAATTTTGCGTACTCTTTTTCCTTTTCAGCAATCTCGCTATCAATTGCCTCAAGACGCTTTTTACTTGCATCATCAGTTTCCTTTGCCACAGTCTGACGCTCCATCTTTAACTGGATTAAGCGTCTATCTAGTTTATCTAGTGGCTCAGGCTTTGAGTCAATTTGCAATCTAATGCTTGCTGCAGCCTCATCGATTAAATCGATTGCTTTATCAGGTAACTGTCTATCTGAGATATAACGGTTTGATAAAGTAGCAGCTGCTACAATTGCAGGGTCAGTAATTTGAACGTGATGATGAATTTCATAACGCTCTTTTAGACCACGCAAAATTGCAATCGTGTTTTCAACTGATGGTTCACCTACAAATACCTTTTGGAAACGACGCTCTAAAGCTGCATCTTTTTCAATGTACTGACGGTACTCATCTAAGGTGGTTGCACCCATGCAATGTAAGTCACCACGAGCTAGGGCTGGCTTTAGCATATTACCAGCATCCATTGAGCCCTCTGACTTACCGGCACCTACCATGGTATGAAGCTCATCGATAAATAAGATGATCTTGCCTTCTTCCTTAGAAAGATCATTTAAGACAGCTTTTAGTCTTTCCTCGAATTCACCACGGTATTTAGCACCTGCAATTAAGGCACCTAAATCAAGAGATAAAACTTTCTTGTTCTTTAAGCCCTCAGGTACCTCGCCTTTAACAATACGCTGAGCTAAGCCTTCTACAATTGCAGTCTTACCAACACCTGGTTCACCGATTAAAACAGGGTTGTTTTTAGTTCTTCTTTGTAGAACTTCCATGGTACGACGAATTTCATCGTCACGACCTATAACAGGATCGAGCTTACCTTTTTCAGCACGTTCAGTTAAATCGATACAATACTTCTTCAAAGCACCACGAGTGTTTTCAGCATTTTCGTCATTTACATTCTGACCACCACGCATCTCCTTGAGTGCTGCGTTTACTTTTTCAGTAGTCAAATTGCAACGGCCAAAGATCTCTTTTAACTCGCTATCACCTTCAATTGCAGCTAGAACAAAAAGCTCTGATGAAATGTATGCATCACCTTCTTTTTGAGCTAACTTGTCACAGATATTAAGTAATCTGCCAGTTTGTGGAGATAGCTGTAAATCGCCACCTACACCTTGTACTTTAGGAAGTTTGTCAACAGCCTTATCTACCAAAAGCTTTAGGGCATTTGGATCGGAGCCTGCAAGTGTAACTAAAGGTCTAATTGCACCATCTTCTTGGGCAAGTAGAGCTGCCATTACATGAACAGGTTCAATGAATTGGTTATCGTGACCAACTGCTAAAGACTGAGCATCGGCTAGTGCTTCTTGAAACTTAACAGTAAATCTGTCTAAGCGCATTTGAGCCTCCTCAATTATTCTTTTATTGTTTCATTTCTGTCTATAAAACAATATGGGGGCAAAACTTTAATTTTAAAGATAGGCTCAAATAAATTTGTAAGATGAAATTTGAAAAAAGAGTGCTAAATTTTAGCACAAACAATCGTGCCCATTCGGCCTGTGCATGCGCTTTGTCTATAGGAATAAAGAAGTGATGTTTCCTTGTAGGTATCTTTATTACTTTGATAAATGTTATCAACACCAAGCTTGTTTAAAGTCATTTCAACAAGCATAGGAAGAGAGCATAAATACTTACCATTAGCTTTTGGCGTAAATGCTTTTGAAGTGTCTTTTATTACCTCATTAAACTTATCTAAAAGCTCTGGACCTACTTCAAAGCTATTAGGTCCAATACAAGGACCGATGTAGGCTTGAAGATCATATGATGAGTACTTACGCATTAGAAATACAGCACTTTGAATAACGCCTTTATAGACACCTTTCCATCCACAATGAATAGCGCCAAAGGCTTTTTTATCCTTACTTACTAAAATTAAAGGCAGGCAATCTGCTGTTAAGACTACTAAGGCAAGATTTTTATTAGTGGTGACCATGCCATCTGATTTGACACCTAAAGATATAGGGGTGTTTCCGTCAAGCATGGCTTGAGAGTCACTTACATCTTCTTTGTCTACTAAAAACACATTAGCAGAATGAGTCTGATCCATGAAGACAAGCTTTTTGTTGAGAGTGTTTTCTAACTTTAAACGGTTTTGTAAAACCGCCTTATTGTCATCTTCAACATGCAAGCCTAAATTAAAAGAGGCGTAAGGCCCCTCGCTTACACCACCATTTTTAGTAGTGTAGTAAATATCAAAATTGTCAAAAGCATTAACCTTGATAATACTGTCGTTGACAACAGTCTCTGTAGCCTCTTTTATCATATAACCTTCTATAGTTTCTCGCCGTTTAGCGCTTCATCTTCACGTAATAGTTTTATTAAGTTTGTAAAATCCTCTGGTAGCGGAGCATCAAAAGCCATATTCTCGCCTTTTATAGGATGTACAAACTCAATGTGGGCAGCATGCAGTGCTTGATGTCTAAACTCACGCAGAGCCTTTGATAACTTTTCACTTGCCCCTTTCATCATCTTTAAGCGCTTACCACCGTAGGTAACATCGCCTAATAAAGGATGATCAATTGAAGCCATGTGCACACGGATTTGATGAGTACGACCAGTCTCTAATCTTAACTTAATTAAAGTGTGCTCTCTAAATTGTTCCATCACGCGATAATGGGTAATTGCCTCACGGCCCATACCATCACAAACTACCGCCATGCGAGTTCGGTTATAAGGATCACGGCTAATATCAGCTTCAATGGTGCCACCAGAGGTAATTAAACCTTCACAAATAGCCTCATATTCACGCACAACATCATGTTTTGAAATAGCTCGCATAAGTTTAATTTGAGCATACTTTGATAAAGCAATAACCATTAAACCAGAGGTGTCCTTATCAAGACGGTGCACGATACCAGCTCGAGGTAAAGAGGCAGTTTGTGGGTAGTGATAAAGCATTGCATTCATCACGGTGCCATCTTTACAACCAGCACCAGGATGGACTACAAGACCTATTGGCTTGTTAATTACAATTAGATCTTCATCTTCATAGACCACATCTAGTGGAATATCTTGAGGCTTAGCCTCTAGATCATCGCGCTCAGGCTCTTCTAGTTCAATTACTTGACCTGAAGCTACTTTAACACTTGGCTTAGTAGTGACAACGCCATCTACTTTGACCTTGCCATCTTTAATTAAAGTACCCAAAACACTACGTGAATTACTATCATCAAATGAAGCTAAAGCAGCGTCTAATCGCTTGCCATGAAGCTCATCGGTTACGGTGTAAGATAAAATTTCTGACATAAATTGCTTTTTGAAAAAAAATTTTTAGATATTTACTGTCAGATAAGATAACATATAACATCGGAAAATTTTTATAAAAAACTTTTGAATTAGGCACAAATTAAATGTTTAAGAAGCTTTTATTACCATTGGTAATTACTTCTGCTCTTGTAGTTACATCATGTTCATCTGATATCCAAGGTGACCAGATCCCAGATTTATCTCAAGAAGCCTTACACGCTAAAGCTCGTCAATACGCAGCAACAGGCGATTACTCTTATGCTAAAGACTATTTAGAGGCTCTTGATTCTCGCTACCCATTTGGTGAGCTTACCGATCAAACTCAATTAGATATGATTTACGTTTACTATAAATCACGTAAATCAGAGTTAACTACCGCAGCTATTGAGCGTTATCTTCGTTTAAATCCAACCTCTCAGTACACTGACTATGTTCTATACATGAAAGGTTTAAACGAGATCCAAAAGCACGGTACTTTAATTCAAGATTATCTAGGCTTTGATAGATCACAAAAAGATCCTCAAACTTTATTTGATGCCTATAAAGCATTTAAAGACTTAATTGAGCGTTATCCAAATTCTGCTTATGCTCATGATGCATACTTACGTCTAGTTTGGGCAAAGCAGCAGCTAGCAAAGCGTGAAATGGCAATTGCAACCTACTACCAAAAGAAAGGTGCCTTAGTTTCAGCTAACCGCCACTACCAAGCTATCATTTACTCATACTCAGATACTAAGTTCTTAAAGACTGCATTTGAAAGAATGATTAAAAACTACGAAGAGCTTGGCTTAAAAGTTCCTGCTGAAAACGCACGTAAGGTTATGGCAGCATCTCACTTTGATGACTAAGCTTTAATTTTTCTAAAAAAGGGCAGCGTTAGCTGCTCTTTTTGTCTGTAATTCTAAATTTACATGCAAGATTTTGTATACAATCCTCCAATAGAGCCTTTCTTAGATATTCTCTTTGAAGACACAGAGATCATGGTTGTTAATAAACCATCAGGACTATTATCAGTTCCAGGAAGACTACCTGAGCATCAAGACAGTATCATCAAAAGAATTTGGCAAAAGTATCCACTTGCTATGGCCTCACATCGCCTAGATATGGATACCTCAGGGATTATGGTAGTAGGGCTTAATAAAGAGGCTATCTCTAGTCTTGGCAAACTCTTTGAGAAAAAGGAAGTTACAAAACGCTATTTAGCTGTAGTTAATGGAAAGATTGATGAGCATGGACAAATTGATCTTCCGATTCGCTGTGATTTAGACAATCGTCCTTTGCAAATCGTTGATCATCTCCAAGGTAAAAAGTCACTCACTATTTACGATAAGTGTAGTGAATATGAAGTTGCTAAGAATATCGATGGTACTAATACTTCGATAGTCAAACTCACTCCGGTTACAGGACGCTCCCATCAACTGCGTTTGCACCTTGCATCTATTGGACACCCTATTTTAGGTGATAGGTTTTATAGTGATGAAACCATACAGGCAAAAGCTCCTCGCCTTTGCCTGCACGCATATTTACTTGAGTTTAAGCACCCTAAAACTCAGGAATTACTTCATTTTGAAGTGCTACCTAATTTTTTAAAGCTACTTTAAGCCGCGCTCTTTTTTAATTAAATCAAAAGCAGCTTGAATATCTTTAGCTTTTTCAGTGTATAAGCGGATCATTTCAGGGGTTAAACCTTGAGATGCTAATTTATCGGGGTGATACTTTAACATTAAACGCTTATGAGCCTTTTTAAGCTCAGCATCACTTGCATCTTGTGTTACACCTAAAATGTCATAAGCAGCCTTGAGCTTATCGCTGTTTGACTCACTTTGATAGCTATTACCTTGATCATAGCTACTATCATTGCCATAGTTTGAACTACCGTTATCATATGAATATGAGTCTTGATAGTTACCACGGCTAAACATCATTTCTTGATAACGGATTTCAATTAAGCGCTCCATTGATTGTACAGAAACGCCTAATAAGCGAGCTAAATTTATAAGTCTATCGTGCTCTTCTTGCTCTAAAATGCCGTCAGATAATGCAATTTGAATTTGCATCTCTAAAACGTAATTGATAAATGCAAAGTTACCGCTAACTAATGACTGTAATTGTCTTACTTTATAGGCAACATCAAAATCAGGTTGTTTACCTTCATTAAAAGCACCTTTTGCTAACTGACGATTGCTTTCATCAAGTTGCATCATATCCATAATTTGATTGGCTTTTTGGATATGATCATTATTGATAGCACCTGCGCCACGGGCAATGTAGCCCATTAAAGCAAAGGTAATATTGATTAAAGCTTGATTGTAATTAGCATCTTGTGAAAAGGCTCGTCTTGCACTAGCATTTTGTCTTTGAATTCTGGCCTTGTTGTCAAATGCGCCACCTATGAACCAACCAATGATCGCGCCTACAAAGTTAAAAAGAAGAAAACCTAAAACGGCGCCAATAATTCTGCCTTTCATTTTTATAATAGATTCCTAAAAAGTAAATACTGAGCTTAATTGTAAGAGATCATAGCAAAAATTCACTTAACAAAAATTAAGCATTTGTACAGCTAATTAAGCGTAATCGCTATAGAGTTTTTTAAGATAATCAAAAGCCACCTGTACAGCCTTAGCTTTTTCAGTATAGATGGTGATCATATCCTCAGGTAAGCCTTGAGCTGCTAGTCTATCAGGATGGTACTTAAGCATCATCTTCTTATGAGCTTTCTTCACATCATCGAATGTGGCATTCTTATCAAGACCTAAGATCTCTAATGCCTCTTGAGTCTTATCCTTGTTAGATGTGCTTGAAGAATTAGAATTGCTTTGCTTGTTTTGATTATTCTCATCAAAGGAAGCTACATCCTTACTCTTAGAACGCTTATCAAACTCACGAGCAAAACGCTCTTCAGCACCATTACTCTTAAAGATACGATTTAAGGCTGCATTTGTAGCACCTAAAGCTTTAGCAATATCAATAAGTCTGTCTTTAGCTTCAAAATCAATCTTGCCATCAACTGAGGAAATAAAGAAAGCAACTGATAATACGTATTCAATGTACTCACGATTTTTACCAATATTAGTCATATAGGTAAAAACGTAATTACCCACGTCAAAGGAGGTATCTAAAGCGCGGTTAAAAGCTTCTACAGCAATACGACGCTCTTCTTTGCTAGCACCAAAGTGAGCGATGGTATCCTCTGCATTTTTAATGTAAGGTCCTAAGTCCTTTTGGGTTGCTAGAATAAAGCCTGCTATGGTGTAGATATTTTCATATAAGGAGGCTTTATTCTCACGATTTTTCTTTTGGGCTTTTTGTAGTTGAGATTTAGCCCTTTTTTCTTCTTTTTTAAGCTCTTCTGCTTCAAGTTTAGCTTTAAGCTCTAAAGCAGCTTTTGTCTCTTGATCTTCTTTAATCTTATCGCGTTTGTATAAAGGAAAATCGTAGCCAAAAAAGCCTAAAAGAGGACCAAATAACATAAACAAGAAGTGACTGGTGATCATACCTAAGATCACACCTAAAAATAGGCCAATAGCTGTACCTAAAAAGGACAGCTTTGCTTTAGTAATTTCAAATTTTGGTTCTTGTTTATTTGATGTTGAATTTGGCATCTTTAAAGAGTTTTATTTTTGTTATAAGTACTTAAGGATATAGTTTTACGCTCTAGAGGTTGTGAGCTTTAATATAATCATTGACCATATTTAAGCGCTCAATGGTGCCCACGTCAAACCATTTACCTTGTAATAGTGAACCTTGCATACTTTTTTCTTTACTCCACTTTTCAAAGTAAGGAAGTAAAGGCTTTTTCTCAATTATCTTTCCTTCAAACTCTTTGCACTTGTACATGGCAGCACCAGAGAAAGTAAAGCCTGGCCCTCTTACACAAATGTCCCCTTGCAAAGAGAAATCACCCTTAAGGTTATGTGGAGGATTTTCTACTAAATACAAATGAGCAACTTTATCTTGTGGTAGAGGCTTTAAAAATTGAGAGTAATCAGCATCAATAAAAGTATCGCCGTTGATAACTAAAAAATCTTCACCTTTAAAAAAAGGTAAAGCATTGATAATGCCACCTGCGGTCTCTAAACCAGACGAGCCTTCTACAGAGTGGGTAATTGATACTCCAAACTTAGAGCCATCACCTAAAAAGTCCACAATCTTTTGAGAAAGATAAGCAGAGTTTACTAAGATCTCTTTAATTCCTGCCTTTTTAAGTTTTTCTATATGCCAAACCAAAAGAGGCTTAGAACCTACCTCTACTAAAGGCTTAGGAATAGTATCGGTAATTGGGCGCAGGCGTTCACCACGGCCTGCCGCTAAAATCATGGCACGCATTAGAATTTTCCTACTACGTATTTTTGAATAATCTTAGATAATCCAACAAAGCGCTCATCAATTTGACACTCACGGACTACATAATCGATAACTCTTGGTAAATCTTTTAGATAAGCATCTTTACCATCACGTAAATGAAGACGACAGAAAATGCCTAAAACTTTAATATGACGCTGTAGTGAGGTAAGTCTTAAATCATACTTAAACTTTTCAAAATCAACCTGTTCTAAAAAGACTTGTTTTTGATAGAGTCTATAAGCATCGAAAGTTAGATTCTCAATTAACTTGTCATCTAGATTTACATAGCAGTCAAAAAGAATTGAGGCAAGATCATAGGTAATCGGACCTTTAACCATGTCCTGAAAATCAATAACTGCTAAATCATTACCGCAGACCATTAAATTGCGACTATGATAATCTCGGTGCATAGCAACTTGCTCTTGAGAGGTAATCCCATCTGCTAAGATTTGATAAGTATCATTTAGGCACTGTTGCTCATCATCTGTAAGCTTAACGTTTAAAGCTTTATCTAGCATCCACTCATTGAAGATATTAAGCTCAAACTTAATGAACTTATCATCAAATAAAGGAAGCTTACAGCCTACTTTGGCAATACTTGGTAAAAGAGTAATGGCTTTTCTATAGTATGTTTCTTGCTCAATACCTACAGCGACATTTGCAAAGGTGGTGTTACCTAAATCTTCAAGTAACATAAAACCATTGTTTAAGTCATAGGAGATGATCTTAGGTACCTTGATACCAAGCTTTTCAAGAGCTATATCAATGGTTACAAATTCTTGATTTTTTTGAGTTTGTGGTGGGGCGTCTACTGCAATAAAAGGTTGACCTTCAACTCGGAAGTAACGTCTAAAACTAGCATCGCCATTTAAAGAGATAAGCACTACCTTATCTAGTAAGGTAATGCTTTTTACGAAAGAACAAAGTTGATCTTGTCTAATATCAGTCACGTTTGAACACCAGATCCCATACTCCGTGACCTAGGCGTTGACCTCTTTGTTCAAACTTAGTAAGTGGACGCCATTCAGGGCGTGGGATGTACTTACCATCGGCTGCGGTATTTGAAAAACCTTCAGCTCTAGTCATTACATCTAACATCTGAATTGCGTAATCTTCCCAATCAGTTGCCATACGGAACTGACCACCATGCTTAAATAATGGCTTTACTAGTTTTACAAAATCGTCATTGATTAAACGACGTTTTACGTGACGTTTCTTAGGCCATGGATCTGGGAAAAAGATCTGAAGATAATCAACGCTTTCAGGAGCTAGGCACTTACTTAACACCTCAAAGGCATCAAACTTGATAACCTTAACGTTAGAAAGCTGATTTTCTTCAATTAACTTTAGGCATGAGCCAACCCCAGGAGGGTGAACTTCAATACCTAAAAAGTTACATTCAGGAGCTTCTTTTGCCATTTGCACAAAAGAAACGCCCATACCAAAACCAATTTCAACTACTAAAGGGGCAGAGCGACCAAAGATCTCATCAAGATTTAATGGCTGTAAATCCTCGACATCTACCATGTACTTAGGACCTAACTCTTCAATAGCTCGAGTTTGTCCTTCAGTCATACGGCCAGCGCGGACTACAAAAGACTTGATGCGATGATGCTCATGCTCTTTAGGCTGCTCTTTATTTTCACCAAGAGCAGCTGTATCTAAAGTCTTATCTAAGTTATCTGTCATGTATTAGATTAACTCTAGTTTTTGCATCTCTGCCTTAATTTCAGCACGTAGGCCCTCTGATACAGGAAGTATAGGTAAACGAGCTTCCTCAGAGCAAAGACCTAATAGTGATGCTGCATACTTAGCAGGAGCAGGGCTTGGCTCTTTGAACATTAACTTATGTAACTTCATAAGTTTTAATTGCTCGTTTGCAGCCTCTTCCCACTTCTTCTCTAAGGTTAGATTTTGTACCTTAGCAACTAAAGCAGGAGCGCAGTTAGCAGTAACTGAAATTACACCAGTACCGCCTGCTACGTTAAAGCTTACAGCAGTTGAGTCTTCGCCTGATAACCAAATAAAAGGCTTTTTAATTAGGTTACGCTCAATCCAAGGACGCTCTAGGTTACCTGTTGCATCCTTAATACCGATAACGCGCTCTAAATGAGATAGCTTTTCAACAGTCTCAGATAGAATATTTACAACAGTACGGCCTGGTACGTTGTATAAGAAAATAGGTAGAGAAGTGTTATCGTGCACCATCTTAAAGTGTGCATATAAACCTTCTTGATTTGGACGGTTGTAGTAACCTGCGTTGTGTAATAAGCAATCAGCGCCAGCATCTTTTGCTGCATTTGACAACTTAATTGCCTCAACTGGGTTATTAGAACCAGCACCTGCCATAACTAGGATACGGCCTTTAGCATAGTCAACTACAGCCTTGATAACATCGATGTGCTCTTCATGGCTTAAAGTTGGGCACTCACCTGTAGTACCAGCTACAACTAAGCATGTAGTACCATTTTGAATATGAAACTCTACCATGCGCTCTAGTGCTGCATAATCAACCTGACCATTCTTAAATGGGGTGATTAGAGCAACCATTGAACCTTGATACTTAGACATTTGTAATCCTTGAACTTATTAGTTACGTCTTAAGGTTGGGAATAAAATTACGTCACGGATAGTCTGTGCGTTAGTAAATAACATTACAGTTCTATCAATACCGATACCTTCACCTGCAGTTGGAGGTAAACCATACTGCATAGCGTTGATGTAATCCTCATCATAGTACATAGCCTCGTCATCACCGTGCTTCTTAGCCTCAGCTTGCTGACGGAAACGACCTGCTTGATCATCTGGATCATTTAACTCTGAGAAGCCGTTACCAATCTCACGACCACCGATAAAGAACTCAAAACGATCAGTAAACTCTTCATCACCATCGGTACGACGAGCAAGAGGTGATACTACAGCTGGGTAGCTAGTAATGAAGGTTGGTTGCTGAAGATTTGCCTCTACTAACTCATCAAATAAAGCAGTGATGTAGTGACCTAAGGTCCAGCCTTCCATTAACTCGATGTGGTGTTTCTTACATAGAGCACGAGCTTTTTCCTCATCCTCTAAGTCTTCCATGGTAATGCCATTGCCATATTTTACAACTGACTCTTTCATGGTTAGACGGTCAAATGGCTTGCTAAAATCGATATCTAAGCCTTCTTCGCCTTCTTTACCATAATGGATCTTAGTAGTACCTAAAACCTCTAAAGACATCTGCTTGTATAGATCTTCGGTTAAATCGATTAAGTCGTGGTAATCGTGGTATGCCATATAGAACTCCATCATAGTGAATTCTGGGTTATGGCGAACATCGATACCTTCGTTACGGAAGTTACGGTTAATCTCGTAAACTTTCTCAAAACCACCTACAACTAAGCGCTTTAGGTATAACTCTGGTGCGATACGTAAGTACATATCCATATCTAGAGCATTGTGGTGAGTGATAAATGGCTTAGCATTAGCACCACCTGGAATTACGTGCATCATAGGAGTTTCAACTTCCATGAAAGCATGCTCATTCATATACTTTCTAATAAAGCTTACAACTTTAGTTCTAATCTCAAAGGTACGACGTGAAGTCTCATTTGCAATTAGATCAACATAACGCTGACGGCAACGAGCTTCTTGATCGGTTAGACCGTGGAACTTCTCAGGAAGTGGACGTAATGACTTAACTAGTAAACGAAGTGCACTTACGTGTAAAGATAATTCACCGGTCTTAGTCTTAAAAGCAAAACCAGTTACACCGATGATGTCACCTAAATCTAGTTTCTTGAAAACGTCTTGGTATACACCTTCTGGTAGATTATCGCGAGCTACGTAGATCTGAATACGACCGCCCATATCCTGTAAGGTTGCAAAACTTGCCTTACCCATAATACGACGGGTCATCACACGACCTGCGATAGTATAGGTGTTCTGCTCTTTTTCTAAAGTCTCGTTATCCTTATCACCACATGCTTTAACGATGTCTGATGAGATTGCATCACGCTTAAAGTCATTTGGGTAAGCTTGACCTTGTGAACGTAGAGCTTCAAGTTTCTCACGGCGTTCACGCATAACGTTATTTAGATTATCTGCAGTGCCAATGTTTTCTTGTGACATTTCTTCTCTTTCCTAATATTTAAGTTTAAAGTCCGGACTTTAAACTTGCCTCTATAAACTGGTCTAAATCACCGTTAAGCACTTTCTGTGTATCGCGGCATTCAACACCTGTACGTAAATCTTTAATACGAGCATCATCTAGAACATATGATCTAATCTGACTGCCCCAACCAATATCTGACTTGCTATCCTCAATTTCCTTTTGTACGCTTTGACGCTTTTCAAGCTCTAAGGTATATAGTCTTGCACGTAATTGTTTCATAGCCTGATCACGGTTTTGAAACTGAGAACGTTCATTTTGACAAGACACAACAATACCGGTTGGAATATGAGTAATTCTTACAGCAGACTCGGTTTTGTTAACATGCTGACCACCAGCACCTGATGATCTATACACATCAACTCTTAAATCAGCTGGATTGATATCAATTTCAATATTGTCATCAATCTCAGGATAAACATATGCTGAGCAAAATGAAGTATGACGGCGATTATTTGAATCAAATGGAGATTTACGAACTAAGCGGTGTACACCGGTCTCAGTTCTAAACCAACCATAAGCATGATCGCCTTCAAAGCGTAATGTAGCTGACTTAATACCAGCTACTTCACCTTCTGAAATTTCTGTCGTAGTAACCGTAAAGCCGTGTTTTTCACCAAACTTTACATACATACGCATTACCATTTCAGCCCAATCTTGAGCCTCAGTACCGCCTGATCCTGACTGAATATCCATATAGCAAGGATCATTGTCGTTAGGGCCTGAGAACATACGTTCAAGCTCAAGGCGCACTAAAGCTTCTTCTAAGCGCGCAACTTCTGCTACCGCTTCAGCTTCTAATTCTTTATCCCCCTCTTCTTTAGCTATTTCATCTAAAGTTAAGAGATCATCAAAGCCTTGATAGAGATTTTTAAAATTAGTTACAACTGTAGTTAGACTTTGTCTTTCCTTGCCAAGCTCTTGAGCTTTAGCAGGATCATCCCAAAGTTTAGGATCTTCTAATAAGCCATTTACTTCTTCAAGCCTTTCTTGCTTAGTTTGAAGGTCAAAGATACCCCCTTAAAGCATCAGCACGCTCTTTAAGTGCTGCAACTTGATCTTTTATGGAAATGGTTTCTAACACGTTTTAATCTCTTATATTGATGTGAAAAATTAACATCTGATTATATCAAAAACAGTGTAATTATGCAGTCTAAATCACATTTAATCAAAGTTTTTTCTAAATGCACTGCTTTGAGTTAATTAAGTGCCAGTTTGCTATCTGTGGTAGAATAGCCAAAAGAAAATTTTTCACATCCAAAAGGATTATTTATGTTACAAGACGATATCAAAGCAACTGTAAAATTTGCTCTAGAAGAGGATTTAGGTGGCAAGCTTGATCCAACTTTAGATGTAACCTCACAGCTAATTGATGAAAATGAAACTGATGAAGCAACTGTGATCACCCGCGAAGCAGGCGTATTCTGTGGTAAAGCATGGGTTGAGGAAGTTTACAATCAGTTAGGTAACAAAGCTACTTTAACTTGGTTTGTCAAAGATGGCGATGCTATCGAGCCAGGTCAGCAATTATTCCACGTACAAGGTAATGCTCGCTCAATGCTAACAGCTGAGCGTACCACTTTAAACTTTGTACAAACCCTTTCAGGTGTAGCAACAGAAGTATCAAAGTACGTTAAAGCAATTGAAGGTACTAAGTGCCGTTTATTAGATACTCGCAAGACTCTACCTTGCCTACGTACTGCTTTAAAGTACGCAGTAACCTGTGGTGGTGGTAAGAATCACCGTATCGGTTTATTTGATATGTTCTTAATCAAAGAAAATCACATCATGGCTTGTGGTGGTATTGCTAAAGCTATTGAACGCGCTCGTACTCAGCACCCTGAGTTAAAAGTTGAAGTTGAAGTAGAAAACCTAGATGAGTTACAGCAGGCATTAGATGCTAAAGCAGATATCATCATGCTAGATAACTTTGAGTATGACATGATGATTGAGGCTGTAAAGCAAACTAATGGCCAAGCTCAATTAGAGATCTCAGGTAACGTTAACATCGATACTATAGGTCGTTTTGCAGCAACTGGCGTTGATTTCATCTCTGTAGGTGCTCTAACTAAGAATGTAAGAGCATTAGACTTATCAATGAGATTTGTAAAGAACTAAGCTTTACAAATTTGAAAGGCGGTTAGATTTTTTCTACCGCCTTTATTGTTTGTGTAAGCTTAAATTTAGTTTTACCCAAACTCAAAGTTAACACGTGGCATAACGTGACATACCAGCTCGTATGGAATGGTGTTGCAAAGCTTAGCAATCTTTTCAATTGGTAAGCTCTTACCCCATAAAATTGCTTCATCGCCAACCTTGTCTTTTGAATCAGGACCTAAGTCAACAAAGAGCATATCCATACAAACGTGTCCTGCGGTAGGTACAATACGTCCATTTATAAGAACAGGAGTACCATTAGGAGCACAGCGTGGATAGCCATCACCATAACCACAAGATACCACGCCTAAACGGGTATCGCGCTCTGCAACATAAGCTGCGCCATAGCCAACCTTATCGCCTTTTTTAAGATTGTGAATGGTTAAAATTCTAGCCTTTAAGGTCATCACAGGCTCTAGTCCTAAATCAGGTCCATCTCTGTCTTCAAAAGGAGAGATGCCATAGATGATAATACCAGGACGTACCCATGGGGTTACTGACTTTGGCCAATCAAAGATAGCAGCAGAATTGGTTAAACAAACATCCCCTGTAAACTCTTTAGACACATCAAAGAAGAAGTTAATCTCCTCTTGTAAGTACTCTGTCTCAGATGGGGTATCAGCAACTGATAGATGAGAGATTAAGCCTATTGGCTGTACTACATTTTTACATGCTTCTAGACGCTTTTTAATCTCTAAAACTTCTGCTTTATTACGAGAGCCTAAGCGGTGCATACCACAGTCAATTTGTAACCAAACATGAATTGGTTTAGTTACATTACACTTTTCAATAGCCTCAACTTGCTCAAAGTCATGAACAGCTGTGTAAAGATTGTATTTTGAGATAAAAGGTAAATCTTCGTCGTTATAAAAACCTTCTAACAAAAAGATTGGCTTAGTTACACCATCACGACGTAATTCCATAGCCTCATCAATACGGGCTACTGCAAAGCCTTCAACCTGATCTTTTAAAGCATTAGCAACAGCAAAAGCACCATGACCATAACCATTAGCTTTGACTACAGCTATAAGCTTAGAGTTAGGTACTTTTGACTTAATCTTTTTGACGTTATTTACAAGTGCCTGCCTATTGATTTGAGCAGTTACAAATTGCATTTTTTATCCTTAAACCTTTTATCTTTAACCTATTGATAGATTTCACTTGCAACCGGGATCTTGTCACTTTCTACAGTGTTATCTTCTGGATCATAGAAAGTGGTGTAATCAGCTTGGAATTGAAGTTCTATAGATGCAGTAGCACCACTTCTGTTTTTACTGATGATAAGCTCTGCTTTACCATCCTTTGGCACATTAGCAGGCTTATACACATCATCACGGTGCAAGAACATGATCATATCCGCATCCTGCTCTAGAGAGCCTGATTCACGCAAGTCTGAGTTCATAGGGATATGATCTTTACGTTCTTCAACAGCACGATTTAACTGAGCTAAAGCTAAAATTGGTACATCAAGCTCTTTAGATAACTGCTTTAATGAGCGTGAGATTTCACCAACTTCTTGCGCACGGTTATCAAGTTTAGTCTGTGATTTCATAAGCTGAATATAGTCAACCATGATAACAGAAAGACCACCTTGCTCTTGTACAATCTTACGCGCACGAGAACGAAGCTCTAGAGGAGTTAGCGCTATATCCGAGGTATCATCAATGTAAAGCTTAACGTGCTGACCGCCCTCACTATCTGTTCTTGTAAGTAACTTAACCTTACGTAAAATGTTATGCCACTGCTCTGGCTTTACCTTAGCAGAGACAAGATCTTTAGTTGAAACACGGCCAAAGCTTGATAGCATACGCATGGCAATTTCTTTTGCAGGCATTTCTAATGAGAATACTAAAGCAGGGTATTTAACCTCTTCACTCATCGCAATGTTAGCAACTAAGTTCATCGCAAAAGAGGTTTTACCAACTGCAGGACGGGCTGCAATAATATTTAAAGTACCACCACGCAAACCTGAGGTTAAATTATCAAGCTCTCTAAAACCAGATGACACACCTTGCATCTTCTTGTTTGAGTTCATATCCGAGCGGATAGTTCTAACAAGATTTAAGGCAACTGTAGAAATATCTTGAGGACCAGAGTTTTCTGAGGCATTTTTCTCTGACAAGCCAAAGACTGCGCCTTGTGCCTCATCATAAATTTCACTTACAGCTTTGCCATTTGGATTATAGGCAATTTCTTGAATGTGCTCAGCTACAGCAATTAAGTTTCGTCTTTGAGCAGTTTCAACCACAATCTTGCCGTATTCCACAACCGCAGCCTGTGGACCTGTAAGCTCGGTTAAGCCTGCTACATAAGCAACGCCACCTGCCTTATTTAAAAGACCTTTGCTCTCTAAATCTGCACAAAGCACGGTAACGTTAAAATCGTCAGTGGTGGCTGCACGATTTAAAATCTCATTATAGATAATACGATGCTTTTGATTAAAGAAATAATCAGCATCAACATGACCTAAAGCTTCACGTACTTTTTCTAATAGTCTTCCATCTAAAATTAAAGAGCCAATAAAGTTGCGCTCAGCATCATCATTGCGAGGAAGCATCTTAAAGCTTTCTTGATTTTCTTGTTTAGTGTTTTTAGATGGCATTTTTACGCTCGTAATTAATAACTATTTTTAGGTGACTATTTTAAGTCATTTTGCCCTTTTCTTTAAGAGGAAAAGTTGTGGAATTAATGTGGAAATGCTGTGGATACAGTAAGTCCTAGATGGAATTTATAAACTTATGGGAATTTCTTAAGAAGTGGCGCACTTGAAGGGATTCGAACCCCTGACCGATCGGTTCGTAGCCGATTACTCTATCCAGCTGAGCTACAAGTGCGTGCTTGAGGTTTAACTTTTGTTAACTTAATTTGGAGTGGCGCACTTGAAGGGATTCGAACCCCTGACCGATCGGTTCGTAGCCGATTACTCTATCCAGCTGAGCTACAAGTGCATCCAAATTGTTAACAAACTGTTAAGTTTGTCGCAAAATTATAACACTCAATTTTTGTTTTTCAAGTTTTTTATGAAAAAACTTTCAAACTAAATTTAAGTGCTCTGGCGGATAGAGAGGGATTCGAACCCTCGATACAACCTTTATAGTCGTATGCTCCCTTAGCAGGGGAGTACCTTCAGCCTCTCGGTCATCTATCCGCTGAAAATTAAGCGTGACATAGTATCCGATTTTAGGTCTTTAAAGTCAAGAACTTTTTTTAGCTATTTTTCGCTAGAATCAAGCTCTGGCTTATTTAAGCCTTTTTGATCAGAACTATTTTGCAAATTAAAAGGCTGGTTAGTCTGTCTTTGTATTGAAACCTCACGAGGAGCTTCAATACCTAAACGCACCTTACCAGCCTTAATATCTAATACCCTAATAGTAATATCACTACCTAGTTTAATTTCATCGCCAAGTTTCTGTGATATTACTAACATAGGTATTAAACGCGCTCACTTACTAATGAGTCAACAGCAGCAATTGCCTTGTCTAAGCCCTCAGGGTTAGTACCACCTGCTTGAGCCATATCAGGACGACCGCCACCTTTACCGCCAACGTATGAAGCAATTTCACGAACTAGATCGCCAGCTTTAACCTTTGATACTAGATCTTTAGAAACAGCTGCAATTAAGCTTACCTTGTTATCCTCAGATACTGAGCCTAACACGATAACTGAGCTTTCAAAGCGGCACTTTAGATTATCTACAGCTACACGTAAAGCCTTAGCATCGTAGTTTGCAATCTTAGCAGATACTACAGTTACGCCCTTAACTTCGTGTGCTTTAGCAACTAAAGCTGCTGACTCTAAAGCTACAATCTTCTCTTTTAATTGCTCGTTTTCTTTCTCTAAGCTCTTAGCATGATCTAAAACAGCTTCTGCTTTAGTTGCTAAGGTAGCATTGCCACCGACCTTTAATAGAGCCTTAGCCTGACCTACTTCATTGTATAAGTCATCTAAGTACTCAACAGCTGCGTGACCTACTAAAGCTTCGATACGACGAACACCTGATGCAATTGACTCATCTGATAGAAGTACAAATGCACCTAGATCACCTGTATCTACAGTGTGGGTACCACCACATAACTCTTTAGAGAAATCGCCCATTGAAACTACGCGAACCTTGTCCTCGTACTTTTCATCAAATAGAGCAATAGCACCTGACTTCTTAGCCTCATCAAGATCCATTACATTAGTCTCAACCTTAAGGTTCTCTTGGATCTTTTGATTTACTAAATCAGTTACAGCACGGCGCTCTGCTAGAGTTAATGGCTGTGAGTGAGAGTAGTCAAAACGTAGACGGTTATTATCAACGTAAGAGCCCTTCTGAGCTACGCTGTCACCTACTACTTGACGAAGTGCTGCATCTAATAAGTGAGTTGCACTGTGGTGTTTTGCAATCTCAGCACGGATTGACTTGTCAACGGTTGCAACAACAGTTGCGCCCTTATCAAACTCACCAATATCAACACGACCTACGTGGATGGTAGCTTTAGCAGCATGCTTTGTGTCTTCAACGATGAAACGAGCATTCTCACCGATGGTAATTACGCCCTTATCGCCTACCTGACCGCCCATCTCACCATAGAATGGAGTCTTATCTAGAACAATTACAGCCTGCTCATCAGTTGCAATTGAATCAACTTCAACACCATCTTTGAAGATGTGAGTGATCTTAGCATCAGCTGATAATGAGTTATAACCTAAGAACTCAGTGTTTTCAGTGATCTTAAGTTCTTTGTTGTAATCGATACCGAAGGTTGAAGCTGATTTTGCACGAGCCTTTTGCTCAGCCATGCACTTATCAAAACCTTCTTGATCAACAACATAACCACGGTCACGAACCACGTCTTGAGTTAAGTCAGCAGGGAAACCATAGGTATCATATAACTTGAAAGCAACGTCGCCTGGGAAGGTCTTTGAATCACCTAGTTTTACAAGCTCTTGCTCAAGTAAAGCAAGACCTCTATCTAAAGTCTTTAAGAACTGCTCTTCTTCTTTCTTTAAGGTACGCTCGATTAGAGCTTTTTGCTCAACAAGCTCAGGATAAGCATTACCCATAAGCTGTGCTAACTTATCAACTAACTTGTAGAAGAATACATCTTTAGCGCCTAATAGACGACCGTGACGTACAGCACGACGGATAATACGACGTAGTACATAGCCACGACCTTCGTTTGAAGGTAATACGCCATCAGCAATTAAGAATGAGCATGAACGGATGTGGTCAGCAATTACGCGTAATGACTTAGACTGTAAATCAGTTACTCCTAAAACAGCAGCTGCTGCTTTTTCAAGCTCAACGAATAAATCAATCTCATAGTTTGAGTGAACGCCCTGTAGTACAGCTGCGATACGCTCTAGACCTAGACCGTTATCGATCATAGGTTTTGCTAATTTCTCGAAGGTACCGTCAATCTTACGGTTGTACTGCATGAACACGATGTTCCAGATCTCAATGAATCTATCACCGTCTTCATCAGGTGAGCCTGGAGGGCCGCCTTGAACATCTTCACCGTGATCGTAGAAGATCTCAGAGCAAGGACCACAAGGACCAGTGTCGCCCATCTGCCAGAAGTTATCTGACTCATATAGACCGCCCTTGTTATCGCCAATGCGAACAATCTTCTCAGGAGGAAGACCAATTTGCTTATTCCAAATATCGTAAGCTTCGTCATCCTTCTCGTATACAGTTACCATTAAAGACTCTTTTGGTAACTTGTAAACTTCGGTTAATAATTTCCAAGCAAAAGCAATTGCTTCTTTTTTAAAGTAGTCACCAAAACTGAAGTTACCTAACATCTCAAAGAAGGTGTGGTGACGAGCAGTGTAACCTACGTTATCTAAATCATTTTGCTTACCGCCTGCACGAACGCACTTTTGAGCGGTAGTTGCGCGTACATATGAGCGCTTCTCTTTACCTAGGTAAATATCCTTGAACTGATTCATACCTGCATTAGTAAATAGCAAGGTTGGATCATTGTAAGGAACTAAAGAGCTTGAACGAACGATAGTGTGTCCGTTTTCCTCAAAGAATTTCAAATACGCAGTACGTATTTGATCAGTTGTCATGTACATTTAAATTGATCCTGTATATAGGTTGTGAATTGTGCAAATTATACCTTATTTAAACAGTAAAGATTAGCATTTTGAAAGTGAAATTTAGCTCACAAAATAATTAAATTGAGTTTAAGTATCTTTGAGCAATTTCATTTTTTGATTTTTATACTTTCAAGTATTATACTTTAAAGTATAAAATAATATTTTATTAGCACGAGGCTTATCATGTTTATCGGTCGCGAAAAAGAATTAGCACTTTTAGAGAAGTTAAAAAATAGCTCAAAATTTGAATTCTTAGTGCTATTTGGCAGACGTCGCATTGGTAAAACTACCCTTCTAACTGAATTTGCAAAAGATAAAAATGTGCTTTTCTATTCAGCTCAAGAGCAAAATGACGCCTTTAACTTAGAGCAATTTACAAAAGAGATCCAAAAGCATTTTAAAGAAACTGGTTTTAGTTTTAATTCTTGGCAAGATGCTTTTGAATACATATCTAATCACTCAACCAATGAGCATAAAGAAATCATCATTATTGATGAATTTCCCTTTATTGCAAAAGAAAATCCAACTGTGAAAAGCATTTTGCAACACTTAATTGATCATAAGTTGCAACACCCAAACATCCTCCTCATTATCTGTGGCTCAAGTATTAGCTTTATGGAAAATGAGGTAATGGGTTATAAAAGTCCTCTCTATGGTAGATGTACTAATGTTCTTGAATTAAAAGAGTTTGACTATTTTGATAGTGCTAAGTTTTTACCTAAATATACTAATATAGACAAACTCATGTCTTATGCCATTTTAGGAGGCATTCCTAAATACTTACTACAATTTGATGATGACATAAGTCTTAAAGAAAATGTAAATGATAAAATAGTGTCTAATGATGTGTTTTTAAATATTGAACCACAGCTTCTTTTAAAAATGGAGCTTAAGGACATTGCAACCTACTCTACTATTTTAGGTGCAATTGCAACAGGAGCTTCCAAACTAAATGACATTAGCCTTAAAGCGCATCTTGAGTCCACAACTTGCAATAAGTACTTATCAGTTTTAAAAACATTAAGGTTAATCCATAAGACTATTCCTTTTAAAGATAGTGAAAACTCAAAAAAAGGGCTCTACACTATAAGCGATAACCTATTTAATTTTGTTTATCACTTTATAGTTCCAAGACGCTCTGCTATCGATCTTTTAGGAGAAGATGTCGTAACTGATGAGATCTTTGAACCTAATCTTATCAATACCTATGTAGGTCATATCTTTGAGAAGATCTGTACACAATATATGGTGCGACTTGCTAGGGCGAAAAAGCTCCCCTTTATGCCTACCAAAATTGGTAGATGGTGGGGAAATAATCCTATACGTAAATGCCAAGATGACATTGATATAGCTCTTTGCGATAGTACAGAAGAAAATTACATTATCTGTGAGTGCAAATTTAAAAATGAACCATTTTCTAATGAAGATTTTGAAAACATGTTAAGTAGAAAAGATCTGATTGCAAAAAATGCCAAGGTTTATTATTACGCTTTTTCAAAGTCCTCTTTTAGTGATAATGTCGTCAAAAAATCTCATGCAAATCATGTCACTTTAATCGGGATTGATGATCTTTTTGAGATTTAAAAGGCTTTTAAATCTAATTTTGCACAATTATAGTTAATAACTATATCTGACTATTAAAATTAAGTATTAGCAAATATCAGTTAATTTTTGCAAAATACAAAGCACAAAAATTTCACACTATTTTCGATAATAATAATTTTGAGGTAAGACATGGCACATATTCTCCCTCCATTTAGAGCCGATCATGTAGGTTCATTTTTAAGAACTGAGAAAGTTATCAATGCTCGTAACCTATTTAACAAGAACCTTCTATCTAAAGAAGAGTTAACTAAGGTTGAAGATGAGGAAATTGCTTTATTAGTTGAAGCACAAAAGAAGAATGGTTTAAAGGCAGTAACTGATGGTGAGTTCCGCCGCGCATATTGGCATTTAGACTTTTTAGTAGGCTTAGACGGTACTGAGCACGTAGGTGCTAAAAACTGGTCTACCCACTTTGAAGGTGTTCAGCCTAAAGCTGAGACTGTAAAGATTGTAGGTAAAGTAGGCTTTTCAGAGTCTCACCCATTTGTTGAAGCTTTTGATCGAATTAAGAAAATCGCAGGTGATACTTTAGTAAAGTTCACTATTCCATCTCCTGCTATGCTTTATCAAATCTGCGTAGTTAGAAACAAAGACTACGAGCCAATCGATTTATACAAAGGTAACGATGAGTTACTTTTCAACGATATCGCTCAAGCTTGGATTGATGCAGCTAATACCCTATACGCTCATGGTTGCCGTTACTTACAAATCGATGACACTTCATGGGGTGAGTTCTGCTCTGATGAAAAGACCGCTTTATACTCAGGCTATGGCCATGATCTAAAGAAAGTTCAAGAGAACTATGTAAAGGTTATCAACAAGATCTGCGAGAACAAGCCAAAAGACTTAACTCTAACCATGCACATCTGCCGTGGAAACTTCCGCTCAACTTGGTTTAGCTCTGGTGGTTATGAGCCTGTTGCAGAGTTACTATTTGGTCAGTGCAAGATTGATGGTTTCTTCTTAGAGTATGATTCAGATAGAGCAGGTGATTTCAAGCCATTACGCTTTATTAAAGATCAAACCGTGGTTTTAGGTTTAATTACCTCTAAGTTCCCTCAGCTTGAAGATAAAGATGCAATTAAAGCACGTATTAAAGAAGCATCTGAGTACGTACCTCTAAATCAGCTTTGTCTATCAACCCAGTGCGGTTTCTCATCAACAGAGGAAGGCAATGTATTATCTCACGAAGAGCAATGGGCTAAGATCCGCTTAGTAGTTGAGGTAGCTAAAGAAGTTTGGGCTGATGCTTAAAATTAGATACTAATTGACAATTATATTAATGCGCTCTTTGTGGGCGCATTATTTTTTGAGGTATCTCTTATTTTTCAAAAACTTAGTAGCTTAAAATTACTTGTAGAACGAATTTTCAAGTCATACAACAATAAAAAAGCTAAACTATGTCAAAACCATCAGATCTACACCTTGTGCTAAAAGCATTACTGCGCAAACCTTTAACAGTAAACGACATCTCAAGTCTTGTTTCAGCAGACTTAAATAAGGTATCTAGCGTCCTAAATACTCTTATCGATAAAAAATTTGTCATCAAAGATGAAAAAGAGTAACAAGAGTGTTTATACAAACTTGATACCCCTATTCACTATTGCTCAGTTATCATTATCAAAACTACCTGGATGTTTAAAGCACTTCTCTGCCCTTTAGGTTACACAGAGGAAATTGCCACCATTGATCTTAAGGCAACTGATAACATCGATGGCCTAATTGAAGAAATTAAAGGTGCCCTCAAAGAGTTTAAGACTCTTTATTTAAACGGTGAGAATTGCATTAAAACCGTACTTGTTGCAGTTCAAGCAAATCTTGAACAAGGTGATGATGGATTATTACTAGACAGTCCTTGCTTAAATGAAAAGAACATTCCATTAGCTTCACTTTTAACTAATAGTTTAGGTATTAAAACTCTTGCCTATGACTATGCTTATTCTCATAAATTAAGTATTAGAAACAATCCAACCTTTAATGGCGAAAATGCCCTAACCTTAGGATGCTCTAAAGGCGGAGTAGCTATTGGTATTTTAACTAACGGACAGATCATTGATGGGCAAAATAGAACCCCTGTGAATAACAACCTCTCCCTAAAGGGAGAGGCTTCGAAGATCAGACCTTAAATATTGCTACTTAAGACCTATCTTCATCTAGAGGTGTTAGCTCCTATTAGGGAGTTTAACAACCTCGGGTGTATTC
>Ga0256405_10004615_pt1 | contig 25424 bp, 23 predicted proteins | sample RumenRJG_02DNA_FD_189096 | JGI IMG/M metagenome (GOLD analysis project Ga0256405, IMG submission 189096) | Bovine rumen microbial communities from Lethbridge, Alberta, Canada - RJG_02 | ecosystem: Host-associated > Mammals > Digestive system > Stomach > Rumen | place: Canada: Alberta... | reverse complement strand
ATTTCAACGTCCCTTATTTTCATCACAGTAAATGGAGCTATAAAATGTTCCTGTTTGACAAAAGTAAAGTCAGCTCTTACCATCATGGCCAGTAAGAACATTTCGGGATTTTCTTCTTTTAATGACAGTTCTACAACCTTTCGAGCCAATTTCTGAGCTATGATGCTATCATGAGAAAAGTTGGCTGCATACCGACTGCTACTCAATCTAACCATTATTCTTCGCAAATGATTTGCAAGTTCCTTGTTATCGTCATCAAAGAAATCAACGTAGAGTTCGTTTCCGTCAATCTCGAGTTCCTCTGCAACCATCACTTCATATGGAGCTAATTCAGACAAGTCATGATCACCATATACTTCATGAATACTCTTGAACAAAGTAAACAAAGGCAATGCAACCCTTTTCTTAAAAGACCTGATATCTTTATCGTTAGCTTTCAAATAGCTGACGATGTCACCGACTGCCGTCTCATCACCAGCAAAAGCCCGTGCACTTAACGCGGTATAATAGACCGAGAGTCTTTCAAAAGCATTGCACCCTAAACTATCACAAAAAGTAAGTAAATATGCAATTTCATCTCCATTAATTCTTTTTGTTTCCCGCAATATTTTAAGGACATCCCAGATAATGTCAAAAGCTATCCTTTTGGGTATGACTTTATACTTCCTTTCAATATATGCAAGAGCTATTGTCTGATACAGTAATGCCTCCAAAGGGTTAGATGCATCAATGTATGCAGATGAAGCCGTGACATAAGAGTATTCTTCAAGATGTTCTCGGTGCCCAATTACCAACATAGTTTCAGTCAAGTCTCTTGCCTGTTGTCTGAACATGGATGAATTCAAGCGGCTTATCACACTCATAGCACTATTGAAGAACAGGTCCATCACACCATCCTGAATACATATCGTATATTCAATAGCAAGTATAGACATCGCAGCCCTTATAGAATCCTCCTGCCAATTAGTCTTAACAGCCATGATGGAAATCATATAATGGCAATAAGTTGCCAACAATTGTCGGTCTTGACCTGCCAATTCGTCAGTAATTCCAGGAAGAGGTTCACTGAAGAGATACATTTGTGGAATTTTACTTTTAGCGGCTAACATCAGCATCTCAGCCCTCTTTGCATTGTATTCATCCTTTTCGAAGTCCATATAGATTTCCAGAGGAGAAGGCTTTGTACTGATTCTCCCTTCCATCTTCCTGATTTTATGCAGTGACATGTCCGTCATTAGTTGAATGGCCGGGATGCTAACCCTACCCAACTGTTCTTTAAGAAAAGTCTCCATACGTTGTGAATGAGTGAAATCCAACATGGCATATGGGATTCCTTTGTCAAGAGCCCGTTTGACATAATCAATTATTTCCTTAGAAGATTTTCCTATTGAATTATCAATCTCTTTCTTAATTATCTTGAACATAAATCCTTATTACACTTATAACATACGTAAATCGTCTGTTTTCAGGACCAATTATTAAAGGCTATCCTAAGTTTTTTACAGTTCTACAATATAGGTTTGCTCTTTTTGATTAAGAGATAACAATATTACTGTCTCTGCCAAGGCTTTTAGCACAGGGACACTATACTCAAAATCCGCTTTCTGCATGCACTGTAGGCATTCCTCGTTCAGGTGGTTCTCTATCTCTTCTTTGCATTCTTGCAGTCTCTGTTCGTATTCTGTTGTAAACTGCGGTTGGTCATACATTTCCACAAGTTCTTTCAGTCTAGAACTCACTTCGAGCATTCCTAATTTTATTATATTTTTGTTAGCAACGACCATCACATCTCCCTTTATGTTTTATATGGAGTCATCTTACTTTTGAGGCGCCATTTTATCTTTTTAGTTCCACCATCACGATCTTAGTATTCTTATAAAACTTCATAATCATATTAGGCTTGATGGTCACCCACATGGCCGCAAATCCCTTTGCTTTATCCGACATGTCCTTCATTGACAATTCTGGTCGAACACCATTGTTTTTATACACGAGAGAAGGAAAATCTTCCTTTCTAAGAATCAGCAAACTATTCCCGAACAACTCCAAAAGAGTCAAATCCTTAAAATATTCAGATGAATCCAAGTAAAGATATTTATATTCTGCGCCCATATATTGTGACACGAAGGGATTATTCGTTGTTTTTTTATCCAACATAATACTTAATTCACAATTGGCATCAATAATCACGTAGTCTTCATTCATACCATTTGTATATGAGTTAAAGTATTTTTCAAAATCTCCGACTCTGACTTTTTTCCGTTTGATGTTCATCCTGCTTATTGCAGCAAAACTCATATAGACTGCTCGCTTTTCAAATACTATTTCAATATGCCGCTGTAAATCGAGGGAGTTCTCGTGATTATAATTATAAAGATATCTCTTACTCATCATCATACACAACTCCTGTAGTTCTATGGTATCAATATCACCCTTATCGGGTCTTTCTTTCAGTCCTTTGGGTATCCACCCTGTATTTCTAAAGACACTCAGTATATCATAATCAAACAGTTCTTTTTTATCTGAAGGAATAGAAACATCGAAAACAGAAGGCAAGTTCTTTGTGGATTTCTTTATTAAACCGATTGAGCTAACAAAGCTTTCAATCTTTCCATACAATGATGTCCAGCATCCTATTGTGTCATCTGAATTCTTTTCATAGTCATCCAACAAATGCCCAAAATCAAAGGTTTCCTCACAAGAATTATATAGTTCAGCAAAATCCACTTCCTTTATTTCTGGGTATAAATCAAGTAGTGACTTATTTTCTTTTACTCGATCTGCACATTTGGATAGCAAGGCTTTGCATTCTTTTATATTTTTGATGCAGTCTTCAGGAGCAAGGCCTCTCATTGTGTCATACAAAGGTGATGTTAACATCATCATGACAACAGTAAACGTTTCCATCATATCCTTATCTGGTGTTTCTCGGCCGAACATCTCTTTAAATCCCCAATACTTATACCCTCCTTCATGAACTTTATCTCTTAAATTTGCATAAGCTGCCAATATTTCATGGGGCGTTAATGGATATATATGACCTTGCAAATAATAATTTGCAGAAAGTAGCGGCTTCAGAATTTGGTAATAACCTCTTGATATCAAATAGGCATTCATAAGAAAATGTAAATCACATATTCTTTCCCATACTTCCCTTCTTTCTCCATCAATTTTTATTTGGTCATCGTTACCTGCTCCCTCTATAAAGGCTATCGTCTGCAAATCCTGTATATACAGATAATTGAATCCAGCATCTTTTATATATTTCTCATATACCCCTATGTAACCAGTTTCGACAGCAGTCACTATCGTCCTGACAATTTCTACAATATCCTTCTCGAATGGGAATTTGCTATGATTAAATGATTTAAGCCAATACCTCAATAATGATTCTTCATAATATGCATTAACATCACTATGCATATAATAATTAAATGCTCCCTTAAAAAATTCATGTGTCAAAGGCAAATGTGATTTGTTGTTGAATTCTGAATAAGAAAAAACTGGAGAAATATAACGGTCTTTCTTTTCTCTTTTTGCAATTTTCTCGATTTCAAGAAGAACAGACAGAAACAACGAATTATTTCTAATACTCATTGCATACTTACACAGGTCGGTAATTCTATCTCCATATTCTACATTAGACTTATAATAGCCAACCCAACGAAAGCTTCTATATTGATATTCCTTGAAAGATTTCCATCCTTTACTTTTCCAAAACAAGGCTTTATCTTTTAGATGTTTAATTTTCTGGACTGTAATCTTTATGTTATCAAATTGCAGGTCATCTCGGTATTGCTGTCCAATAATAGAAAGTAATTTTTGTGGTGAATTAAAATTAATGCATGTTTTGATAAAGGATAACGTAATAGTGGCATACGCCACTGCAACGAGAAGACTAATCCAGTTTGCTATTGACATAGCCTTATTAAATAGTCCTCCGTTTAATGAGAGTGAGAGTAGGCCGAATAGAAACATATAAGAAATGCTTATCTTCGATATTAACCAGAACAACCTATAAGTACGAGAATGCTTAAACATCTCAGTTATACTCTGCGATGAATATTTACTATTAACATGAGTGATAACCTGGAATAGCAATGGCATAGTAAACGCGAATAGCGCTATAATTAGAGGAATAAAGATGATGCTCGTAGAATCATGATATCCTATACCATAGTCATAAATATCATTAAGTTTCTCACTAAGTGATTCTATGCTCTTGCCCTGTTGACTCAATGAAGATTGGATAATATTAAAGGAAGAATACAATGAATCATGGTCTACCACAGCGTAGCCATGCACATCAATTGATGAGCTAGTATTCTTTGAAGCGAGCATAATCATATCACAATCACAAAAAGTGGTAAATATGAACATATCAAGACGACAAGAATTCTAACCGATCATTATACAATACATTCCCCAAACAAGGGGGACACCCCGATGTTGCCAGGGAGGTCTGTAGTAGCCTTGTCGTTTGGTGACATACCATGATGACTGTAGTCCAATGCATCAGTGAGATATTTCTTCCATCAACTTTCAGATCTCACTTATAATACCCCGCTGTATCAACCTTAAACTCCTCCATCTCACAAATCTGTAAATTAGGTTCGTAACCCAGATTGCAGTCAAACTCAGCAGGGAAAGGCATCTTAATCTTACAATCTTCCTCGCTATCTAAGCATATCTGTACATCACAAATACACTTACCTGTAACCCATATATATTCAGCCAGTACATTCACTTCACTGAATCTCACTTCCCGAATATGCTCAATCTGGCAATGATGACCTAATGCATCAATACTATCAGGTATATTTCCCTTCTGAATATAATCCAGCAGGATCATGTCAAAGTTATCTATATCTACATATGCCTTCTCTTGCTGATAATTAGCCATCACCAACATCATTTCAGCCCCATTTTGTTTAGCTTCCTTTTGGAGTCTTGCATAGAGGTTTTTATCTTTGGCTGCTGTCACTATCTCTATAAGAACCTTCCTGCCACCCTTTTCTGCATAGACATCAGCTACCTCATCCCCTATTTTTTTCTTAGTTACCACTTGATAACCTTTTGCCTCCCAGTCGTCTATCACTTGATCACGGACTATCTGTTCCCAGTATTTTTTGATGAACTTCTCTTTTATTTCCATAAGTCACCCAATCTTAGTTTATAAAAATTTTGAGTTATCTCCCCACATTCGAAATAGCCCAATAGATCTCGATATTCGCTTAATTCACTAGCATCAGTAATGAATTCTGTTATTGAATTCAAGCTAGCTTCGTCCAAATCTGTTACATTCATATAATTTAAAGCATTATGCTGCGGAATGCCAAAGACTTGGAAGAATTTTACTGATTTATCATCTGCATAGATACAATTTTTGAAGGCATCAACTGTGTATTTTAGATAATTGTCAAAATCCCCGAATTGTGAATCTTTGTAAATAAATACTAGAAGAACATACAACTCCGCTCTTCTATTAAAAAAAGCAGGTGTTCCTGCAACGATGTTATACTTTTCCTTTATCTGATTCAACAAAGAACGTTCATAAACGTCTCTGTTTTCTGGCCGGTTTACCGACACAGGCTTGTCATTGAATGTCAAACTGTATATTGCCATACCTCAAATCAGCTCCCTTACTATGTCCAAAACAAATTTCTCTCCTTATAGAACATAAGAAAATAGTCTTCTTCCATGAGTTCCTATCTCCAGCTCATTAAGCATCCTCTGTGAAGTATCCTCCGCCGTCGTCCGAAGATCAAAGTTCATGTGAAGTCTCTCACTCTAAGCGGCCTTCCGATGCAGCTCCGCCAGCAACTCTTCATTTATTAGTTGTATTTCCATCATTATATCTCTTTCTCATTCATCATGTGACAAAATCGCATCCGGCGAATAGATCAGCTTATCTATCTCTCCTTTTACATCTTCATATTCACTCTCTTTCAAAACATCTTGTTTCGATTCAAGTCTGATAATGCTAACATCATTTGGCAAATGACTGGTTTCGTTATCTGTCAGAGAAATAATCAATTGTGAATTCTCAGGTTTATTATTCATAATAAAATTCAGGACTGAATTCAACCCGCCCTCATCAAGTCCTCTCTGCTTTGGTTCGTCAATAACTATAGGAGCAAATATCAGGCTGTCATATTTTTCCATAATATAATAGTAAGCATAAAGATAGGCGATGATATAACGAATAACGCTAGAACCAGTAGTATGTAATTTTCCACCAAAAACGACTTTTGATCTACCTTTGGGGCCGATATCCATTTTCGACAAAGCATCCACAGCATAAGCCACAAAGTCCTTTTCGATCATTTTTTTCTTCTCATTCTTATTCCATGACTTTAGATGACCTTTGTACGATAGGATTTCTGTTTCTATTCTTCTTTTCTCATCATTAAGCTCATTTTCTATCTTGGTCATAGTTTCATCGAAATAATCCCGCATCCTGGCCTCAAACATCTCCTTTAATGAGTAAGTATCACTCCGATTGTTGATTGTGGCCTGCAAATCGCTTATTTTTTCCCTTATTTCGTTTGATAGAGTCTCTTTTTCTTTGATTCTCTCTTCTATTTCATGAAGCCTTTTATCATTCACTATTAGTTGATCTTTGCATCTGTCTCTATCATCAAGCATTAATAATCTTCCATATTCATCATTTTCAACTTGTGCACCACACATTGGACAGGTAATTAGCCCCTTATTCTTAACTGCGAAATTGAAGTCTTTGTCTATCTCTTTTACATTATCTTTAAGCTGATTGATATTAAATTGATAAGTATATTTACTTCCGTACAATTTCTCCAGTTCTTTAAGCAAGGTTGCTTGTTCTTCTTTTAAATCCTCAACTTTTTTGATAACGACATCCATTCCTTTCTTAAATTCATCTTCAGAAAAAACCATACCTGTCATACTTTTGAAGCGTTTTCTGATGATACCTGAGAAACGGGAATTTGCCATAATGTTGGCTAACACTTCTCTTTGTTTGGACGAAATCTCATCACATTTCGTCTTATATACATAATAGTCATCATTTATAATACCTGTAATATATAGCAAGGCGTTGTGTTTACCACCTATACTTGAGGCTCCTCCAAACGAATCCAGAGGTTGGTTCCATCCTTTATCTTGATCCACATAGAATGGCATAAAAAGATGCCCCAATGATAACGTTCTCTTTTTTCCCCTTCCGTCTTTATAATCAATATAAGAACCCATCATTTTTCCAATAGCCTTAGCTATTTGATATCGGTCTTTATAATGGAAATATCGCGAACCATCCGGATTAAACATATATACATCATCAATGATTCTTATCGCTTTATAATTAACTCCATCTATGCTGAATTTCAACAAAGTTATTATATTTGCTTCTGACCATCTTGCTGCAAATTGCTGGATGGTGGCCCCTAGCACATGATATAAGGACTTAAGAATACAAGACTTGCCTGACTGGTTACCTCCAGAGATAACCACAACATCACTGTCCAGATTGATTCTCCTCGCTGCCCTCTGATTGTAACTCATGAAGGCTATCTCTTTGAATCGTATTCTTTTCATATCTTCTAGTCCTTAGGTTTCTTATGAGAATCTTTAATGATGCTTCATTCTTACGCATAGTCCAAAAGTATTAATGCCAATATATAGTCATCCTCATATCCCATATAGTTATTATAGGTCTTATTGATTTCTTTCAGAACTTTGTTCGCAGCTGACCATTCCGTTGCATCTTCATCTTCCATAAATTCAACCATAGAAGTCAATTTCTTTATAATCCCTTTCAACTGGATAAGCTCAGAATTACTATAATTATGATAATCTGCTTTAATTCTGTTGTATAGCAAGTCTTTGAAATACATCTTTCTTTTCAACGGCATTTCCTTCTTACTAATCTCCGGAATAATATCAGAGAATATTCTATCGCATTTCTGATCGTATGACTCAAAATTAATCAACCCGTCAAGATATCTTTTGAAATCATCATGTTTAAAAGATTTCCTAGTTGTTAGGATATCCGTTTCTTTGATAGGGTCTTCAAAACTTTGTTTCTCATCAAGCTCTCCTATGACTGCATCATAGAATGTAGATGCTTTTATATCAACATCAGGAAGTTTCTTTTCAAAGAATCGCGTTATAGCCCCAACTAGCTCATTCCTATAATTTTCTACGCTTAATTGTTTTTGTAGGAAATAAACCCTATCCCACACATCGTCTGGAACATCTTTCAGCTGTTTTCTTATTGCCTCTTTTGTAGTGTTCTGATTAGTATCTTTAAATGATGATAACGATAATATGGAGCCATCTCTTGACCCAGGCTTAATAATGTTAGGACTAAAGAATGTATCTGTTACAAAAAAGAAATATCGCGCTTTACTAAATCTATTTGAATTCTTCAGGAGTTTACCCAAAATCGACAGTTTGTTTGTTCCGTCTTCATTAGCAGCTTCCCCTCCTTCTGTTAGTTGGGTAAGCAGCCAATAATCCATCCTTTTCGATTTTATCTGATAGAAATCGATATTCTCCACATTTGAAGAAGAGTCAAGCATAATAACATCCTCATGGTAGTCCATGATAATTATGTAATCACGGCCAAGTTCTTCTAGTTCGAGAAGCCGCTTCAATGCCCAGTTTATCTGATATCCGAACCTATTTCCCGACCTGGATCCAGAATTATCATCGGGTTTCTGATCAGTCAACTCAAGTAGGGTCTTATCTTTTTCCATCTATTACATATTTCAATAACTTGATATTTTTGTTTACATATTGCCATCAAGGTTCTTCTCCTTTTCCTCATGTTCGAAAAATGCCACTTTACATCTCTTTATAATACGCCTCATGCACCCTTTTATTTGCACGCTCCAGATTTGCAATACTACGCTTATCCGTAAGTACTGTGGATGACTCGAAAAGATGATGCACGTTCATTAGATTATCCTTCGAAATTGCCATAGCACCGGCCTTCAGCTGTACCAACGCCTTATCACCTTTAGTATTCCAACTCATACGAGGGTGGTATTTCAAGTTATTGAATATTGTCAATCTAGCCTTTGTCATTTCAAATCTGTCATCCTTGCCAATAGAGTATCCATGATTTGTCAGAAAATCCTCATCACAAAGATACCATCGGTATTCGTCCGCCTCTGCCATATCTATTTCATTAGTCATTGCATAAAACAAGTCTGGACTCAATGCCTGAATACATTGTATTCCCTTAGCATACGTCCATACTGCACGAGGAAAATCCACATCCATCGCAATCCTCGGCCCCTTAAGCACACTTTCTAGATGTACAGCCCGCGTCACTGCATCGCCAAGCACTACAGAACCTAAGGCATAATCCTTATTTTCAACTTCTACTATCTCACCATATGACATACCGCCTCTACACAGGATACCCTTATCCCGAACTGCAGTCCACATGAAATAATGCACACTCCTTAAAAAATCTGCCATATTCTCACTCCAAATAAAGGCGCAATCAGAGATATGGGCGATATGAATATTGGGAATATGCTTCTTCAGGGATAAAAGCACATCACGGAACTCTACGATTATCGTAGCCGCCAACACATGATGGTTCTGCTGTTCCTTGGTCTTAATACCCCATGCTTCGTAATCTTCTTTTTTAAGACCTATAACCTGTCCTTGGGTTAAAGCACTAAAGCCAAGAATATCTATATAGAACGCTGCACCTTGATAAATTTTCATATTTTCCTACCTCATTTTTACTTTCTATTCTTAACCATAACTGTTCCTAGTCTTTTACATCTTTTTCTTTATGGCATTCGTGCCATATAATGCATTTCTTAACGGTCTCTTTCATCTTAAAATCAAGTAGCGATAATTGGTCTACAAGCCCTGTATATGTATTCTTACTCATCAATGGAATAGAACTTTTCGTATAGCTATTACTCGACATTAGTTCACCAGCATGAACATATTTCGATCGGTTACCGTAATATTTCTTGGATATTTCCTTTCCGTTAGGAACAACCTTCTCCATTAAGTCACTAACACGTCGAGCTATAGAATACTTCTTTTGTCCACAGTACTCGCACGTTTCAGGCTCTTTATCATTAAGCGTAATTACTTCCAGTGCTGACATATAATTGGTTATAGCCTGCTCAATATACGGTTCAGGTAATCCCACCATAATACTCGCCATTTCCTCATTTCTTACAGCTTGGGCAAATAACTGTGTACTAATATCAAAGAGATTGTGGTGACCCTCGTACATATAAGGCCTTTCTAGATAATCGTCAATATAGCATGCCATATTATCTGATACCATCAGCCCCCTGTATCTCTCATTTTTCTCTATTGTGCCAGTTACTCTCCCCGTTTCGGAATCCACTAGATCCGTTCTGAAGTTATGCTTTTCCCGTATCTCTTCAGTAAGCGTCCCGCTGTAAGTGACATACCTCAACGTATCAAAGGTCAACAGATTACACACCTGCTGTAATTGTATCTTATACATACTCTCACAGTCATTTGTATCATAGCCTCTGATTTTCAATATGAGATCGTTACCGTCAACGTAAAAGTTATTTCCTCTTTTCTTCTTAAACGATAGATTCTTATCTAGATTACCTTTTAAGAAATGTTCATCCAAATACTTTTCATTATCAAAAGCTTCTTCTATACATTGTTTAAGTTGTTTCTTCAGTATAACACCATCCTTATAACCACTAGGAGAAAAGGCTATTTTTGAAAGACAGCCTCTCTCCTTATAAAATAAGGAAACATCAAATAAAACATGATTACCGACACTCACACGTCCCACGAATATCTGATTTCCAGTTCGCATCGGTGAATATTGCCATCCTATGCCACCAAAATGTACACCTAACCTCGACCACAGACAACGAAGGAAATCGTTAGTTTCCTTATTGCTCTTCAGACCTATTGCGAAAGTGAAATCTATTTCCATGTCATTAGGGGGGGGCATTTTTAATGCCTTAGTATCTCTCTACTATTTCCAATATCAACTTTTCAAAATGTTGTATAGTAATTGCCAACTCCTCTTTCTCTTGATGCAAACTTCTATATGAATGTGTCATTTGATTGCGGAATGCATAAAACAGATTATGAGCGCCCTGTTTTGAGGGAGAATAACCGACGAGTGCGAACAATCTAGTTAACGCATCAAGAAACTCTCGGCAATCAGAATCCGATAATTTACATCTGTCAAATATGCACTGAATTCTTGCTCGTTCACCATTAACATTTCGCATCGATTCCAGAAAATCATTGTGAGGAATTTCGTTATTTTCTAATTTGTGAATCTCAACCATAATCTCTGGTCTCACAACCTCTTCCATTAAGTACTCAATAATTTGATATAGAAGTACAAAACGATGCGTCATATCAGATGCCAACGGATAAGCTCTAAGCAGCATATCAACCATAGGTTCTGAGTACAGTCTTGGTTGTTGCATTTCTACATGTATCTTTTTCTGTCCTGTTTTTAAATACGATTCTGCTTTATATCCCAATGGTGCTAATATATTGTTATCTGGTTGAAAATAGCAATAACCGTATTTTCTAAGAGAATGGATGCATAGATGTAAAGGGTTATCTATGCCTATTGTCTTTAGATGAAAAACGGCAACACAAATATTTTCCTCAAAGTTGCCAGAAAAGTCTGTACTGTCTTTGACTTCATTAAGGCGCTTCAGTAATTCCATGTAAGCCACAAAAACGTAGTTCTGAAGACTCTCGGGTTCTATTGCCTCATCGCTTACTAAAACATTTCTTGGGATAACCGCACCAATTCTTTCTTCTTTATTACCGATTGTCGAATAAAGCGAATACAAATTGCTCTCTTTTTTTAGTAGTGGGTTTATAAGTAACTCCACCTTAAAGTCTTGATAATTAATGTCACGCCACAACTTATTGAAAGGAGGGTGGTATTCAAAGAATTCTTCGTTACCTTCCTTATCTTTATATGTAAAAACAGGAAACGCCCCCGATTGGTCAAATTTCACATCATTCATGATACAATCCTGTCATATTCCTTAAATGCACTCTTTGCTGCTTCATTCATATTCAAGAACGATTCCTCATTCTTATCGAATAGTTTTTTAAAGAATTGATAAAAATAGAGCCTTTGATCATTACCTATTTTCTTCGCAATGCGCCGTACATCGTCCATATTTTTATTGATTGCCATAAAGCCCATTTCCACCTTAGTTGAATCAATTGTTTCAATCTTGCCCCAAAGATCAGTGAAACCTTCAACAATCTTTTTACTCTGAAGTGTTGCTATCGCATTACCAAATCCTGTCATGGGCTGTGATCTGTTAAACATCTTAACAACGCTATTTGCATATGGAGCAGCTTCAAGATTCAAATTTGTTATTAATTGGTCTGCCTCTATTTCATATGGATATGTTTTATGAATAATTTCTACCATTCTGTGATAGCATCTCAAGAAATCATCAAACACGTTCTCTTCCAATCCAACATCAGAGAGTCTCTCTAGGTTCTTCACATTCTCAAGTATGTCCATCCTGTCCAACGTTAGATAGTTTTGCTCCATATATGAGGTAAATCCATCCACAACATCTCTAAATTTGTATTCGCCAAGTTCTTTAGGCGACTTGTCATCCACCTCTGTCAAAAGCTTAACGCCATCAATCATGCATTTCTCCTTATAGTCAGAGTATATAATCTCAATCTGATGTCGTGTTGTCATTTGTGTTTGTCCTGTATTTAGAGTCAACATACGATAAAGCAGGCCGATTTTATTAAGCCCTGTATATACCTCGACTCTAATCTTATGCGATAAAGGATTAGAAGCTATGTTTTTATTTGAATATTCACTGACTATTTCCTTAATCGTATACGACCTTTGAAGTCCGTCTAATATTTTAATATTATTCTTTGACGCTCTCAACTCTTTTACAATTCTATCAGGATCCTTTATCTGTTCACTATATGCTAATACAATTGGTGGCATAATGCATCCCTGTATCAAATCCCTCTTTAACAAATTATACACAGAACTTGCATTCCTGACACGCTTGCGTTGATACTCATTGTCATTAAGACTATCCTGAACCAACTCGAAATATTCACCTATTGTCATCTCGAGCATATAGTTATCAGCATTTATTCTATTATCATGAATTACATTCATAATTATTGCCTCCTTTTTTATAATTTATACTATTTGTGACGAAACACTATTAAAACTTAAAAATCATATCATTGTCATACGCACCAACCTTTATCTAAAATCTCATCATCTATTCACCTTCCTCACATACTTCGCCCACTTCACGATACCGTACCATCCATTTCTGATGGTGTACTAGAATGAAGTGATCGGCCCCAGTTTCTCTTCCATACGATAACACTCATAGCGCTATTTGATTTTATTAGTTCTCAGGAATTGTCCGAATCTACCCCAATATGTCCGATCGTAGCCAAATTCTCCGCCATCAGATGACAGTCATGCTTATTATTGATTCTCAAACAAATCGCATAGTCATTGTTTTCCTCCACTTGATGGCTCGTACCTTTCCCACCTTCTAAGCACCATACATCACCTCAGGAAAGCAGGCTAACTGCACTACAACATATCCTGATGCGTCACATACTCCTTGGACAGATTACAACCTTGATTCAGAAACTTGCTATTCATCAATCCATACTCCATATATGAAAAAGAATAACCTTCCTTATCCATAAATCGTATCAAGATTACACTCCTTGGGGTCACCCCATCGGGATGACAGGGAAAAGCGTTTCGGCGTATATGTGGTAACACAACTCATAGATGACTGATGACCAATGCATCATGATTAGTAGTAACCAACGGCACAAAGATACAAAAAAAGTATAATTGCTCCAAGTATTTAACAGAATATTTTTTTATAGCGCACCAATCGGTACCAAAAACGAACAGCAGTCACACCCTTCATACCCAAAGAATGTGGCTGCCGCCATGGCAAAATGTCACAGAAGGGCCTGGCCCCGGTGTGACATTTTACACGCGCTTAACGTAGTGGATCCACTTCATCAGGCCATTCCTGCCGTTCCTGATGGTGTAGAAGAACGAAGTGACGGGGCCGAGATTCTCCTCTACGCGATACTCTTCAGCATTATGACTTATGCTTATTCTCCAACACCTTCCTCAAATCGTTTTTCCTTATTTATCACTTTATTCCCATATTCCTGCCGCCATCTGGCAGAGTCAGCCAAGGCATATACTTTTTCTTTTCATTGTGGTACAATCACAACAGTACACTGGTTCAAAGACAGACGAATTGATGCGCATAGTTAAAGATATATAAGAGATGATGTCACTCTCTCATTTCATGAAAAACCTATAAATCATCTTTTCGTCTTACTTTGGAAGCACTAGGTTTATCACTCCTACAGTCAATAATAATGCGAGAATTGTCTATATCAGTTTGGTATTTGTTAAATAGATTATGTACTCTACTTAGTTCTACCATATTAAAATAAAAAACAACCAAAACACACTTTAAGGTTTCATTGGCTTTTTTGTAAACTTCCACTTGAAATTGCAAGCTATCTTCAAGTTCTTTATTTGAAGCTAATTTGAATTCGATGATTGTGCGATCATTCATTCCTTTTGAAGCCAGAAAATCCACCGGCCCACGTCCATTATTGACCTCCCTATCAAAACAGTAAGAAGAAGGTGTCATTGTACAAGCATATTTAAAGAGAAGTTGTAAATGACCCTCTTTGATTTCTCTAATGTCGCGTAATAATTTACTACCATCTTGACTTTCTATCCACAGTTTAAAACGTGTCAACCTTCTGCACGCTTCTTCAAAGGATGTCATAGCTTCTTCACCTCCCAGATGCGGGAGTTGCTTGCGTATAATTGCGATTCGCTTCATTTGAATATTATACCAATCTTCAAGAGTCTTAATATATACATTCTCTTCTTCCAAATAATTATCCAATATTTTAGCCTCTTCTATATCTAGACTTTTCTTTTCAATTGTTGTTTCATATTGACTAATTAGAAAGGATGATATTCCAGACAATTTCTTTAATCTATTCAGAAGTTCTTTGCTCTTATTATTTATCCATTCCACTAACTCTCTATTTGTCCAAAGACGATAACAGGAAACCTCGTGAGCCGGTTCCCCAATAACAGGTACTGCTACTAGAGGTGATTGATTCGCAAATTCAATTTTCAAGTTTTGAAACTCTGGAAACTCAAAGGGAAAGGTTTCTAACCAATTATTATATATTTTCAGTAATTGTTCTATGGGATCTACTTTATCAGTTTGTAATGGAAAAAGATATTTATTAAGAATAAAAGAAACGAAATGTTTAACTTCTGACTTTATCTCATGACAATGATCTACTAAAACACGAAGTTTATCATTGAAAGTATCTAAAAACAAGGCACTACCATAACCAGACGGCATGCAACCAAAACGAAATATTGCTAATTGTAGGTAAACTTCGATATTGTTACGCCAATTATAGTCATTTTGATGATTCAAAATGTAGTCGTAACAAAAGATTATACTGTCTGCACATTGTATATGCGCATTTTTATAATCGTTTTTATTAAAAAAGCTTAGTTTCTTAAGGTTCTTGTGCCATTCACAGCAGTCGGGGAATCGTTCATACCGTTTCTTAAGGCTTTCGATTATCCGTATTCTGTTTTGTTGGCATCCTGTGCATGTTCTGAAATCATGTACGATAGGTGGCATTGGTAGCAATGGAAATGGTGTGCGCAATATCTCTCCTTCGTAATATCGAAAGAGTCGATCTCCGCACGGTACCTCTTTTTCCTCCATAGCTGAAACACAAAATATTTTATACAGAATCTCGTCCATTTGCAAACTCTTTTCTCGTTAAAAAAATCAAGCCATATTATAGCCTCAAAATGCTTATGCAAAGATACGAAATAATTGTAAAAAGGGAAATGTTTAGGCTGTTTTTTAATTGTTTTTATGATGCCGATGTGAATTGACAACACAAAACATGTTAGTTCGTTTAACATCGACTGAAAACATTTCCTTCCACCCAAAGCCATGTACCATTTTGTTATTCACTACTTACTGTCTCATCAGCAGAGCTGAAGGGCCTGCCATAGACAGTAGCAGGAATATGGGCGAGGACACATGTATCACGACGTGGAAATCTACGGCAGGGTATCTTCAACAGACTCCGAAGCTTCTGCATATAAGCTATTCTGTTTCGTTTCGACCAAGATTTTGGTATTCTCCTTCATACAATTAAATTTTGACATCTATCAAAACAACACATTTTCATGCACATTATCTAAAATTTCTTCTTCCTGGTAATTCTTGGCATTAAATTTATAATGCAAATATTCATCAATACCTTTATCGTCCTTTCTATAACCCAGGATATACTTGCACGTCAAACTCAATCTGTGCCAACATGGCCAATTTTTCTTTCCTATCTTCTTATTTCGGTAAAAGCCCTCCCTGTCTTTCTCTGTGGGACATAGCACGACAATATCATATATACCAAATGTACTAAGATCGAGAGAATAATTCTTTGGAATAGTTATCACCTTACAACCAACACAATCTTGACAGTCCTCTATTTCGTATTTTATTCCCGCTTTATCCAATGCTGCAATTCTAATACCTATACCCCACAGTTCATTGGTGAGTTGGGGTAAAATTATCTCTATCACGAAAAATCCTACAACGCTCGGCCCTACTACTGTCTCCTGAACCATTCCACCAGTGCCTCTTCCTTACTCAACTCCTCAAAAATCATCCTCTCCAAGAAGTTCCACGTATTGCATGATACAATATGCTCCCGCCATACATTTTTCTCTTCTTTTAGAAGCGCATCCATATCTACTTCCCCATCACTCCTCCTTACGTTCAACCTGTCCAACAGCGCCTGGATAGTTTTATTCACAGACTTGTTAGCCTCCTCTTGGTATTTGTCTATCAAATGCAGCTTCTCAATAGTCGTAATAATAATACTCTCTTCGGGAACTTCTGTACGCAATGCAGGGTTTCGTGTTACCGTAATACGAGGCATCCCTAATACGCCATCTATCTCCAATGTACAAGAAACAATGGGCACGTTCGGCACTACATCCATGAAAGCATTGAAGATAAGTCGCCGGCTCTCATCATCATTAAGCCATAGTGTATTTTTTGCGTGATTACAGTCATGACACAGCGGAATCAGGTTAGATGTCAGAACCGAATACTCTGGCATCAGCTCGCGCGGTACATAATGATCCCATTCTTCGTAACTCTCAATACCACATATCGGACAGATGATGCTATCACAATGATTCTGCTCCAAGATGTCCTCTTTGTGATTCGTCACAATAGGGCGGTTCGATTTATACAGATCATGCACGAATCTTCGTTTCTTCTCAACGACCTCTCTCTCGGCGGCTGGTGCCAGATAGTCCACCTTCCATAGCTCCGATAATTGGTGAAGATTTCCAGCTGCCATCAACTGATGATAGTTTGCATAAGCTTCCACCAACTCGTCCTTCAGCGATTCCAGATATACCCTGCTCTCGGCATGCAGTCCTTTCCTGCCTGCCTTATAGATGGCTTCGTCGGTTCCTCGTGTATATATCAGGTTGTTCATCCTCTTCTATTTCTGTGTTCCAGTTCCATGTCCCGTATGGTCAACTTCGCATTCAGATTCAACGCCATATGTTTACTAAGGGTTTCTATGATTTCCTGACAGGTCATATCCTCTTCCAGATAGCTTTTTACTATCTTGCGGAAATAAGAGTTTCTCTCATCGTATGAAAATATCTTGTGATAGAGATTGCTTATATCCTCACCAAAAGTGTCGAAAGCCACAGGATCAACAACAGGAATCTCCCCATCCACCTTATGCATCAAGTAAACGTTACGTCTTACAATCTCTCGAACTACGAGTGGCGAGTGTGTCGCGATAATGGCATAACTGTCAAACTTCTCAAGTACATCACATAGTAGCGTCACAAAATCCATAATGGTATGCGGGTGAAGATGCACTTCTGGCTCATCAATAACGAACAATGACGATAAGTGGGCATTGGCACAAATAAAAGTCAGAATCGCAAAAATATGCAACTGTCCCGAACTGAATTTCGGGAACATTTTATTGTATGCAGCTTCGCAGAACACAAGTCTTATATCCTGTCCGTTTTCGTCCACTTCATTAAACAGTCCATCAGCAATCTGTCCGACATGCTCATCAACCAGCGTTTGATAGAACTTCGACATTTCCACACCCCTTATTGGTTTCCGCCCTTCTATTTCGACAATAGCTGCGCGCAGTTTCTCTTGCAGTTCGTTGGCTGTCTGTTCAAGGCAACAAGGATAATAAGGCTGGAAATCATGCTGGGCATCCTTTTCTGGATATCTGTCCTGAGCTGTAGAATAGATGGTAACATAACAGCTGTATTGCGGAAAGGTCCGAAACTTGTCCGTTCGATGCTCTTTCAGGTCTCTCACCAATGCTGACAGCATTTTTGTTTTCAGCACTCCGTTCTCACCTATAATGGCCGATGCTCTCAAATAGCGTTCTGGTTTGAATAGTAAGGGTATTGACAGCTCTGTTTCAATCGTATCGTCAAAGTCCGGCATAAACCGATAGTTGATACCATAAAAATCTTCATAGTTCATGCCAGATATGATGACGGGCGCATCCATGAGAGCCTTTTCCGTTGCCTGATCTCTGAATAGTGAGTCTCGATAGACTTCGGTTCCCTCGAACACCTCCCGGATTAGCGGATTTACAAAACAGTCACGCAGGTCATGCAGCAGTTCGTTTACAAGCTCCGTTCCCTCAAGCCTTTCCCTGATCTTTTCGTAATAATCACTATCTATCCCCGCTGAACAAAACCGATTGTCAAGTGTTCCATCCCATTGTTCCGGTAGCTCATCGTAGGTATTGTATGTCCAGTCCTCTGCTATTATTTTCAGTTCCCCTAAGAATGATCTCACGTTCACTCGAGGGAAATAAAACAAAGAGAACCAAGTATAGTAGTTGAAGTCATTCCAATCGTCATTAAACACCAACACAAAACATGGGTATTGTGATGGCGACTGTACTGATTCTGCATAATCCGACCTCTGGCCCCGTTTTATCTGTTTCTCAAAGTGTAACATTTACTCATACTATTAAAACACAAAAAAACGATACACAGTCCCATCCCTGTGTATCGTTTCCCTTATGGCTTATACTTCCCATCTTTACTCTCAAAAATCGTACTTTTCTCAAAAACTTCTATAGTATGCCACGCCCCCTTCGGAATCTGCACGCCATACTGCCCCTTCACAGGACAAAGCTCCGTTCTGAATGTCTCTTGGAACTCTCTTCCCGGCCCGCCAGCATCCATATTCGGCAAATCCGCATAAAATATCACATCAAGCCTCCCCTGCAGACACACCACAGTCTCGCTGGTCTCCTCATGCCTATGTATCGGCACATGCGTGCCCGGTTCCAACGCATTCAGCATCCTCTGAGACCCATCCTCCGTCGTAGTCCGCAAATCGAAATTCTGTCGTAACCTCTCCGACTCCTGGGCCTTCCGATGCAAGTCTGCCAGCAATTCCTCATTTATCAACTGTACTTCCATAGCAACTATTTATCATCCTTAAACCAAATTTATCTTCGGATACTCTTTATATTTTTAGGTCGTTCTGTAAAACTATAGGAAATAATCGATATTCTTCCACCTACAACCCAGCTAATCACTCCTCCGTCGTTCGCACATCAAAATTCATCCGAAACCTCTCCGACTCCGGGGCCTTCCGATGAAGTTCCGCAAGCAATTCCTCATTGATTAACTGTATATCTATGCCTACCCCTTCCTCACATACTTCGCCCATTTCACGATACCGTACCATCCATTCCTGATGGTGTAGAAGAACGACGTGACGGGGCCGAGATTCTCTTCTACGCGATACACCTCGTAGCGCCACTTCACCTTGTCCGTCCGGAGGAACCGGCTGAAAATGCCATACGGCGTGCGCATCGTCGCCAGGTTCTCATCCAGCAGATAACAGTCGTTCCGCTCACTGATACTCAGCCACAGGGCATAGTCGTTGTTCTGTTTGGTGTTATGGAGCCTGAACTTGCCCACTTTCTCCCGATCATACATCACGGTCAGATACGCCGGCCAGCAGCACTTCATCATATCCTGATACGTCACATGCTCCTTTCCGCCGATGACAACTCCCCGGTTCTGCGACTTATCATTCATCAGCCCATACTCCGTGTATGAAAAAGCATAGCCGTGCTCCGTCATAAACTTGATCTGCTTCTCCAGCTTGTCCGGAGCCCACACATCACCTACATCCAGGAATGCGATCCATCTGCCGCGCGCCTCTTTCAGCAACGAGTTCCTGTTCACCGCCTCGCCTTTGTCCAACACCGTTTGCGACACTTTGATGCGGTCGATGAATGTATAATCTTCTTTCCTGATTCTGGCCTCGTCCTTCAGATCCATCATTTTCGTGATGGTCTTGTCCTTCGAGTTGTCGTCCAGAAACAGCAGTTCCCAGTTCTTGTAGGTCTGCGCAATCACACTCCTGACGCTTTCCTCCACAAATTGGGCCTGATTTTTCGATAGCATAATGATCGAAACCAATCCGTTAGCTTCCATACTTGCCCCCCCCATATTTAATTTATTTTCCATATTCATTCTCCTTCTTCTTTTTTCTCTAAACTCCTCAGATACGCCTCATGCAGATGATAGTATCGCTTCATAAATACCAGATATATCACGATCAGTGCCAGAGCCGCTCCGATAAAGACGCCCCAGTGCCAACCCGTCAGAATCAGCGTGAACGAGATCGCCAGCTGCACGATCATATAAACGATCGACACCACGACATGCGGGATCTTCAGTTCGTTGGCCATGATCTGGAACAGGTGCTTCCGATGCGCCTTCCCGAGATTCTCGTGCAGCATCAGCCTGTGGGCAATCGTCAGCATCGCATCCGCCGCATACACAGCCAGGAACATCAGGTAGGTGATGTCCTCCGTCGTCACGATCAGCCGCCAGATGGCAAAAAGCAGGATGAGCGCGATACCCACGGCTCCCACATCGCCGGCAAAACACTTCGCCTTCTTCCGGAAATTGAAGAAGCAGAAGATGAGCACGCCAATCAGCGAGATCTCCAGGAAGCCGTCCGACACGAAATGCATGGTCGGGTTCAGATAGAGCAACGGCAACAGCACCGCCACCGAATAACCGCCCGTGATACCGTTGATGCCGTCCATAAAGTTGTAGAAGTTCAGCACACTCACACAGACGAGCCAGGCAAATGGCGCCAGAAGCCAGCCCCCGGGCAACGCAAACCCGACATCCACGAGCATCACCGCCACAGCCAAAATCTGGATGATCAGTCGCGGCAGAACCGGCAACGAATGGATATCATCCACAAAACTCACCCCAGCCGCCAGCGTCACGCCAGCCAGCATCCAGGGATACTGAAAACCATACACGACACTCCACACCCACAGCGCGATGGTGAAGATCACCCCACCCCCTCGCAACACGACCTTGGTGTGCGAGCTGCGTTCGTTGGGCTTGTCGATGATGTTAAAGTGATCGGCCAGTTTGAAATAGCCGAGTTCCAGTGCCAGTAGCACCAGGAATATAATCAAATAATTTTGCATAATCTCACGGAGGTTTGATTTCTATCCCCAAAGTCTTGCGCAGTTCGTTCATCACGATCTGCTGCCACTCTTGTAGCTCTTTCGGTCGGGTTTTCAACTTCGCCTGGATGTCACGGCAGACAAGCAGAAACTGCCATAGCTGCAGGTGGTCACCAGGCAAAAGTTCACGTTTTTAGGCTCTGGAGAATGCACCATTCCTAAGTTGGTAACGGATGCACATGTTCTGACGCTGATGGGTGTAGAGAGAGTCCACTTTTTTCAACACCATGACGGATAGACCCTCTGAGAGGGCTTCTGTCTCTGTTTTGAGCGTCTCGAGTTCTAAAAACTCCTTTTTCATTGCGTTTTGAGTGATTAAATGATAAAAACTATTAAAACTATCCCCGAGGGGATGGATATTTCTTACAGTGTCAAGTTCTTCGTACCTTTATCTCGCCTGAGCCGCTATTACCAGGCGCCAACAATATCAATAATTAAAAACCAATCAATTATGATTACAGAAAGAGAACTCCGCTGCATCGAATTGCAGTATTATGTGAAAGAGCACATGAAGGAAGATGACGGTAAGGATGCTGCGGCATTTATTGCCGGACTGATCCGACTGACAAAGTACCTCAATGAACTCAGCTTCCAGAACTTCTGCGAGTATCTCCATGACTACATCTACCAGGATGAATCGGAAGAGTGTTTCTTGAACGTACTCGAGCAGAACATCAACAACGGCACTTATTCCAAGGACGCTGCCGATAACCTGAAATCCGGAACTTTACCATTTGACTGATATGACAAACGAAGCATTTGACTTAGTAAAGAAAAGTCAGGCGAAACAGATCGCCAAGAGAAAATCGCCCCAGGAAGAACTGATGGACCATCGCGTCACACCGGAAACGAAGCTGCCTCCATTGGAATTCCTCTTCAAGATGAACGGAACGGAGTGTTTTCCGCTCTCCGAACTCGTGGCCAACACGGGCAAGGCCAAAAGTGGCAAAACCCTCTTCCTGTCGATTGTGATGGCATGTTGTCTCAAGAAGAATGTCCTCGGTCTCGAACGGAACAGCGATGAACCGATTCGCGTCCTTTGGTACGACACCGAGCAGAGTGCTCAATCCACCCAGCGGATCCTCGTCAATCGGATCATCCCGTTAGCGGAATTTGGCGGGGATGTCAACGACCGTTTTTTCGTCTTCAATGTCCGCGGCATTGGCTGGGAGAAGCGCCGGGAGCTTTTATCGGTGGCCATCGAGGCATACAAGCCCAACCTTGTGATTGTGGACGGTGTGAAAGATCTCATCACCGATATCAACGACGGCACTCAGGCCACAATTGTCGTTGAGGATCAGATGGGTATGGCCCAGTCCCATAACTGCTGTATCGTGGATGTGCTTCACCAGAACAAGAGCGACACCGACCGCAATATGCGTGGTTGGATCGGTACCGAACTCACCAACAAAGCCTTTGAGGTGTGGTCGTGCTCCATCGTGCCGAATACCGACACCTTCAAGGTAGAGCATGTCATGTCGCGTATGAAACGATCGGAGGAGAACCTCTATTACCAGCTCAGCGAGGAGAGCCTCCCGATATCTTGTGAGATACCCGACGAACAACCTCGGGAGCTCAATGGCCGCTATGCCTCCAAAAACAAGGCCGAGTCAGGAAAGCCTAAATACGTTATCAACTGGTCTGCGCTCAATCGGGACTATTTCCTGCGCTCAAATGGCGACCCTGAGACTATCACGGAGCCCAAGAACGCGGAGGATATCCCCTGGGACTTGGTGAAGTTGTTTACCGATGCCATGGAAGGGTATTCTTTTAAACATTTCAACCAACTGATGGCGATCGTTATGCGTATATCAAATATCGAGGACAAAAATTACTACTATCATCTGTTAGACCGCGCCCAGAAGGAGCATATCCTGTGTCCCGGAAAAGACGGGAATTGCCAACAAGGCTTCTTTATCAATACTCCCGAGCAGCGTCAGCGCATCCTCGACTACGAACAGAAAAAAGAAGAACCCCTGCCCTTCTAGGCTGCCCCCCTATATATCGCCCTTTTTTATTATAAAATAAAAAGGGCTATGTATATATATAGGGGCTAAGCCTGAAGCCACCGAACCGTCAACCTCTTACGTATGAAATGGAACGATATCTTTTGTCACAGCTTTAAAGCGCTCCGGGAGCAAATCAGTCCTGAGGTCAAGAGGCAGATCGACTTCATGTTACCATCGAAACCGATGATCGAAGCCTGCCATGCAGATGCCCTCGATTGCTTCCAACCCTTCATCGCTGCAGGATTACTGTCGGAAGAGGATATGCACCAGGCATGTAATCGCTACTATCTCGGCAAGACCAAGACTGGCGCCCCCATCTTCTGGATGATCGACGACCTACATCGTCCTCTTGATGCCCACATCGGAACCACCTGGATCTCCACACTCCTCAAACACCGCGAGCCCCTTATCAAATCCTGGCACGTAGAGCATTGCCTCTTCGGATTGCATTTATTGGCTAACAATGGGTCCTGGCGCAACTGTGACATTGCGAAGCCGAAGGCCAGCAATGTAACTGGGGGGCCTGGCCTCAGTGTGAGCCCAGTGGCGATCGTCGAGTCTGAGGCTTCCGCCATAGTCCTCTCGGCATTATTCCCCGAGTCTATTTGGATGGCCTACGCCACAACCTCTCAACTATCTCCCGACCTCTTCTCCCCTCTCGAAGGTCATATCGTCACCATCTACCCCCGCACCGATCCAACCCTCTCGAATTATCTCTTCTTCCAAGAGCTCATCAATCTCACCCAGAAGTACTACGATATTGACATCTCTGTGGACAGAATTCTCGAAGACAAAGCCACCAATGACCAAAAAGAGCGATGTATTGACCTGCTCGATTATCTCAAAGAATCTCTTTAAAACTCAATTCTATGGTTAACTATTACAACAAACATCTCTTTATTAGCAAGAAAAAGCTTGCAGAACTTGCTGGAGTCTCCCGCCATACTTTCAGCCGTTATTTGAAATCCCGCCAACACATCCTCGAGGCAATGGGCGTTTCACCTTTGGCTAGACTTCTGCCCCCTCAGGCCGTAAAGTACATCTGTGAGGATTACTGTATCGACTTGCCTCAGGAGTTACAGAACCAGAAGGTCTGCGAGATGTCACCCATCTTCCAAAAACTGATCCGAGAACTCCAGATGACCACCTATTTTGAGGGCAAATGGACACGAATTACAGAAATACCACATGATTTCTAACTTTTTTCTGAGCTAGTGTCCCATAATGTGCCAATTGCCTTTGGCGGTTTTGTACCTTTGCATTGACAAAGAGAGAGTCTGGATCTGACCTCAGCCCCGGTACCAACTGAGTCAGAGTTTCATTACGACTAACGGGTAGTTTCATTACGAGAAACCCATAGTTTCCTTACGACAAACTCCGAGTCAAGCCTGTGTTAATTATTACATTGTTACATTTTTAAATTTTTACATTTTTCAAAAGCTTATGCCAGTAAAGAATCCACAGTTCGAAATCAACGTTCGCAAGAACACCAACGCCAACAACCCCGGTTACGGCAAGTACTATCCCAAGGCCAAGGAGAAGCAGACCATCTCCCTGCGCGGTCTCACCAACCACATGGCCGGCCACAACTGTATCTACGGTCGCGACATCATCGAGGGCGTCCTCACCAAGATGTCGAGCTGTATCACCGAGCTCCTCTCACAGGGCAACCCCGTCAAGATCGACGGCCTCGGCACCTTCGTCCCAACGGTCGAGTCGACCAAGGAAGGCATC
>Ga0256405_10004614_pt1 | contig 25427 bp, 25 predicted proteins | sample RumenRJG_02DNA_FD_189096 | JGI IMG/M metagenome (GOLD analysis project Ga0256405, IMG submission 189096) | Bovine rumen microbial communities from Lethbridge, Alberta, Canada - RJG_02 | ecosystem: Host-associated > Mammals > Digestive system > Stomach > Rumen | place: Canada: Alberta... | reverse complement strand
TATTCTAACGAATCGCGCCTAGACAGTTCAAGCAAGAATATGATATACTTCTTCTCACTAAACATGCTTGACTACGCCAAATTCGTCGTCATTTTTGCCGCGGCCGCCTCGATGGCGGTCGCTGCCGTGCGTCACTGTGAATGGCGCGGCGGCCTGGCCCTCCTGTCGTCGCTCTTCCTGGCGGCGGCGATGAACGAGCTGGAAGCGCCGCTCAGACCGCTGTTCCCGAACCTGACCGAGCCGGAACTGCCGCTCATCATCGCCTTCATCGTCCTCGGCGTCGTTCTGGCCGCCGCGCACCGCGGCACGACGCGGCAGGGGCTCAACGCGATCTACCACAACCGGCGCTTCCCGCTGCTGGTCGCGGGCCTCTGCGCCGTCTCCTTCCTGCCCAACCTCGCGTCCTACCACCGGCTGTGGGATCTCGCCGCGCCGCAGACGGATACATCTTTTCTGCGTGATGTCGTCGAGCATGGTGTCGAGGCGGTCGGATATGTGCTGCTGCTCGTCTGGTCCATCCTCTTCCTCAAGGACAAGTTCAAGATCTTCGAGCGGCGCGTCAGCCCCCTCAATCGCCTCATTCTCGAAAACGAGCTCGTCGAGATCGGGCGCGGCACGCGGCGCATCGCCTACCGCGTGGGCGACACCGGCTACTGCGCCAAGTTCTACTACCCCAAGGAGCAGTGCATCGAGGCGCTGAAGATGCAGAAGTCGATCCAGCGGGACGTCCGGTGGCGGCGCTTCAACAAGGCGCGCAACTCCTCCTCGCGCGAAGTCTACGTCTACAACCTCTTCCGCCACTCGATGCCGCCGGACATCCGCGCGCGCATGCCGGAAGTGTGCGAGCGCGTCTACCACGAGACGTGGGGCTGGGGCGTGATCGAGACGTACTACACCAATCCCGACGGCACGGCGATCCTGCCGTACGAAAACGAGATGGCGCGCCAGACGCCGGCGAACCGCGAGAAGATCTATGATCTGGCGGTCGATTTTCTCAAGACGATCATCGCGGCGGGCGCGCTCTTCTACGAGCCCGGCAACTTCCATGTGCTGATCAAGCCGGATGGGAGCATCGAACTGAAGCTTGTTGACTTCGAACCCGAATCCAAGACGCTGATTCCGCTGGAGATGTACTCCAAGTGGTTCCGTCGCCGAAAATTGGTCCGAAAGTCCCGCCGCTACCTGCGGCACATCCGCGACTGTTTCGGCATCAAGAGCGCCAAGAGGATCTAACCGGGGAAACGACGATATGACAGCCGCACTCATCTATCTGGCCCTGATGGCGTTCCTGCCGCTCCTCTACTCGACCGCGAAGTCGATGAGCCGCGAGAAGCTCGGCGACCGCATCTTCCTGAAGACGGTCGCGAAGGACTACCTGCGCACGTTCCCGACGCTCGGCCTCGTTGCGCTGCCGCTCGTCCTCTTCCCGTCGGCGGCGAAGGCGTACCTGATCGTCCTCCATCTCGTCTTCGCGTGGATGCTCTTCGGCGACCTCTGGCACGTCCACCTCTTCGGCGCGCGCGCGGGCATCAACACGTGGTATTCGATGTTCGTGACGACGCGCGGCGAGATCGCCGAATACATCCGCAACAATATGACGCTCGGCCAGTGGCTGCTGATCGGCCTTGTCTATCTCGCGCCGGTCGCGGCGATCGCGCTGTGGCTGCCGCCGCTCGCGCTCGGCCCGGCGCGGTGGCCGCTCGCGGCGGGGTGCGCGCTCCTCGCGGCGCCGCTCGTGCGCAACTGCTTCAAGACGGGCGCGCGCCACAAGCCGGCCTACATGCTCAATCCGTTCGTGAGCGTCTTCTACCACTACTTCCTCTACACGCGCCGCTACCGCGTGCTTCTGAAGCAGATCGCCGCGCACGCCGCGCCGCCGTTCGCGGGGATCGTCTCGAAGCTGCCGCCGGGCACGCCGCAGACGTACGTCATCTGCATCGGCGAGAGCGCGAACATGCAGCACCACGGCTACGCGGGCTACGCGCGCGACACGAACGCATTCACCCGGGCGCGCGGCGACGTCATCGGCTTTACGGGCGTGCGGTCGCAGTACGCGCAGACGCTGCCGAGCCTCGAAAAGACGATTACCTTCGCGACGGACGCGGCACCCGAGCTCCTCTACAAAAAGGGATCGATCGTCGACTACTTCAAGGACGCCGGCTTCAAGACGTTCTGGCTCTCCAACCAGTACGCGCTCGGCGAGGAGGGCGACACGGCGATCACCGCGATGGCGGGCCACGCCGACGAGTCGAAGTGCTTCAACTTCAGCGCGATGAAGGGGTTCGAGAGCGCGAGCTCGGGCCTCGACGGCACGCTCATCCCGGAGCTGGAGAAGCGCCTCGACGATCCGGCGGAGAAGAAGGTCATCTTCCTGCACATGATCGGCAGCCATTCGGCCTACGTCAACCGCTACCCGGCCGCCTTCCGGCACTTCACCGACGATCCGCCCGGCAAGGCGCACCTCTCGGCCGCCGCGAAGGCGATCCTGAACACGTACGACGATTCGATCCGCTACACCGACTGGGTGATCGCGGAATTCGTCAAGCGGCTCGCGGCGCGCGGCAGAACCGCCGCGGAATTCCTCCTCTACTTCAGCGACCACGGCGAGGACTGCTTCGACACGACGGACGACAAGATCCTCGGCCACGGCCCGGTCGCGAACGAGCCGATGACGTCGGTGCCGCTCCAGATCTGGGTGTCGGAGCGTCTGAAGGAGCTGCGGCCCGACCTCGTGGCGCGCCTGGCGCAGCCCAAGCCGTCGTACCGGCTGGAGGACCTCATCCACCTCGCGATCGACCTCGCGTCGCTCGAGAATCCCGATTTCCAGCCGGAGAAGAGCCTGCTCGGAGGTGCGGCGTGACGATCAAGATCCTCACCAAGAACGAGCAGTTCTCGACGGCGCCGTACACGTTCCGTCCGGGCTACGTCTTCACGCAGGATCCAGCCTGCGACCGGTACGACTGGCTCGTGGTGTTCGACGAGCCGCCGCAGGTCGACAAGGGCACGTACCGCGACGGCACGGAGGTCCTCGCCTGTCCGTGCGAGCGCACGATCCTCCTGACGTGGGAGCCGGTCAGCATCAAGAACTACTGCGCTGCCTACACGCGGCAGTTCGGGCACCTCCTGACCAACCGCCCGCCGACGGCCGAGAACCATCCGCACTACCACCTCGGGCGCGGCTACTTCCCGTGGTACACCGGGCGCACGTACGAGGAGGAGAAGGCGTTCACCGCACCGCCGAAGACGCAGGTCGTCTCGGCCATCTGCTCGTCGAAGGCGATGAAGTGGACGCAGCACTTCAACCGCATCCAGCTCTTGAAGAAGCTCGTCGCCGAAGTCCCCGGCGCAGTGTGGTACGGCCACGGCGTCCACGAGTTCGCGCGCAAGTGCGACGCGATGGACACGTTCAAGTACCATGTCGTCCTCGAAAACCACATCGGGCCGCACTACTGGACGGAGAAGCTGGCCGACGCCTACCTCTGCGAGTGCCTGCCGTTCTATTCGGGCGCGCCCGACATCGCCGAGGACTTCCCGGCCGAGTCGTTCATCCCGATTCCGCCCGACGATCCCGACGCGGCGATCCGCATCATCCGCGCGGCGATCGCCGCCGACGAATGGTCGAAGCGCATCGGCGCGATCCGCGAAGCGCGCGCGCGGCTTCTCGACAAATACAACTTCTGGGCGCAGATCATCCAGGTGATCGAATCGGCGGCGGACCAGCCGATCCGTCCCGTCGATCCCGCGCGTCCGGCGGTCATCCGGTCGCGCAAGTGGCTGCGCCGCCACACGCTGTCGGCGAAGCTCGAGGACGGCTGGTTCCATACGCGGCAGTATCTTTCAGGAGCGGGTCTATGGCCGAAAATATCCTAGTCATCAAGCACGGCGCGCTGGGCGACTTCGTCATGGCGAGCGGACGGATGCGCACCATCCGCCGGCGCCATCCGTCGGCGCACATCGCGCTCGTCACCGAAGCGTTTCTCATGGGGCTCGCGAAAAGCCTGAATCTCTTCGACGAGTTCATCGAAGACTCGCGCGGCTACCGTTTCGCCGTCTGGTGGCGCGTCATCAAGCGGACGATCGCCGACCGGAAGTGGGACGTGATCTACGACCTCCAGTCGTCAAACCGCACGCTCTGCCGCTACTATCCGCTGGCGCTTCTGGCGACCGGCCACGCGATGAAGTGGGGGCGCGAGCGGCCCGACGGCATGCGCTACCGCGTCAGCACGCGCAAGGTTCCCTTCCTGCCGTGGTTCTGGCGGAACGTCCCGGAGCGGATCGACTGGCTGCCGGTGGACCTGTCGATGTGCCACGGGGAGAGGCGGAACTTCGGCGAGCTGCCGGACAGATACGCGCTCCTGATCCCCGGCTGCTCCGCCGGCAACGCGCAGAAGCGCTGGCCGCCGGACCGCTACCGCGAGCTGACGCGGCGTCTCGCCGCGCGGGGCCTCAGATCGGTCGTGATGGGCACGCAGGCGGAGGCGGCGGAGATCGACGCCATCTGCGACGGCAATCCGGACGCGGTGAACTTCCGCGGGAAAAGCGCCATCGCCGACATTCCCGACCTCGCGAAGGGCGCGGCCGTCGTCGTCGGCAACGACACGGGCCCGTCGCACATCGCCTACTACGCCGGCGCGCGTCTCGTCATGGTGTTCACGGATTTCGACTTCGGCCGCGCGGCGCATCCCGATTCGCCGCGCGTCGCGAGCCTTCACGGCGCCGCGATCACCGACATCTCGACAGAGGCCGTCTGGGACGCCCTCGGAAAGGTGATGGATCATGATTGACAGGCTGAAAAACGCCCGCCTCCTCGTCATCGGCGACGTGATGCTCGACCGCTTCGTGCAGGGCGACGTCGCGCGCATCTCGCCGGAAGCGCCGGTGCCGGTCTTCCGCTGGAGCGCCGAGCGCCAGATGCTCGGCGGCGCGGGCAACGTGATCGCCAACCTGCGCGCGCTCGGCGCGGCGACGACGATCGTCTGCCGCGTCGGCGACGATGCGGACGGAGAGACGGTCCGGCAGCTCCTCGCGGCGTCGGGCGCGGACGTGCGCGCCGTCGTGTCGCGGACGGTGCCGACGATCCAGAAGACGCGCTTCGTCGCGAAGGGGCACCACGTTCTCCGGATGGACCGCGAGATGGTCGCGCCGCCGACGGCGGACGAGGCGGCCGCGCTCCTCGCGCACGTCCGGGACGCGCTCGCCGCGGTCGATCTCGTGGTCCTCTCCGACTACGCGAAGGGGCTCCTGTCGAAGCCGTTCACGGAGCAGGTCATCGCCGCGTGCCGCGCCGCCGGCAAGCCCGTCTACATCGATCCCAAGGGGCGCGACTACCGCAAGTACGCGGGCGCGACGCTCGTCAAGCCCAACCGCGCGGAGCTGGAGGCGGTCTGCGGCGCCCCGCTCGATCCGTCCGCGCCCGACTTCCTGTCCACCGTCGTCTTCTACGCGAAGAAGCTGCTGGAGACGGTCAACATCGACCACGCCATCGTCACGCTGTCCGAGAAGGGGATGGTCTACGTGCCGCGCGGCGCGGGCGAGACGATCGAGCTGCCGACCGAGTGCCGCGAGGTGAGCGACGTCTCGGGCGCGGGCGACACGACGATGTCGTTCCTCGCCGCCGCGCGCGCCGCGGGCGCGAGTTTCCGCGCGGCGATGGAGATCGCGAACGTCGCGGCGGGCATCGTCGTCGGCAAGGTCGGCACGGCCGTCGTCACGCCGGCCGAGATCACGGCGGCGCTCGCGCGCAAGCGGTCGGCCGCGCTGCCGTTCGCCGAGAAGGTCTTCGACCGCGCGACGCTGGCCGAACGGGTGCGCGCGTGGCAGGCGGCGGGCCTGAAGGTCGGCTTCACGAACGGCTGCTTCGACTGCCTCCACTGCGGCCACCTCTCGTCGCTCTACCAGGCGAAGGAGCACTGCGACCGGCTCGTCGTCGCGCTCAACACCGATGCGTCGGTGCGCCGGCTGAAGGGGCCGACGCGGCCCGTGCAGGACGAGAAGACGCGCGCGCTCGTGCTCGCGGGGCTGGAGCTCGTGGACGCGGTGACGCTCTTCGGCGAGGACACGGCGCTGCCGCTCGTCGAGGTGATCCGGCCCGACGTCATCGCCAAGGAAGGCTACGCGCTCGCCGACTGGCCGGAGGCGCGCGCCGTCGTCGCGTACGGTGGCGAGGCGGTGACGCTGAAGCGCGTGGACGGCTATTCGACGTCGGCGCTGGTCGAACGGATGAACGGGAAGGGAGGAACGAAATGAAACCTTTCATTGAATCGCAGTGCGACGAGATCGCGGCGAACTTTCTCGCGCTCAAGGCGCTCGCGCCCGCGCTGGCGGATGCGGCGTGCCTGTGGATCGACGCGCTCCGGGCCGGCGGCAAGGTGATGTTCTGCGGCAACGGCGGCAGCGCGGCGGACGCGCAGCACCTCGCGGCGGAGCTGTCGGGGCGCTACGAGCTCGACCGGCCGGGGCTCGCGGGGCTCGCGCTCACCACCGACACGTCGGCGCTGACGGCGATTGCGAACGACATGGGCTTCGACCGCATCTTCGCGCGGCAGGTCGAGGCGCTCGGGCGTCCGGGCGACGTCCTCTACGCGATCTCGACGAGCGGCCATTCGCCGAACGTGCTCGCGGCGGTCGAGACCGCGCGGCGCCTCGGCGTCAAGACGATCGCCGTCACGGGCGCGGACGGCGGCCGCCTGAAGGAGCTGTGCGACGTGGCGCTGTGCGTCCCCGCCCGGAAGGCGAACCACATCCAGGAGCTGCATATCGCCGTCGGGCACATGCTCTGCGGCCTCGTGGAGAAGACGCTGCATGGCTAAGGCGCTCTTTCTCGACCGCGACGGTACGATCAACGTCGACACGGGCTATGTCTACGAACGTGCGAAGTTCACGTTTCTGGACGGCGTGTTCGACTTCTGCCGCCGGGCGCAGGAGAAAGGGTACCTCATCATCGTCATCACGAACCAGAGCGGCATCGCGCGCGGCTACTACACGGAGGCGGACTACGAGCGGCTCACCGCGTGGATGCGCGGCGAATTTGCCGCGCACGGCGTGACGGTCACGGACGTCTTCCACTGCCCCGCGCTGGAGGGGCCCGACCGCAAGCCCGCGCCGGGGCTCTTCCTCAAGGCGCGCGACAGGTACGCGATCGACATGGCCGCGTCGGTCAACATCGGCGACAAGCCGCGCGACCTGGAGGCGGGCGAGCGCGCCGGCGTCGGCACGAACATTCTCTTCACGGGCGACTGGCGGACGATGGAGGAGGTGCCCTGATGGCGAAGGTTTCGATCATCGTGCCGGTCTACAACGTCGAGAAGTACCTCGCGCGGTGTCTCGATTCGATCATCGCGCAGACGGTGCGCACGCTGGAGATCATCTGCGTCAACGACGGTTCGACCGACGCGAGCGCGGCGATCCTCGCCGACTACGCGGCGAAGGATCCGCGCATCCGCGTCCTGACGCAGCCGAACGGGGGGCTCTCGGCTGCGCGCAACGCGGGCCTGGACGCGGCGACGGGCGACTGGGTGATGTTCGTCGATTCCGACGACTGGATCCCGCCCGACGCCGTCGCGGCGTTTCTGCAGGTGGCGGCGGAATCGGGCGCGCGCGTCGTCGTCTCGTCGTCGTATGCGGTCGATGAACTTTCGGCCCCGCGCCCGGCGGCGTTCCGCTGGACGCTTGAGCGGCCGGCGCTCGCGCATCTCGTCGGCCGTCGCAAGATCCAGTCGTCGGCCTGGAACAAGTTCTACCGGCTCGACGTGATCGGCGCGCGGCGGTTCATCGCGGGCATCTATTTCGAGGACTGGCCGTTCGTGACGGAACTCTTCGGCGACCTGGACGCGTTCGCGCTCGTCGACGCGCCGCTCTATGTCTACTGCAAGAACGGGACTTCCATCGTCCGTTCGGCGTTCACCGAAAAGAAGGTCGCGAGCTACCTGGCGGGCATCGCGCACGTCGCCGCGCATTTCCGCGACCATCCGCAGCGCCGGGCGGCGCGGCGACGGTGCGCGGTCGCGGCGGCGATGCTGGTCAACAAGGTCAGTAAGACGAAGGATCGCGCGCTTCAGGCCCGCGTCCGGCGCGAGGTGGCGGCGTTGCGCGCGGCGGGCGCGATCCGCTACCGCGACCTGCCGTTCAAGTCGCTCGTGCGGCTGTTCGCATTGAGAAAGGAGGCGTAGGCAGATGGGTAAGAGGAAAGGCAAACTGAGCCTCTTGTGGCGCAATCTCAAGTTCCTGACGAGACGCGAACTCAGAAGCGATCTGGTGGATTTTGTCGGTTGCCGATGCAAGTTGGCGGACATGCTGAAGGGCGTGAAAATGCCGAACATCCTCGATTTTGAGGAGACGGCGCGGGTCCTGGCCGAAACCGACGTGTCGATTGCGCGTTTTGGCGACGGCGAGTTTGCGCTCATGCAGGGGCGAGGCATTCCGTTTCAGCGAGCTGACGCGCGATTGGCGGCGCGACTTGCCGAACTGCTGGCAAAGCCGCCGTCCTGCTGTCTTGTCGGCGTGCCGCGCCTTTGCTGGTTCGACGACCGGCGTTTTTGCGCGCATGACAATTTGTGGTGGCTGCGGTACATGAAGACAAACGGCGCGTGGCTGGAATCGCAGATGGCCGCGACGGCGGCCTATTGCGATTCCTATGTCTCGCTGTTCAGTCGCGCGACCGTTCTGGGATATGATGTCGGCGGAATGTTTGACCGTTTGCGGCAGATTTGGGCTGGCAGGGACATCCTGATCGTTTGCGGCAAGGGAATTTTCGACGGTTTCGAATACGATGTCTTTGACAATGCCCAATCGGTCGAATTCGTCTATGGTCCCAAGCGTGACGCCTTCTCGGATTACGACGCGCTGCTGGCGCGGGTCAAGGTGGCGGCGAAGGGGCGGCTCGTCCTCATCGTGCTCGGGCCCACGGCGACGGTGATGGCGGCCGACCTTGCGGCGGCGGGCATTCGCGCACTTGATCTCGGGCACCTCGCCAAGGCCTACAACGCGTTCCGCAAGGGGGCAAAAGCAAACCAGGACTTCTACAGGGCGGACTAAAACCATGAGCGACGCACCCAAAGTTTCGGTGATGGTGCCGATCTACAAGACAAATCGTGCCTATTTGGCTTCAACCATCGAAAGCGTGCTGAACCAGACGTTCCGTGATTTCGAATTGCTGTTGCTGGACGACTGTCCCGAGGAGCCGCGCGAGGACGTGGTGAGAAAATACGACGACCCGCGGATCGTCTATGTCAAGAACGAACGCAACTTGGGCATTTCGGAATCGCGCAACAAATTGCTGGACATGGCGCGCGGCGACTACGTTGCGGTGCTGGATCATGACGACATCTGCTACCCCGAGCGGTTTGCCAAGGAGGTCGCCTATTTGGACGCGCATCCCGACGTCGGCGTCGTCGGCGCGTGGACACGGAAGGTGCCGGGCGACCATGTCATGCGCCACCCGACCGAGGACGCGGACATTCGTCTGGGCATGATGGAGGGGTGCGCCGTCGCCCACACCACCGCGATGATGCGGTTGTCGGTCCTGCGGCAGACGGGCATCTGCTATCAGGAGCGCTTTTCGCCATCCGAGGACATGGCGATCATGCTTGACATCATGAAGGTGGCGAAGCTGCACAATCTGCCGGAGGTTCTGGTCGATTATAGATGGCACGCCGACAACACGTCCAAGCACCAGGTCGACAAGATGACGGCGGCCGTTGGCGCGTTGTTCGAATATGCAAAGCGGAATTTCCCCGAGCTTTTTGCCATGCACCGGGCGCTGACGCGCACCGTGGCGTTTGTCCGGCTTTTGGGCATTCCCTTCCTGCGCATCGAGCGCACGGGGCTGCCGGGCTGGAATCTGCGTTACAAGGTGAAACTGTTCGGTGTCCCGGTCCTCCGGGTCAAGGTGACGACCCGCCTGCCGCGCGGTGAACGTTCGCACGACGCCAGCCCGACAAACGCTTTGCCACAGTCTACACTCGTTAAAAGCCGGAGGACCCTATAAATGAGCGCGTTCATACATCCATTGGCGGACTGACCGATCACACAAACCAAACGCATTACAACATACGACCTTTGCCATGATATACGATTGCTTTACGTTCTTCAATGAACTTGATCTGCTGGAAATACGCCTGAACGTCCTGAAGGACGTGGTGGACAGGTTTGTCCTGGTCGAGGCGACGCAAACGTTCACGGGGCGGCCCAAGCCGCTTTACTACAAGGAGAACGCGGCGCGCTTTGCCGCATTTGCGGACAGGATCATTCATGTCGTGGTGGATGACTTTTCTGCGGCCGATTCGGACGGAGGAAGCGTCGATGTTGGCACCGACAAAGGTGGAAACAGGGAAGTCTTGGAGGGCACAAAATGATGGAAAGTCGGCAGAAGCGTGCGTTCGCAGTCTTAGCTCTCTTTGGAGGTTGTAGAAGGGAGCTCGTTACGAAATGAAAGTCGTCATTCTTGCAGGAGGCTTCGGCACGCGCATTAGCGAAGAAAGCCAGTTTAAGCCCAAGCCGATGATCGAAATCGGCGGCAAGCCCATCCTTTGGCACATCATGAAGGGCTATTCCCACTATGGATTCAACGAATTCGTCATCTGCGCCGGCTACAAGCAGCATGTGATCAAGAAGTGGTTTGCTGATTACTTCCTGTACAATAGCGACATCACCTTTGACTTCACGTCCGGGTACAGCGACATGATCGTCCACAACCAGCATTGCGAACCGTGGAAGGTAACGGTCGTCGATACCGGGCTCAATACGATGACAGGCGGACGCATCAAGCGCATCCAGCCCTACGTCGGCAACGAGACGTTCATGATGACGTACGGCGACGCCGTCTGCAATGTGGATGTCGGGCGGCTCCTGGCCTTTCACAGGCTGCACGGCAAGATTGCGACGTTGACGGCGGTGTTGCCCGAACAGTCGAAGGGCGTGCTGGACATCGACGAAAACAATTCCGTTCGCGCATTCCGCGAGAAAAGCGCCAAGGATTCCGCACCCATCAATGCGGGCTATATGGTTCTGGGGCCGCAGATATTCGATTTCCTCAAGGATGACACGACGATCTTCGAGCGCGAACCACTGGAACAGGTCGCGGCGATGAGCGAACTCAAGAGTTTCATCTTTCATGGTTTTTGGCAATGTATGGATTCCAAGCGCGAAATGGACATGCTCGAAAAGATGTACGCCTCTGGGCAGGCACCATGGAAGGTCTGGCAATGAACTTTTTAGATACATACAAAGGCGGGCGTGTCCTCGTGACGGGCCACACGGGGTTCAAGGGCGCGTGGCTGTGCGAGTGGCTGCTGGCGCTCGGCGCGGAGGTACATGGCTTTGCGCTGCCGCCGCCGACCCGGCCTTCGCTGTTTTCACAGCTTCGGCTCGGCAAGCGAATTGCCATGGATATGCGGGGCGACGTGCGCGACCTTGCGGCCGTGACGGCGGCGATGCGCCGTGTGAAGCCGGATATCGTCTTCCATCTGGCGGCGCAGCCGCTCGTTCGGCTCTCGTACGACAGGCCGGTCGAGACATTCGACACGAACGTCATCGGCACCGTTCACGTGCTGGAAGCCGCGCGGCGGGTGTTTTGCAAGGGGCGGTCGGGTCGTCGGTGCTCAGTCGTTTGCATCACAACCGACAAGTGCTACGAAAACAAGGAAACGTCGCGCCCCTACAGGGAAGACGATCCAATGGGCGGCTACGATCCGTACAGTTGTTCGAAGGGTTGCGACGAACTGGTGATTTCCTCGTACCGCCGCTCGTTTTTCGGCTCGCCCGATTCGCCCGTGTGGGTGGCGTCGGCGCGCGCCGGCAACGTGATCGGCGGCGGCGACTGGGCGCAGGACCGCATCGTGCCGGACTGCATGCGCTTCCTGGATCGCGGCGAGGCGATTCCCGTGCGCAACAAGGTTTCCACGCGGCCATGGCAGCACGTCCTGGAGCCGTTGGGCGGCTATCTAACGCTGGGGGCCGCACTGGCAAGACGGGAGCGGTTCGACGAGGTCTGCGGCGGTTTCAACTTTGGCCCCGATCCGAAGGCGAACCGGACGGTCAAGGAACTGGTCGAGGAAATCCTCAAGTGGCGCAAGGGCGCGTGGGTGGACAAGTCTGATCCCAACGCCGTGCACGAGGCGGGCCTCCTCAACCTTGACATTCGCAAGGCGAAAAGGGTGCTGGGCTGGATGCCCCGGTGGAACTTTGAACAGACGGTCGGGAAAACGGTCGAATGGTATGCGCGCGTCGGTGCGGGCGGGAAGCCAGTCGACCTGACGCAACGGCAGATTGCCGACTATGTCAACGAGAAAGGATGCTGAACATGACGGCGGAAGAACTGAAGAAAGAAATCCTCGAAAAGACGGCGGACTACTACCGGCTCGTCCACAAGGCGAAACAGAACGAACCATTCGTTCCTGGCACGAGCCGCGTGAATTACGCGGGCCGCGTCTTCGACGAGAAGGAGATGACGAATCTGGTTGATTCCGCGCTTGAGTTCTGGCTCACCTACGGGCATTGGTCGAAGGACTTCGAAAAGGGGCTGGCCGCCTATCTGGGCGTGCGCTGGGCGCTGCTCGTCAACTCCGGCTCGTCCGCCAACCTGCTCGCGTTCGCGACGCTCACCTCGCCGCTCCTCGGCGATCGGCAGATCAAGCGCGGCGACGAGGTGATTACGGTCGCGGCGGGCTTCCCCACCACGATCGCGCCGATTGTGCAGTACGGCGCCGTGCCCGTGTTCGTGGATGTCGAGCTCGGCACGGCAAATATCGATGCGTTGCAGCTTGAAGGGGCCTGGTCGCCGAAGACGAAGGCCGTGATGCTCGCGCACACGCTCGGTAATCCGTTCAACATCAAGGCCGTGAAGGCCTTCTGCGAGAAGCATAACCTTTGGCTCATCGAGGACAACTGCGATGCGCTCGGCTCGAAGTATGACGGCAAGTTTACGGGTACGTGGGGCGATATCGGCACCTCGAGCTTCTATCCGCCGCATCACATGACGATGGGCGAGGGCGGCGCGGTCTATACGGACAACCCGCTCCTCAAAAAGATCGCGCTGTCGATCCGCGACTGGGGGCGGGACTGCTGGTGCGAATCGGGCGTCGACAACACGTGCGGCTGCCGGTTCACGCGGCAGTTTGGCTCGCTGCCCCTGGGCTACGACCACAAGTACGTCTATTCGCACTTCGGCTACAACCTCAAGGCGACGGACATGCAGGCGGCGGTCGGTTGCGCGCAATTGGAGAAGTTCCCGTCGTTCGTTGAAAGGCGCAAGGAGAACTATGCGCGGCTGTACGAGGGGCTGAAGGACCTGCCGCAGATCAAGGCGTTCCGGCCCTATCCCGAGTCGGATCCGTCGTGGTTTGGCTTCCTGATGACGGTGCAGCCCGACGCGGGCTTTACGCGCAACGACCTTGCGAAGCACCTTGAGTCGAAGAACATCCAGACGCGCAACCTCTTCGCCGGGAACATCACCAAGCACCCGTGCTGCGAATCGCTAACGGAGGGCGTTGACTACCGCGTGGTGGGCGAACTGAAGAACACCGACACCATCATGAACGCGTCACTCTGGATTGGCCTCTATCCCGGCATGGGCGACGCCAAGCTCGACTACATGATCGAGACCATCAGGACGTTCTGCAATGAAAGAGAAAAAACATTGTAGATGTCGCGGTAGCAAGAAGACGGGCGGATATTATGTCAAGGAGCGGTTCTAAGTGGTTCTAAAAGGAAAGACAAGTAACAAACTATGAGAGTAGCGGACTATATCTGGAAGACACTTGCTGATTGGGGCGTGAACCATGTTTTTCTTGTAACGGGCGGCGGTGCAATGCATTTGAACGATGCATTGGGACGAGAGCCGCGCATCAAGTACGTTTGTAACTTGCATGAGCAGGCGTGCGCGATGGCCGCAGAGGGATATGCTCGGATTTCGGGAACGCCAGGAGTGGTGAGCGTGACAACTGGGCCAGGGGGGACGAATGCGTTGACGGGCGTCATGGGCGCTTGGCTGGATTCGGTTCCCATGATCGTTATCTCGGGGCAGATCAAGCGCTCAACAATGATTACGGCCTGCCCCCATCTTAAGCTGCGGCAATTGGGCGATCAAGAATACAATATTGTCGATGCGGTCAAACCAATGACGAAAATGGCCAAGACGGTTATGAACGTCGAAGAAGTACCGGCCATCCTTGCGGAAGCCTGGAAGACCTGTCAGGAAGGACGTCCCGGTCCCGTTTGGATCGATATTCCGTTGGATATTCAGGCGGCTCCCATCGCGGACATATTGTTGTCGCTTCCTTCCATGGCCTCAGGGTTGGCACCGGATGAGGCACAGATGGAGACGGTCGTTGCGGCTCTCCGTTCGGCTCGGCGCCCTGCTTTGATTGTTGGCAGTGGCGTTCACAACGCGCACGCGGAGCGGTTGTTGCTGGAGGTCGCCGAAGCGCTGAACATCCCAGTGCTGACCTCTATTTCCGGGATTGACCTGATACCTTCCGATCATCGGCTTTTCTTTGGTCGTCCTGGCATCTTGGGCGAGCGCCCAGCGAACTTCATCATGCAGAACAGCGACCTGTTCCTTGTGCTGGGCACGCGAATGGGTATTCGCATTTGCGGCTATGCGTACGAGACAGTCGCGCGTAAGGCGCTGAAGGTCATGGTGGATGTCGACGAGGCCGAACTCAACAAGCCGACATTCCGTCCTGATATTAAGATACAGGCGGATGCGGGGCTCTTTCTCTCTGCCCTGCGTCAGTTGTTGCCTTCGCTTCCCGAACGAACGAACTGGCTAGATTATTGTCGGAGGGTCAAGACGAAATATCCTGTCGTTCTTGCAGAGCATCGCGAGCGGACGGATTATGTCTCAAGCTATGTCCTGCCCGAGGCGATCATGCGGCACGCGCCAGATCCGATCACTGTCGTCACGTCCAACGGCATTGCGTATACATCCACGTTTCAGGCTATACCGATCCGAAAGGGGATGCGGATGTTCTCGAACGAAGCCTGCGCTTCGATGGGATATGGTCTGCCGGCGGCCGTTGGCGCTGCGTGCGCGACGGGCGGCGAAGTCATTTGTTTTGAGGGCGACGGCTCCATTCAGATGAACCTCCAGGAGTTGCAGACGATTCTGACATATCGGTTGCCGATCAAGCTATTTGTCTACAACAATGACGGCTATCTGTCTATCAAGACAACGCAGAAGGTGTTTTTCGACGGCAAGTTCATGGGCTCCGAGCCAGGGTCAGGCGTTGTGTTGCCCTCGTTTGAGAAGCTGGCAAACGCTTATGGCCTTCCCTACAGAAAGTTGAGCAACAACAAGGAACTCGACGCAAAACTGCCAGAGATATTTTCCATTAAGGGGGCTGTCCTGATTGAGGTAATGCTCGATCCGTTCGAAGTGCTGGGCCCCAAAGCGGCGTCAAAGAGGCTCCCAGACGGCACGATGGTGTCGGCACCACTTGAGGATATGGCACCGTTTTTGCCTCGCGAAGAGCTGAACGAAAACATGATCATCCCTACCATTGACAGCTTTTGAGATCATTGGACACTTATGAAGACTCTATCCATAGCGACTGGTTGCTACAATGAGGTTGGTAACATCCGGGAGTTCTACAATCGGTGTCGGGAGGCGGTGTCCAGGTGCGACGGCCTTGATTATGAGTTTGTCGTCGCGGACAACTGCAGCACGGATGGGACGAGGGATGTCCTGCGGGCGATTGCGGCAGAGGATCCCAAGTTCAGGGTGATTCTCAATTCGGCAAATTTCGGGCATATCCGGTCGCCTTACAATGCGCTGCTCAACACCACGGGCGATGCCACGGTTTGGATCTGCTCCGATCTTCAGGAACCGCCGGAGAAGATCCCTCTTTTTGTCAAAAAATGGCGAGAGGGAGCTAAAGTGGTAGCGGCGAGTCGCGTTGGAACCAGGGCCAGTCTGCTGATGGAGTTTTTCAGGAGCGTCTATTACTGGCTTCTCAAGAAGTCCTCCCATAATGTTGACGTCATTCCTCGCTTTACCGGTTTTGGATTGTATGACCGAAAGGTCGTTGACGCATTGCGCAAGTTTAACGATCCATACCCTTATGTGCGTGGGCTCGTTTCCGAAATCGGGTTTGAACGTGTCATCGTAAAGTTTGTTCAAGACAAGCGCAAGAGCGGAAAGTCGCACAACAATTTCTTCACCCTGTACGACATGGCGATGACTGGATTTATCAATCAGACCAAATTTCCATTGAGGATGGCGATGTTCCTAGGATTTTTAGTCGGAGTCCTAAGTCTTATTGCCGCTGTGGTCGTTCTGGTGCTGAAGTGCATCTATTGGGAGGCGTTTCAGGTTGGCATGGCCACGCTTCTTATCGCGCAGTTCTTCTTGATAGCATTGCTGCTTGTCGTCCTCGGCATTATCGGAGAATACATTGGTGCGATTTGGACTCAAGTCAAGAACAAGCCGCTTGCCGTTGAAGAAGAGAGGTTGAATTTCACATGATGCTGTTCGTGAGATTCCTGTTGGTCGGTCTGCTCAACACGGTCTTTGGCGTGGGATGCTATTGCGCTCTCGTGTTCGTCGGCCTGAATTACAAGCTGGCTACGTTGTTGAGTACGATAATGGGCGTTCTTTGGAATTTCAAGACAACGAGCGTTCTTGTCTTCAACAATCGCGACAATGGCCGTATCTTCCGGTTCGTTGGTTGCTATGCGGTCATCTATCTGGTGAATATCGGGTTGATTCGGTTGTTCAAGATGCAGGGGTTGAACGATTATTGGGGTGGGATCCTTGCGGTTCCGTTCGTGGCCATCGCGTCGTTTTTTCTTCTGAAGAAAATCGTTTATGAAGTCTAACGTCAATTTCTATCTACGCAATTGAGCAAGAGACATTGAATTTCTCGTATGATGAAGTGTTTTATGGATATCCGAAAGTTCTTTAAGCTAATCCCTGCGACTTGTTTCCTGGTTGCAATGGTCTATTGGATTTACTGTTGTTGCCATGGCTTTGACATGTCTGATGAAGGGTTCTTGATGACGCTGTATCGAGATTTTAGCGAAGGCGAGCGGAATATCACTTCGGCAGGAGGATATCCGTTGACCTGTTGGATAGGCGGCAAATTGCTTTCGATCCTTCCAGATGGTCTTTTGGTTTTTCGACTGGCTGGTGTGGCTATATTCATGGCCATGGGTGTTGTCGTGTATGTTTTCCTCAGCAAGAGATTCTCGGGCATTGTTGTTTCTGTGGGATTGTTGACGCTGTCGTTTATTTTTGCATGTGACCCCAAACCATTTGGTTACAATAGCCTGACGGCAGTCTTTGCCGTAATCTCTGTTATTTTCATCGTGCGAGGCCTCGTGAACGACCAAGCTGTTTATCTGTTTTTTGGAGGTTGCATTCTTGGGCTTAATGTTTTTGTCCGCTTGCCGAATTTAGCACTTGTCGGGTTAGCAAGCCTTCCTTTCTTCGCTCTTGAATCTTTCACGCACAAGGCCATTTTCCGGGAAATCAGACGTTCCGCCTTGATCCTTCTGGGTTTTTTCGCGGGAACCGCAATTGGAATTGTTTTTTTGCAGATGATTGGTTGTTGGGGGATTGTTGTTGATTTTGTACAGTCGATCGGCGAACTTGCAGGTGGCGACAGTTCCCATGGACACCTTGCCATGTTGACACATATTGTGCATAATTACGTAAACGCTGGAATTGTCTTATTATTTTTTTGTGCGATGGTGATGCTTTGTGCACTTGGATTAACTATGTCGCCATTTGCGTTGATCTTGATTATTATTGGCATCGAGGCAATCTTTCTAAAAGATTTTGTGGATGCGGATACGTTTTTGGGGAAAGACATGCTCTCGCTTGTAAATGCCTTGGCATTGGTTGGTGCCGTTCGATATTTCTTTTGCAATGTTGAACGTCGAATTGTGGCTGGGGCTTCAATTATTCTTGCAGTGTTGATGCCGTTGGGGAGTGATTTAGGGTTTGTTACATTTTGGTGTGGCCCAATTCTTGCTTATCCGATTGGACTGTGCGGTCTTTTGGATTCAATGTCGAACGTCATTCTCCAAATTAAATACAACAGAAAGGGATTTTGTGTGCGACGGCAAGCTTGGGTTGTTGCGATCACCTTGTGCATTATGGCATTTTGCGTAAGTGTCATGGTCAAGGGGTGGCGCAGAGCATATTATGATCCAGGCTCTCGGCATCGCAAAACCTGTGTGATAAAAAGTTCCCGCGCAGCAGGAATCAAGACGAGATCGCGCTACGCGAGAAGAATAAACCCGTTGTTTTCAGAGTTGCGCTGGTATGTAAAAACTGGTGATAAGGTTCTTGCCTATGATTGGTCCCCGATGCTCTACTACCTGTTGGGGCTTCGCGCATATGGTGGCGTCGCCTGGCCATGCGTTCTTTATGGAGAACCGTATGTGCGCGCCATCGAGGAAGAACGGTCTAGAAATACAGAACTGCCAGTTGTAGTTTTGCAGCATTATAGGGCAATTGATCCACGTGTCAGCTCGTGCTATTATGACGAATCGTGCGCCGAAAATGAAAGCCATCGAAAAATGATCTCGACCATTAATGCTTTTGTCTTGCAGAATCATTATCGGAAAGTTTGGAGTAACGAGTGGTATGATATTTATTTGCCGCCCGGCAGAGATCGATTCGAGACGCCGTGCCTTGATTGGTGGGACAAAGACTGATGCGTGAGACAATTGTCCAGTTCCTAAAAATTCCGTTTGTCGGCGCCGCTGTGTTGATCCTTTTCAGTGTAGTTTTATATGTGGCAACCATTGGTATCGCGTGCATTAGCACCGTTACTCCAAACTTGGCTGTTCCTGTTTATCCTGCATGGTGGATGCTTTTGATAGGATCTGCGTGCGGCATTGGTGCGACATTCGCATTGGCCAACCTTTGCAGTCGCATCAACTGGGTCGCCTGCATATTAAAATTTATTGGGTGCAACAGCCTGTGCTTTTTCCTGCTCGAAGGGCACGCTACTTCTTTTATTTTGCCTGTCTTGCAGCGTTATGTAGGCGGTATCTCGGCAAATCCAATGGCCGTTCAATGGCCGGGAGCCTTGGTTTTGTTATTGATTGTATTGAATCTGATGATAATTTCCTGTGTCGTCCCAATACTTATGGAAGGGTTGAAGTGCTTTAAGGCGGGGATTTCGTCTAAGTGGCAGCGCCGCAGAAAACTGGATTTTGGCTTGCGGCGGGGGAGGCGGCGTGTTGTCTTGGCGGTTGTGTGCGCGATTGTGGGGATAGGATTTTCTTTGTTTGGCAGTCTTCGCTACGGGAATCAAAAGGTATACGTAGAAAATATATCATACCAATATGCTGCCGATTGTTTAGGCAAGGAGTTTTGCTGGGCGGTTGACAATATTGAAAAAGCCACGCTAAGGCTTGACTTGTCAGTAAGTGCCATTAGGTCGCCATACGACAATGTCTTTCAGACCGCAGACATAAATAATGGTATTAGATTAGAAATCAATGCTGACGGCAACGCTGGCGTAGTATTCCCGTCAGACACAACGGACAATGGATTGGATGTTGTCCAATTGGGCATTTTGATCTCAGGAAGGAATTATTCGGTTGCCGTTGAATATTGTCGGAATCGAGTGAGCGCCTCAATTGATGGTGTGAATAAAGGAGTTAGGGCATGCCGTTCTCCTTTGTTCGATAGGATTGTACTCGGGCGCGGATTTGATGAAACTCGCATTTTTCATGGGCGAATCTCAAACGGGTCTGTACTGGTTGAGGGGATTTCAGATTCGCTTATGAAAATCAAGAAGGGCGCGGTGGCAATTGGCGAGCTATTTCTGGTTTTAGCGCTATTTCTACTTTGCGCTTGCGTGCGAACTGAATGTACGGAAGGAGTCCTATGCACATCCCGATCCTAACAGAATCTTTAGGGAGTTTTCCGAAAGGGGATTGAATAAAAAAATGAACCGTATCTTCATAACGGGCGGGACGGGCTTCTTCGGGAAGTCCATGCTCGACTACCGGTTGCGCCATCCTGAATGGGAATGGGCGAAGGCCGACTGGGTCGTGCTGTCGCGCTCGCCAGAGAAGTTCGTCGCGGGACATCCGCGTCTAGCCAGTCAGAAGGGGGTCTCGTTCGTTGCCGGCGACGTGCGCGATTTTGATTTCCCGGAAGGGAAATTCGACGCGATCGTCCATGCTGCGACAAGCGCCGTCACTACGCTTTCCGACGACGAGATGACGAGCGTCATTCTTGACGGCGCGAATCATGTTGTCGATTTCGCACGGGCGGTTGGTTGCCGTACGATTTTGTTCACAAGTTCAGGTGCAGTTTACGGACAGCGCACCGAATTGGCCAGCGAGGACGATCCCTGCAATCCGACGACGGCTTATGGCAAGGGCAAGTTGGCGGCGGAAAGGTTCTTGGTCGATTCCGGCCTCGACGTCAGGATTGCCCGTTGCTTTGCCTTTGTTGGGCCGTATCTTAACAGAACGATACACTTCGCAATCGGCAATTTCATGCAGGACTGTCTTGATGGCCGCGACATTGTCATCAAGGGCGACGGCACGCCGCTGCGCAGCTATCTCTATGCGGACGACCTGGTGGAATGGCTGTTTGCCATCCTGGATCGCGGCAAGTCCGGCAGACCCTACAATGTAGGCTCCGACAAGGCCGTTTCCATAGCCGAACTTGCCGAAGAGGTGCTGAAGGTCCTGAATCCCAGCGGGAAGGCCCAGACGCTTGTTGCGGCTTCTAATGCCACGCCGTCGGTGTACGTGCCGTGCGTGGCAAGGGCCGTCGGCGAACTTGGATTGCGCGTTTCTGTTCATCTGGAAGATGCGATAAGGAAGAGCATGTGAAGGCTTAAAAAGAAATTTCATGACATTGATTTTGCGGACGCCATGTAATGAATAAGCGTAGATATATAATTGCAGCACCCGGATCTTCTGCCAGCGCGGGGGTGCGGATGCTGCACAAGTTGCGGGATGAGCTTCGGGCCCGAGGATATGAGGCTGGCGTATTCTATTGGAGCGGCAAAGGCTTGCACGGCGACTGGACTGCCGACCTGATTACGCAGTCTGTTCAAGACAACGACGTGGTTGTCTATCCTGAGATTGTATGGGGGAATCCTTTGCGCTTTCGAAATGTTGCGCGATGGGTCTTGAATGTGCCGGGCCATTTGGGCGGCCCATTGTCCTTTTCGGGGGATGAGATGGTGTTTTCATGGGCCCCCGCTTTTCTGGCGGGATATCCTTATTTGACGCTCGATACGGTTGACCATTCGTTGTTCTATGAGGACAAGTCCATCGAAAAGGACATGATCTGCACCTTTGTCTACAAGGGTGGAAAGTGCAGGGATATTCCCGAGGAAGCCGGCGCTAAGCGGATTACGATGCAGTGGCCGCCAACGCGAAGGGAATGCGCCGATTTGTTGCGCCGGACGAAAATCCTTTACACGTTTGATGGTGTCACGGCATTGATTGAAGAGGCGCAACTTTGCGGAGCCAAGGTCAAGATCGTCACGCCCGATGGCTTTGCCGACCCACCGCCGTTGAAGCCTTTTGACGTGCAACGCTTCGAGACCCAAATGAACGAGTTTATTCGCATCACACAGACGACGGTTTGCAGAAAGCCCGAGCAACCGGCGTGGTGCAGTCGGCCGCGAGGACAAATCAAGCTGATCAAGCGAATGGCGCGTCTCGCGTATTCGCTGACGCGAAACGAAAAATATCACCGACTTGTCAAGCTCGCTTCCTGTTCCCTGTGGTTTAAATGAAAGGCGTCGTGGACCTCCATGGTCTTCCTCTCTTTTTTGCTGACTCATTAGATATTACCGGTGACTTGTAAAGAGGGTGGGTCAGCAAAAACTCCTTAAGCCGCTTTGGCCAGACGTGAATCGTAAGCATGTGCAGTTTCTCCGTTGAGTGATTCCCTGTGGATGGTGTTTGTGGTGTCTTCAAGTTGCAGGATCTGCCTTCGGGTGAGGCTGTTGAAGTCCGTACCCTTTGGGTACCAGCGTCTGACGAGCCTGTTGCAGTTCTCGACAGCGCCTTTCTCGTAGGAGGTGTAGGCCCTCGTGTAGTAGACTTCGGACTTGAAGAGCCTGTCGGGGCGCTTCTGGTCGAGGAACTCGCACCCGTTGTCGGTGGTGATGGAGAGCACCTTGCCGACTGCCTTTCTGGCGAGCATCCTCTTCAGGGCCGCGGCGACTTCGTCCTGCGTGACGTGCGCGAGTGGCTCGATGACGTACCTGCGGCTCCGCCTGTCGATGAGGACGAGGAGCCCGCCCGTGCCGTTCGCCGACGAGACGACGGTGTCCATCTCGTAGTGCCTGAACCTGCTTTGGTTTTGCAGCTTTCATCATACCACAGATCGCGACGCCTTTGTTGGCTTTTCGCGCGACGCCCCCATGGGGGCGTGCCTTCCTTCGCTTTTCCCTCCGCTTCCGGTCCCTGTCCTTCTTCTTCAGAACCTCCTTCCTCCACCTCGACAGCTTGCCTTTCCAATTTGACCCACGAGATTGTACAACTTCCCCCGGGCTGGGCAAATTCCGACTGACGCGCACGATTGAGATTTGATATACTATCCTGCGTGATTGGTAAACTGAAAAAATATCAGTTCCTGTTCGAGGAGCTCGTCAAGCGCGACTTCAAGAAGAAGTACAAGCGCACGGTGCTCGGCATGGGGTGGAGCATCCTGTCGCCGCTGCTGGTGCTGCTGGCGCGCAATCCGGAAATCGCCGAACTGTTCAGCCATGGATCTTGAGCAATGACAACACAAACAAAAGAAAAGGAGCGGCAGCAATGATAACAGTCGGAATCATCGGATGCGGATTTGTCGGCGGCGCGCTGAAGGCGTGGCTGGAGGAGAACAACAAGGACGTCAAGATCGTCGTCAGCGATCCGCCCAAGGGCATGAATGACGACATCTCGGGCGCGGATGTCTACTTCCTCCAGATTCATGTGCCGACGGAAGATGACGGCACGCAGGACCTGACGCTCATGAAGCAGCTCATCACGGCGCTGCCCGACAAGCCCGTCTTCGTGCGCACGACGATCCTGCCGGGGACGAGCGAGATGCTGTCGAAGGAGACGGGCCACCGCGTCTACTACATGCCGGAGTTCCTGACCGAGCGCACGTACATCGAGGACTTCAAGCGCCAGCCGATGGTGTTCACGGGCGAGGTGGAGCTCCTCTCGAAGATCTTCAAGGGCAAGACGTTCACGACGATGAGCCCGCTCGAGGCGGAGATCACCAAGTATTCGCACAACGTCTTCGGCGCGTACAAGGTGACGTACTTCAACGCCGTCTACGACTACTGCAAAAGGATGGGGGCGGACTGGGCGCGTGTACACGCGGGGATGCTCCTGTCGGGCTACATCAACGACACCCACACCTATGTGCCGGGTCCCGACGGCCGCTTCGGCTACGGCGGCAAGTGCTTCCCGAAGGACGTCAACGCCTTTACGATCCTGACGCAGGGCACGCCCCTCGGCCAGCTTCTGACGCCGCTTCATGCGCTGAATGTCCACTTCAGGGGGCATGAGGAGCGGATCTGATGCCGGCGGCGGGCAGATGTGATATACTATCAGAACATGAAAAGACAGAGACTGACAGCAACGGGACGCGCGCGGTCGCGCCGGAGGACGCGCGCATGAACGTGACGGCAACGGACATCGACGGCGTGCTCGTCATCGAGCCGGACGTACACGGCGACAGCCGCGGCTGGTTCGCCGAGCAGTACAACGCCGCGCGGTACAGGGCCGCGGGCATCACCGCCGACTTCGTCCAGGACAACGAGTCGTTCTCGTCCAGGGGCGTCGTGCGCGGCCTTCACTGGCAGGCGGGCGCGCACGGCCAGGCGAAGCTCGTGCGCGTGGTCAGGGGCGCGGCGTGGGATGTCGCCGTCGACATCCGCAAGGGCTCGCCCACCTTCGGCCGTCACGTCGCCGTCGTCCTGACGGGCGACAACCGAAAGCAGCTCTTCATCCCGCGTGGCTTCGCGCACGGGTTCGTCGTGCTGGAGGACGACACGCTCTTTTCGTACAAGTGCGACAACCTTTACTGCAAGGAGAGCGAACGCGGGCTCATGTTCAACGATCCGGCGCTCGGCATCGAATGGCCGGAGATCGGCGTCGCGATCACGCTGTCCGAGAAAGACCGGCACCACCCGCCGCTCGCCGACATCGAACCATGGGAGGAGGCATAATGGCCAGAAAGGGAATCATCCTCGCTGGAGGGGCCGGCACGCGGCTCCATCCGCTCACGCGCGTCGTCTCGAAGCAGCTGCTGCCGGTCTACGACAAGCCGATGGTCTTCTACCCGCTGTCGACGCTGATGCTCGCGGGCATCCGCGAGGTGCTGATCATCTCGACGCCGCAGGACCTGCCGAACTTCGCGCGGCTCCTGGGCGACGGCTCGGATCTCGGCATGACGTTTTCGTACAAGGTGCAGGAGGTCCCGAACGGCCTCGCGCAGGCGTTCGTGCTCGGGCGCGAGTTCCTCGGCGATGACGACGCCTGCCTGGTGCTGGGCGACAACATCTTCTACGGCGCGAACCTGCCGACGCTGCTGCAGGCCGCGAGCGAGCGGCGCGAACCGACGGTCTTCGGCTACCGCGTGAGCGATCCCGAGCGCTACGGCGTCGTCGAATTCGATGCGGACGGGAAAGCCGTCTCGCTCGAGGAGAAGCCGGCGCAGCCCAAGTCGAACTACGCCGTCGTCGGCCTCTACTTCTACCCGAACGACGTTGTGGAGAAAGCGGCCGCGCTGAAGCCGTCCGCGCGCGGCGAGTACGAGATCACCGACCTGAACCGTGCGTACCTGGCGGAAGGGCGGCTCAATGTGGAGACGATGGGGCGCGGCTTCGCGTGGCTCGACACGGGCACACACCAGTCGCTCGCGGACGCCACCAACTTCGTGCGCGCGCTCATCGAGCGGCAGGGGCTTCAGATCTCCTGCATCGAGGAAATCGCCTGGTGCCGCGGCTGGATCGACGACGCGCAGCTGCGGAAGCTGGCCGACGCCTACGGCAAGAGTTCGTACGGCGCGTACCTGCGCAATCTCGTGAAGACCATCTGAAGGAGGCTGGACCATGTCTTATTCAAAACGCTGCATCGTGACCGGCGCCGCCGGCTTCATCGGATCCGCCCTCGCGCGGCTGCTCCTGAAGGAGACGGACGCGACGGTGCTCGTCGTCGACAAGCTCACGTACGCGGGCGTGCCCGAGTCGCTGAAGGAAGTCGGGCTCGATCCGGCGACGCTCGCCTCGTCCAATCCGCGCCTCGCGTTCCTCAAGGCCGACATCTGCGACGCGGCGGCGATGGACCGCGTGTTCGCGGAGTTCCGCCCCGACACGATCTTCCACCTCGCGGCGGAGAGCCACGTCGACCGGTCGATCGACGGCCCCGGCGAATTCATCCGCACGAACGTGACGGGCACGGCGACGCTCCTTCAGGCCGCGCTCAACTACTGGAAGGGG
>Ga0256405_10004613_pt1 | contig 25427 bp, 24 predicted proteins | sample RumenRJG_02DNA_FD_189096 | JGI IMG/M metagenome (GOLD analysis project Ga0256405, IMG submission 189096) | Bovine rumen microbial communities from Lethbridge, Alberta, Canada - RJG_02 | ecosystem: Host-associated > Mammals > Digestive system > Stomach > Rumen | place: Canada: Alberta... | reverse complement strand
AGCAAACGGCAGAATGGAGAGCCCACCGCAATTTGTTATTTTTGCTTCGTTTTGTTCTCCAAAATTCAATGCTCGGCATAAAAAAGATTAAAATCTTTTGTTCTGCACTCGACTTTTCGTAACTTTGGAAGAATTCTCAGCTTTTCTTTGTATAAAGGCAGTTTGTGGGATTGAAGGAAAATGGGGTTACGAATTGGAGACCGTTCTGAATTCCACATTCTGCTATGAAATGCACTCAATGAACACCCGATGATGTGTCACCAGCCGTTTTTATGACTCATCATCGGGTGCAAAGGTACATAATTTCTTCGAACTGAACAAATCATGGATCAACTTTTTCTTTTGAGCTTGCTCAACACCTTTGAACTGACTGCGGCATCTTTTGTGGCACCTGCCAGAAAAGTGCGTATTAGGCTACGCCCTATTACCCAATGACAGTACGGATATTCTTTAGTGATTGTCACTATATTCCTTAGCAATGAGTATTGAACGATTGAGTTTGTCAATAAACCACTGTTTATCTGGTAGGCAGGTAAGGTATTGAGCCACTTTAATGTGATCCTCGTTCAGCATCATCAGTTCAATATGTTCTGTATTACCTTCGCTGCATAGCAGAAGACCGATAGGTGGATTCTCATCTGGTTGCATATCATATTTCTGCAGGTATTTGAGATATAATTCCATCTGCCCCTTATATTGAGGTTTGAATTTTCCAAGTTTGAGGTCAATAGCTATCAGGCACTTCAGCTTTCGATGATAGAAAAGCAAATCAAGATAATAGTCTGTGCCATCAATTGTGAAACGTTTCTGACGCTCCAAGAAAGCGAAACCTTGTCCAAGCTCAAGGATAAAAGCCTCTAACTGTTTGGCGATAGCATCTTCCAGTTCTTCTTCAGAATAGTAGCCGTTCAGTCCCAAGAAATCCAGCACGTATGAATTGCGTAGCACTACATCTGGCTCCATGTGGGTCGGAGTCACCTTCTCAAGAGTCTTCACTATCTCATCCTCAGGTTTTACAGCTATCAAAGAACGTTCGTATGCCATCTCATCCTGTTTATCTCGTAACTGCCTGACACTCCAATGCTCAGCAATGCCCATCTGTTGATAGAACAATCGCTTGTTATTATCTTCTATGGTAACGAGTTCCAAGAAATGACTCCACGTTAATGTTTGCGACAGTGTCGCAAACATTTCTTCGTCGCTATAAAATCGAGCAACTTTCATCATCCTTGTGACAGCAGTATAGGTATATCCCTTGCCATAACGTGCAGTCAATCTTTGCGACAGTGTCGCAAGAATTTTGCTGCCATAGGCAGAATACTGCTTATAGCCCATATCCTCATTGATATAATGGCCTATATGCCAGAACATCAAGTCAGAATGCTTGTTCACATACACGACAACCTCTTGCCGCGCATTGTCAATAATGTCGGATACTCCCTTATAAGTCTATCACTTACCTGCTCAATTGCTTTTGTTTCTACTATTTCGCTTGCCATATCTCGTTTACTATTACCAGATAATCAATTGTTCTTTGAAGCCAACCGAAGGGTATTACTTACGCCCTTTCTTCTTATAAAATCCACGTGTGTGTGCTTGAAGTCTAAACATATCCTGTCTAATGCCCATAATATGGGGATTCCCCAGAATCCGATTGCGTCATGCTCTTCCACTAGCGGATGGGAATACATTCCTGCTGCTATTTCCAGATTCTGCTCACCAACTTGGGCAACAATCTCTGCAGTGTTGTCTCCTTCGGGAATCAAAAAACTATTCGAGCCTGTATCAAGAATGAATTTGCTTGTACGTCCTTGACAAATACAAGGTAAACAAATACATTTTGTTCCTTTTATGCCTGGATTCATAGTAAAATTCGACTCCTTTTCTTCGTAACCAGATTGTTTCTTAAGGATAAGACTATCAGCGGTTAATTCTACATAACCGAATCGTGCCAAATCCGGAGCACCTATGACACCAATATTACCATATTGATCTTCCTCGTCAGAAATATAGACAGGAAGATTGTAGATAATGACGTTCCCCAATTGAAGACTATCTAAAATGCCCAATTGCAAATTGAAGACCTTCCCATATCGGTTTGCACTTCGCATCTGAAGAGAATCAGGAAGTAACCTAACTCCAATCTTGTCTGCGAAACTCCTCATGATATTCATGCTTGTCATCAATCCTGTATCCATAAACAATTTATCGGTCTCGACTCCGTTGAACTTTGCATTGAATGTCATGAAAGGAAGACTGTCATTCTGATAAGTCAGGTTTTTATTAGCAGCAAGCCTTGATTCATTCTTTCCCCATTTGAGAATTACTGGTTTTGTGTCTTTTACTGCGTCAGCAAGTCGTTTGTAGCGGATTACCCATTGTTGCAGATCTGTATCATCTGGCCATCTTTTGCCTACATAGTTGGCCATTTCCCTGATTTCATCGTAACGGTTATCCAAGAGCAGTAATCTCTTTTTTGTATCAAGCAGATAGTCTCTCATACCAGCAATACGACTATCATTATACAGCTCAAACAATTTGTCTATCATCTTGATGGTCATGGAATCATTACCTTCAGAACGCATAATTTCAACAAAAGCAAGCCCTCGTAGGTATGAATCAAGGTTATCTTTATTATTGAGCACAACATTTGTCATATCTTCATAGTCCACCTGCCGGCATTGCCAAGACGCAGTAAGTCTGTCAAGAAGATATTCATTCAGATCTTGTGCCAACATCATAGTTGTATTCAAAAAAAGGAATAAACAAAAAGCTATTTTCTTCATCATATTTACTCTTTTGCTTGCAAAAATAAGCAAAAATAACGAGGATGCGATAATTCGTGAACATAAATTAAGAAAAAGAGTGGCCTTTCCTCTTGATATGACAACAATCCGCACAGATTTCTGTTTCCTATACCCCAATTAGATTCCATAGAAGGGTGTAGCCTAATACGCACTTTTCTGACAAGTGCCACACAAAGGTGCGTGTCCGCTTTCTGAAGAGCAAGCTCAGCAGGCATTAAGATTGTGGAAGATAGAAGAATTCGTGAATTGTTATTTCATGAGAAAGAATTTTCAATTGTTCCATGTCTGATGATTATAGTGTACCTTTGCACGCATATTTCAAAAACTAAACAAGACATGGAAGTAGTATCAATTGAGCGCAGTACCTACGAGGAACTGCTGATGAGCTTCAACAGTTTCGTCACAAAAATGAAGGAAATGGCCAGTAGTAATGACAAAAGGTTAGACGATTGGCTCGACAATCAAGATGTATGCCAGATGCTGAATATCAGTCCGAGAACATTACAAACTTTACGGGATAACGGGACGCTGGCTTATTCTCAAATCAATCGTAAGGTGTACTATAAGCCTGAGGATGTGGAGAGTATTCTTCATGTTGTGGCTGGTAGAGATAAGAAAGGCAAGATGTGTAATCCCAAAACGAGCCGCCTATGAATGAACAGATAATGCCTCATAACGTTGGCGTGAAGAACGCAGTGGAGAACATGAAGGAGGTGCTTGCCCTATACAAGAAGGTGATAGGAAATTACCGTCCATTGCTTGATGGTGAACGCTATCTGACAGACAAAGAGGTGGCACAGATTCTGAAGGTCAGCAGACGAACACTACAGGAATATCGCAATGAAGGAGTGCTACCTTATATTTTATTGGGTGGCAAGGTTCTCTATCGTGAAAGTGACTTAGAGAGAGTTTTGGAAAGTTTCTATCATCCTGCATATAAACGATAGGGAAAAAGAGCCGTCAGTGGTTCGTGTGCTGGGGATTATAACGCAGAAAGACGGATGACAGACTTTCGCTAATCATTCGTCTTTCTGCTTTGATATATTTGGTTCGCTGATCTATGTCATCTTGATGTCTTTGAACGATGCGTTGAGTTTATTGCCAAGCATCGTCAGGTCATTATCGAGTTTCTGACTTGTGATTTTTGCATAAATCTGGGTGGTCACGATATTGGTGTGTCCCAATACACGGCTCACGCTCTCGATGGGCATTCCCTTTGAAAGTGCCAAGGTTGCGAAAGAGTGCCGGCCACAATGGTAGGAGATGGCTTTCTCAATGCCGCAGGCTGTCATGACCGTTTTCAGTTTCTTGCACATTGACCAGTAGTTCATCTTGCCGAACACCAGTTTGTCTTCCTGTAGGTGCTTGTAGCGGTCGATAATCTGTAAGGGTACATCCATCAGCTTCACTTGGAAGGGAATGCCAGTCTTGTGACGGTGCCCGATAATCCATTTGTCGCCGTTGATGTCCACGATGTTGTCCATAGTCAGTTCCTTCACGTCAATAAACGACAGGGCAGTGAAGCAGACAAAGACGAAAATATCGCGAACGAAAGCCAGGTTGTCATCCTCAAACTCGTGCGTCACAACTGCCTTAAGCTCGTCCTCAGTCAAGAACTCCCTTTCCTTGCAATTGGGGCTTATGTGAAACTGCGCGAAAGGGTTGCGGGGAATCTTGCCGTTATAGTGCGCCCTCAGAACGACACCCTTCAGCCACATGCAGCGTTGCCAGATAGTTCCGCTTGCCAATCCTCTGTCCGTACTAAGATAGGCAGAAAAGTCCTTGATAAACTCTGGCGTCAGTTCCAGCATCGACATATCTGTCCGGCGGTAATGTGACTGGATAAACTCGGCCACATCCTTTCGTGAGCGTTCCATGGCCCACAAGGTACTGGCAACCCTGTCTTTTCCCACACGTTTTTTCTGATTGGCGATGTCCTTGTCGAAAGCACTCAGCAGCGTCTCATATTCGCTACCGAAGCCCTGATAGGAGTTGCGTACCATCTCAGCCGTGACAAAAGCCTCGCGATCCGACAAATGCTGATAATGCTTGATAATCTGCGCCTTGATATTATCAAGTTCGCGGTTAATCTGCAACGCCTCCTTGCTACGGCCTTTGGCACAATTGCCTTTCACATCCCACATGTCAAGCGGAATCTTCTTCTTACAACTGAACTGGCTCTGGGTACCGTTAATCGTTACCCTGCCCATCACAGGCACTACACCATTCTTCTCCTTACTCTTGTTCACATAGAACAGAATGTTAAAAGTACTTCTCATGTTTCTTACTCCATTTTTAATTTTGGCTGCAAAACTACTATCTTTTTAGGCATCCATCGCTATGCAAAATGTAGCAGTTTGCGGAATAAGAAACGGACGGTGATAGGTGCTGTATTCTGCCCAGATTTGCGTAGTCAATTAAGGAGCTTTAAACCTATCCACGAAACCATTTCAGGGTTACGATTTAGAAACCTAACTCCTTCACCAATCCTCCATATTTTGCGTTACCCTCATTTTCGAACTTCATCGTTCTTCCCCGTATTGCCTCTATTTTAGGCCGAATTGCGTTAATCTTCCAAAATCCGTTACCAATTACAACTTTTTTCCGTAACTTTGCCCCTTACAGACGCGAAATTACTTCGTCTCGGCAAAAAAAAGAAAAAATTCTTTTGTTTTGCACTCTACTTTTCGTAACTTTGCAAACAAATTCACAACGTTATGGCAAAGAACTCCAAATGGCACGACGATTACTGGCTGATGCTGATGCAGATATACCTGAAGAAGCCTGCAGGCATGAAGCCGCTCTACTACCGCGACATGGTGGAGCTGAGCCTCGAGCTGCACATAGCACCCCAGGCCCTGCAGGCCCGCATGCAGCAGATAGCACGGCTCGACACGCCGCGCATTGAGCGCATCTGGCAGACCTACAGCAAGGCGCCGCAGCGCCTGCAGCGCGCCGTGGCTCTGCTGCGCAAGATGAACGGCTTCGGTGCCGCCGACGAGTTCTACGACGGCGTGGAGGTGCAGGAAACCTTCGAGAAAGACTTCCGCCCCCTGCCCGGCGACGACCGTTTCACACCCGCACAGCTCATCATGGTGCTCGACCTCTACTTCAGGCTGACGCCGGCCACCATGGTGGCGCTGACGCCCGAGGTGCAAGAGCTGGCACGGCTGCTGAAGCATAGGGCCGCCGAGGTGGTAGAGGTGCTCGACGTCTTCCAGCTCTGCGACCCCTATCTCAACCGCACCGAGGTGACCTTCTCGCCGCTACTGCTGCCCTGCCAGCAGGTGTGGCAGCGCTTCGGCAACCAAGACCCCGCCGTGCTCGCCGACTTTGCCACACAATTGAAAGAATACTTCAGATGAGCCAGATACAGATACAAGAACAACGACAGGAGCAGCGCCTCACCCAGACCATCTCGGCGCAGCAGCTGCTGCAGGCGCAGCTGGTGGAGCTGCCCATACAGCAGCTGGCAGAGAGGGTGGAGACCGAGATGCACGACAACCCCGCCCTGGAGACGCTGACCGACGACGACGAGCCCTGGGATGCCGCCCCGCACGAGGCCGACGACACGCCCGACGACGACTATGAGGCGCAGCGCGAGCGCGAAGAGCGCAGCGATGCCCTCGATGCCGCCCTGCAGAACATTGGGCGCGACGACGAGGACCTGCCCGTGTACCACGGCGGGCGCGCCACGGCCGAAGAGCGCGAGGAGATGGTCTACGCCGACAGCGCGTCGTTCTACGACCAGCTGCTGGAGCAGGTGGGCGAGCTGGAGCTGAGCGGCAACGACCGCTACGTCATGGAGTACATCATACGCTCGCTCGACGACGACGGACTGCTGCGCGTGCCTCTTGACAACCTCTGCGACGAGCTGGCCATCTATCATAACATCGACATCACACCCGCCGACATGGAGCGCCTGCTGAAGATGCTGCAGCGCTTCGACCCGCCCGGCATCGGCGCACGCTCGCTGCAGGAGTGCCTGCTGCTGCAGATTGACCGGAAAAGCGAGGAACAGAGCATGAAGGACGAAGCATCGGGCGCCGCCTCTCCGGCGCCAAGCATATCGCTCCGCTCTACCCTGAGTCTGATGCGCCACATCATCAGCGACTACTTCGACGAATTCACCAAGAAGCACTGGGACCGCATCAGCCAGAGCCTCGGGCTCAGCCAGAGCCAGGCCGACACGGTGTTTGCCGAGCTGCGCAGACTCAACCCCAAGCCGGGCGCCTCGATGGGCGAGGTGGTGGGCAAGTCGATGCAGCAGATTACACCCGACTTCATCGTCGACACACAAGATGACGGCACCATCACCTTCACGCTCAACAACGGCGACCTGCCACAGCTGCAGGTGTCGGAGACGTTCGCACAGCTGCTGAAGGAGTTTCAGCAGAACAAGCAGCACCTCACACGCCAGCAGAAGGAGGCCCTGCTCTACTCGAAGCAGAAGGTAGACGCCGCGCAGGGCTTCATCGACGCCATACAGATGCGCCGCCGCACGCTGACGCTCACCATGAAGACCATCATACGCCTGCAGCACCGCTTCTTCGAAGACGGCGACGAGGCCCAGCTGCGCCCCATGATACTGAAAGACGTGGCTGAGAAGACAGGCCTCGACCTGAGCACCATCTCGCGCGTGTGCAACTCGAAGTTCGCCCAGACGCGCTGGGGCATCTTCCCCCTGAAGTTCTTCTTCAGCGACGGCATCGTCACCGAGTCGGGCGAAGAGCTCTCCACACGCGAGATAAAAGCCGCCCTGCGCGACATCATCGACGCAGAAGACAAGCGCAAGCCGCTGAGCGACGAGGCGCTGAGCGCCGCCCTCGTGAGCAAAGGCTACCCCATAGCACGCCGCACCGTGGCAAAATACCGCGAACAGCTGGGGCTGCCCGTGGCACGGCTGCGCCGAACCCTATAACAACCGCCCTGACCGATGAGCCGAGAAAAAAACATCATCTACGCCGCACGGGCCGTGAGCATCATCTTCACCCCGTTCTACCTGCCGCTGGTGGGCCTGCTGGCACTCTTCACCTTCAGCTATCTCAGCCTGCTGCCGCTGGGCTACAGGCTCATCGTCCTCACGCTCGTCTATTTCTTCACCATCCTGCTGCCCACGTTCCTCATCCACCTCTACCGCCAGTCGCAGGGATGGTCGCTCATCGAGCTCTCCCACAAGCGCCGCCGTATGGTGCCCTATGCCATCTCCATCCTGTGCTACGTGGTGTGCATCTGGATTATGCGCTCGTTCAACGTCTACCACTTTGTGCCCAGCATCCTCATCGCCGCCCTGCTCATACAGATTGTGTGTGCCGTCATCAACGTGTGGTGGAAGATATCCACCCACACTGCCGGCATAGGGGGCGTCACGGGAGCGCTCGTCGTCTTCTCGGCCTTCTTCGGCTTCAACCCCGTCTGGTGGCTCTGCTTCGTGCTGCTGCTGGCCGGCGTGCTCGGCACGGCCCGCATGACGCTGCGCCAGCACTCGCTCGCCCAGGTGCTCTGCGGCTACTTCGTGGGGCTCGTATGCTCGGTGGTGGGCATAGTCTATATTGCATGACATCAAAAAAAACATAGTTCGACATGAAACCTATCGTAAGCATCATCATGGGCAGCACAAGCGACCTGCCCGTCATGGAGAAAGCCTGCAAGCTGCTCGACGAGATGCAGGTGCCCTTTGAAGTTAACGCACTCTCGGCCCACCGCACACCCGAAGCCGTAGAAGCATTTGCGCGCGGCGCCCAGGAGCGCGGCCTGCGCGTCATCATTGCCGGTGCCGGCATGGCGGCCGCCCTGCCGGGCGTCATCGCCGCCTCTACCACGCTGCCCGTCATAGGCGTACCCATCAAAGGCATGCTCGACGGCCTCGACGCCATGCTCAGCATCATACAGATGCCGCCGGGCATACCCGTAGCCACCGTGGGCGTCAACGGCGCACAGAACGCCGCCATCCTGGCCTGCCAGATGCTGGCTCTCAGCGACGAGGCCCTGGCCCAGCGCATGAAGGACTACAAGAGCGGCCTGAAGTCGAAGATTGAGAAAGCCAACCGCGAGCTGGCCGAAGTGAAGTTCAGCTACAAGACGAACTGACACACACAGAAAGAAACGAGAGATGAACCAGACACACTCTTACCAAAGACGCCCGACCACCACAACCCACGTGGGGGCCCTCACCATCGGAAGCGACAGCCCCATCCGCATACAGTCGATGGCCACCGTCGACACCAACGACACCGCAGGCTGCGTGGCCCAGGCCCGCCGCATCATCGACGCCGGCGGCGAACTGGTGCGTTTCACCACGCAAGGCTCGCGCGAGGCCGAGAACATGCAGCACATCTCGGCCGCCCTCAAGGCACTGGGCTACCACCAGCCGCTGGTGGCCGACGTGCACTTCAACGCCCGTGTGGCCGACATCGCCGCCTGCCACTGCGAGAAGGTGCGCATCAACCCGGGCAACTACGTCGACCCCGGACGCACCTTCAAGCATCTGGAGTATACCGACGAGGAATACAACGAGGAGCTGAAGAAGATTGAGCAGCGCCTCTTACCGTTCATCAATATCTGCCGCGAGCACCACACGGCCGTGCGCATCGGCGTGAACCACGGCTCGCTCTCCGACCGCATCATGAGCCGCTACGGCGACACGCCCGCAGGCATCGTGGAGAGCTGCATGGAGTTTCTGCGCATCTTCAAGCGTGAGCACTTCGACGACGTGGTCATCTCTATCAAGGCGTCGAACACGGTGGTCATGGTGCAGAGCGTGCGCCTGCTCGTCAGCGCCATGGACAAAGAGGGCATGCACTACCCGCTGCACCTGGGCGTCACCGAGGCCGGCGAAGGCGAAGACGGGCGCATCAAGAGTGCCGTGGGCATCGGCGCACTGCTCACCGAGGGCATTGGCGACACCATACGCGTCAGCCTGAGCGAGGAGCCGGAATGCGAGATACCGGTGGCCCGCAAGCTGGTGGACCTCATCCCCGAATGCACCCGGCTGCGCCATGAGGCCGAGGCGGGCATCAACGACGACACCATTGCGCTCAGCATCGACGCCCCCGACTACGAGACGCTGCAGCTGAAGGCCGCCATGGCCGTCGGTGCCCTGCTCATCGACCGCAAGGCCACCAAACTCGTGCTCAGCACTCCTCACGACGCATCCTTCGCCCCCCGTCTCGCGCAGCTCTCCGATGCCATTCTGCAGGCAGCACGCATCAAGTTCACCAAGACGGAGTATATCTCGTGCCCCGGCTGCGGCCGCACGCTCTACAACCTGCAGGACACCATACGCCGCATCAAGGCTGCCACGAGCCACCTGGTGGGCCTGAAGATTGGCATCATGGGCTGCATCGTCAACGGCCCAGGCGAGATGGCCGACGCCGACTACGGCTACGTAGGCGCCGGACGTGGCAAGATTAGCCTCTACAAGGGCAAGGAGTGTATTGAGAAGAACATACCCGAGGCCGAAGCCGTCGACCGTCTGCTGGCTCTCATCGAGGCCGACCGCTGACCGAAGGCTTAAAGAAAGGCGGCAGCAAGACGCCCTGCCAATAGGCATGGGGCGTCTTGCTGCCGCCTTCTGTCGGGCAGAACGCATCAGAGTTCGGCGAAGAGCTCACGCATTCCCTCAGAGGCGCCTTTCTGAATCTGGCGCACACGGCCGCCGGCACTCACGGGGTGGGGGTCGATGAGGTAGATGGGCGTGCCGGCCTTGGCGTAGTGCACGAGTCCGGCGGCGGGATAAACCACCAGCGACGTGCCGATGATGATAAGTATGTCGGCCTCCATCACCTCTTGCGCCGCCCGCTCAATGTTAGGCACCGCCTCGCCGAAGAACACGATGTAGGGGCGCAGCAGCGAGCCGTCGCCGGCCTTCGTGCCGGGTGCCACCTCACAGTTGTCGGGCGTCAGCGTCTGCTGATAGCGCACGTCTTCCACGTTGCGGCTTGAGCACACCTTCATCAACTCGCCGTGCAGGTGAATCACGTTGGTCGAGCCGGCCTGCTCGTGCAGGTTGTCCACATTCTGCGTCACCACCACCACCTGGTACTTCTCTTCCAGCCGGGCCACCAGCTTGTGGCCCTCGTTGGGCTTGGCGTTCCAGCACTTGCGCCGCAGCATATTGTAAAAGTTGGTCACCAGTGTCGGGTCAGCTTCCCATCCCTCGTGTGTAGCCACCTGCTCCACGGGGTAGTTCTCCCACAGACCGCCAGCGTCGCGAAACGTCTTCAGCCCGCTCTCCACCGACATGCCTGCACCTGTCAAAACAACTATCTTCTTCATAACTTACACATAAGATTTATTAAAACTCTACAAAAATAGTGATTTTTCCCGAAATAAAGTGCAGGAATCAGAGAAAATGTTTAACTTTGCACGATTTTTATAGAGTATCATACCTATTAATATTATAGAGAAAGAAGAATTATGGATAAACTGAGCTATGCCCTCGGTCTGGGCATCGGACAACAGCTGGCACAGATGGGTGCCACCAACCTCAACGTAGATGACTTCGCACAGTCCATTCGCGACGTGCTGCAGGGCAACCCCCTGAAAATCAAGCATCAGGAAGCACAGCAGATTGTGCAGCAATACTTCATGGAGCAGGAGCAGAAGCTCAACGCCGAGCGTGCCGAAAAGGGCAAGCAGGCCAAGGCCGAAGGCGAGAAATACCTGGCTGAGAATGAGAAGAAGGAAGGCGTGGTGACGCTGCCCAGCGGCCTGCAGTATCAGGTGCTGAAAGAAGGCAACGGCAAGAAGCCCACGGCCAAGGACCAGGTGAAGTGCCACTACGAGGGTTTCCTCATCGATGGCACCGTGTTCGATTCGAGCGTGCAGCGCGGCGAGCCTGCCGTGTTTGGTCTGCAGCAGGTCATTGCCGGCTGGACCGAGGGTCTGCAGCTGATGCAGGAGGGCGCCAAATACCGTTTCTTCATCCCCTACCGCCTGGCCTACGGCGAGGGTGGTGCCGGGCAGATGATTCCTCCTTTCGCCACGCTCATCTTCGATGTGGAGCTCATCGAGGTGCTGTAAAGTCGCGGCGCATTATGACGTCATCACATTATCACGAAATAACGACAAAAAAACAACAATAAAAAACAAAACGCAATGAAAAAGATTTCTTTTGTAGCCGCTATGGCTATCGCTGCCGCCACGATGATATCGTGCGACGGCAATGCTCCTCAAGCCAACATGAAGAGCGATGTCGACACATTCAGCTATGCCCTCGGCATGGCTCAGACACAGGGACTGAAGCCCTACCTCTCAGAGCGTCTGGGTGTTGACACCACCTATCTGGCCGACTTCATCAAGGGTGTCAACGAAGGTGCCAACGCTGGCGACAACAAGAAGAAGGCAGCCTACTTTGCCGGTATCCAGATTGGCCAGCAGATTGCCAACCAGATGGTGAAGGGCTACAACTACGAGCTCTTTGGCGAAGACAGCACCAAGACCATCTCGCTGAAGAACCTGCTGGCAGGCCTCGTCAGCGGCGTCAGCGGCCGTGGCGGCAAGATGACCATCGAGGAAGCCGACTCTGTGGCTCAGGCCCTGATGACTAAGATTAAGGCTTCGCGCTTTGAGGAGAACAAGAAGAAGGGCGAGCAGTTCCTGGCTGAGAACGCCAAGAAGGAAGGTGTGAAGACCACCCCCAGCGGCCTGCAGTATAAAGTGCTGAAGGAAGGCAACGGCGCCGTGCCCACCGACACCAGCACCGTGATGGTGAACTATGAGGGCCGCCTCGTCGACGGCACCGTGTTTGATGCCAGCAACAAGTACGGCGACAAGCCCGCCCAGTTCCGCGTCAACCAGGTCATCAAGGGCTGGACTGAGGCTCTGAAGATGATGCCTGTCGGCAGCCAGTGGGAGATTTACATCCCGCAGGAGCTGGCCTACGGCGCACAGGGCCAGCGCGGCATCGACCCCATGTCGGCTCTTATCTTCAAGGTAGAACTCGTTGAAGTGAAGTAACACGGCCTTATGAAGAAGCAACTCATCGTAGCACTCGCCCTTGTGGTGAGTGCTTCGTTTACCACGGCCGAGGCCGCCAAGAAAAAGAAGAAGGAAGCTAAGAAACCCGTGGCCGAGGCCATGGCACCCATAGTGATAGCCAACGGCAGCGACTCGCTCAGCTATGCCGCCGGCATGACCCTCACCGAGGGCCTGCTGCCCTTCCTGCAGAACCAGCTGAAGGTCGACACGGCCTACATGGCCGACTTTGCCGAGGGTTTCCGCCATGCACTGCTCAGCGCCGACAACCCGCGCGAGGTGGCACGCATGGCTGGCATACAGATTGCCGAACAGGTGAAGCAGCGCATGCTGCCCGGCATACGCCAGGAGTTCACCGACACGCCCGACACCATCATCGAACAGACGCTCTTCCGCGGCTTCACCGATGCCCTCACGGGCGACACCTCCCACTTCAGCAGTGCCGCCGCGCAGCAGCTCTTCCGCGACAAGCAGGCATACAACAAGCAGGCCAAGGCCCAGAAGCTGACGGCTGCCGGACGCCAGTGGCTGGCTGAGAACAAGACGAAGGAGGGCGTCATCACCACGCCCAGCGGACTGCAGTACAAGGTGCTCAGGCAGGGCGATGGCGAGGTGCCCCAGAAGACCGACCGCGTGAAGGTGCACTACGAAGGGCGCCTCATCGACGGCACTGTGTTCGACGCCTCGTCGAAGCATGGCACCGAGCCCGCCTCGTTCCGCGCCGACCAGGTGATTAAGGGCTGGACCGAGGCCCTCACCATGATGCCCGTCGGTTCGAAGTGGCAGCTCTACATCCCGCAGGAGCTGGCCTACGGCGAGCGCCAGGCCGGACAGATACCGCCCTACTCCACACTCATCTTCGACGTAGAGCTGGTGGGCATCGACAAGTAAGCCATTCCCCTACCCGCGCACTGCAGACAGCAGCCTTTCGCGCGCGTCATCCCTTTTGAGGAGTCCGGGCCGCCAGACGCACCCGGACTCTTTTTTTATATGCCAGTTTCGCAGCCATGGCAGCGCTTTTTCGCTACATTTATTTGGCAGAACGGGAAAAAATGCCTATTTTTGCACCTACGAACATTAACCCGACAACGCCTATGGCACGAATAGCAATCAGCCTCTCGGGCGGCGGCTTCCGCGCAGCCACCTTCCATCTGGGCTCACTGTCCTACCTGAACCACCTGCGCACGGCCGGCGGCACGCCGCTGCTCGACCATATCGCAGCCGTTTCCACCATTTCGGGCGGCACGCTCACCGGCCTGTGGTTCATACTCGGCAAATGCCGCGGATGGAGCAACGACGAGTCGCTGGCACGCCTGGCCCGGCTGCTGCTGAAAGGCGACATCATCGACCGTGCCAGCCGCGAGTTCCTCTGCGGGGCAAACAAAAACAACTCGCTCATCCGCGAGATGGTGAAAATTTACGACGAGGACATCTTCGAGGGCGCCACCTTAGGCGACCTGATGGACAAGATTGACGTCATCAGCATCGACGACTTCTCGGCCAATGCCACTGAGTTCAACAACGCCACCGAGTTCCGCTTCCAAGTGGGCAAGGCCGTGAAGACCGAGAAGAAAGGCACGTCGCGCGGCATCGTGGGCAATGCCTACAACAACATACCGCTCGGCGTGGCCCGGCAGATACGCCTGGCCGAGGTCTTCGCCGCCTCGTCGTGCTTTCCCGGCGGCTTCGAGCCTCTCTTCTTCCCCCGCGACTTCCAGTTCAGCCGCAACGAAGCCAACGCCGAGGCCCTGCTGAAGCTGAAGCACGTGGCGCTGATGGACGGCGGCGTGGTAGACAACCAGGGCATCGAGCCCATCAACCTCATACGCAACCGCAAGGACCTCGACCTCTTCATCATCTCCGACGCCGGCCGCGGCCACGAAAAGCCCTACGACTATCAGGAGAGCCGCCATCTGCCGTGGCTCACCGTCCACCGCATCAACGTGACGCTCAACGTGGCCATCATCGCCGTGGCGCAGTTCCTGCTGTGGGTGCCCCAAGGCTTCTGGACCGGCTTCTTCCTCGGACTGACGCTCATCTTCCTCACCATGCGCGTGGCCACGGCCCTCGCCTCGCGCCGCCTCATCAAGCGCTACGCCCGCCAGGTGCCCTTCAGCTTCAACTGGAAGGAATTGCTCCACATACCCGTGTCGAAGTACATCAATCTCATCGCGTCGCGAGCCACCTCGATGCTCACCCTCACCGACAAGGTGTTCATGAACCATATACGCTCGCTCAACTACGACACCATCTACAACGACCCGCGCTGGCAGAACCGACGCATCATGAACGCGCTCTACGAACTGTGCAGTGCACGCAATTGGAGCAAGAATCTGAAAGACAACAAGGCGAAAGGACAATACATCGTCAGCGACGAGGAGCTCCGCCTCATGGAGCCGAGCGACGCCATCAACCAGACATCAGACAACGCCGCCGACATGGCCACCACCCTCTGGTGGAGCGCCGACGACCGCCAGAAAGGCAAGCCTCAAGCACTCGCCGCCACCGGGCAGTACACCCTGTGCTGGAACTTGCTTGAATACATCTACCGACTCCGAAAAGACACTACAAACCTGGGGCCGCAGGCCGACACCATCATCAGTCTGCAAGCACAGCTCGAAGACGATTGGAGGCACTTTAAAAAAGACCCGCTATGGCTGCTCAATGAGCTTGGAATGACGGAATAATGGCATTCAATTTACTAAATATTGCATTTTCTTGCGATTTTTTTTGCATGTGTCAACAAAAATATGTAACTTTGTTCGGTAAAAAGAAGAACAATGTCATTATCAGATGGAAAAAATTGACAACTTAGACAAGAAAATCTTGAGTATTCTCTCAAAAAACGCACGCATTCCTTTCAAAGATGTAGCAGCCGAATGCAACGTCTCGCGAGCAGCAATCCACCAGCGCGTACAACGCCTCATCGACAACCATGTTATCACCGGAAGCGGATTCGACGTCAACCCCGAGTCGCTCGGCTACACCACCTGCACCTATGTGGGCATCACCCTCGAGCGGGGTTCGCTCTACAAAGGGGTAACCAAGCGGCTGGAACTCATACCCGAAGTGGTGGAATGCCATTTCACCACAGGCCCATACACCATGCTCGTCAAGCTCTACGCACGCGACAACGAGCAACTCATGAAACTGCTCAACGTGCAGCTGCAGGAGATTGAGGGCGTAGTGGCCACGGAGACTCTCATCTCGCTCGAACAAAGCATCAAACGCGAAATACCCGTGAATTTTGAAGATATAAAGAATGAATAGATTTAATCTAAGTGCCCATCTGACTGACATCTACCAGCACTTCAGCAACCGCCGCGAGCGGCCCGTGATAGGCATCACCGGCAACTACGGCGAACTGACGTGCAAACTGAGCGAGGGCTACTACAAGCAGATTGACGCTGCCGGTGGTGTGCCGCTCATCATCCCCCCGCTGACTGACGAGCAGACGCTGACCAGCACGCTCGACCGCATCGATGCCCTGCTGCTCAGCGGCGGAGCTGACATCAACCCACTCTTCCAGGGCGACGAGCCCGTGCCCCAGCTGGGAGGCATCAACGCCGAGCGCGACCTGCCCGAGCTGCTCATCACTCGCCTGGCCTTCCACCGGCAGATGCCCATCCTCGGTATATGCCGCGGCATACAGACACTTGCCACCGCGCTCGAAGGGCGCGTCACACAGCATATCTGCACCCCCATCAAGCATTCGCAAGACGCCGACCGCGCCGAGCCCACCCATACCGTGGCCATCGTGCCGCAGTCGCTGCTCTGCCGTATCTTTGCGCCCGATAGTGCCGAAGACAACACCGGCAGCGTACGCCTGGCAGTCAACTCGTTTCACCATCAGGCCGTGGGCTCACCAGGGCCACACCTGAAGGTGGCAGCCACCGCGCCCGACGGCATCATAGAGGCCGTGGAGAGCAGCGAGCACAAGCCCGTCGTGGGCGTGCAGTGGCACCCGGAGTGCATGGGTGCCGACGGGCAGCCCCTCTTCCAATGGCTCGTCGGCGAGGCACGCCTCTACCGGCAGACGTGCCGGCTGCATGACCAGACCCTCACCCTCGACACCCATTGCGACACGCCCATGCTCTTCCCGCAGGGCATACGCTTCAACACGCGCGACGAGCGCATCCTCGTCGACCTGCCCAAGATGACCGAAGGCCGGCTCGACGCCACCATCATGGTGGCCTATCTGCCGCAGGATTGGAAAAAATTCCAGCCCGACGGCATCCTGACGCCCTGCCAGTATGCCGACCATATCTTCGATGAAATCGGCAAAATCGTGAACGGGAGCAACGGCTCTGTAGCCCTGGCCCGCACCCCCCACGACCTGCTGGTCAACAAGCAGCAGGGGCGCAAAAGCATCATGCTCGGCATTGAAAACGGACTGGCCTTGGAAGGCAGTCTCGACAACCTGGCCCACTTCGCCCAGCGTGGCATTGTCTACATGACGCTCTGCCACAACGGCGACAACGACATTTGCGATGCCGCCTCACGCTCAGTGCAGACCCACGGCGGACTGAGCGACTTCGGGCGCAAGGTGATAGCCGAGATGAACCGCCTGGGCATCATGGTCGACCTCAGCCACGGCGGCGAGCGCAGCTTCTACGACGCCCTCGATGTGTCGGCGCAGCCCATCGTGTGCAGCCACTCGTCGGCACGTGCGCTCTGCGACCACCCGCGCAACCTCACCGACGACCAGATGCGCCAGCTGGCCCGCAAGGGCGGCGTCTGTCAGGTGACGCTCTACCCCGGTTTCCTGCGCACCGACGGCGAGGCTTCCATCCTCGACGCCCTGCAGCATCTGGAGCATGCCATCCAGCTGATGGGCATCGACCACGTGGGTCTCGGTTCCGACTTCGACGGCGACGGCGGCGTGCCCGGACTGGCTGACGCCAGCGAGTACTTCAACTTCACCCGCCACCTGCTGCGCCGGCGCTACAGCCAGCACGACATTGAGCTCATCTGCGGCGGCAACTTCCTGCGCGTCATGAGGCAGGTACAGAGAGAAGGGGTTGAGCGATAATTAGCCCAAATACCTTTGTCGTTTCAGGAAAAATAACTACCTTTGCGGCTGATTATGAAAACAACGAAGACTATCATCAGTGTCATCGCCGCCATAGCAATGGCTGCCTGCGGTGGCACGCGGCAGAGCAGCCAGGCCGACAACGCAGCTGCCATGGAGCCCGTGGGGCCCGCCTTCTCGGCCGACTCGGCCTACCGCTTCTGCGAAGCCCAGTGTGCCTTCGGACCGCGCATCATGAACAGCGACGCCCACGAGCGCTGCGCCCAGTGGATTGCAGCCAAGTTCCAGCAGTATGGCATGCACGTCACCGAGCAGCGCGCCACACTCACCGGCTACGACGGCACCCCACTGCTGAGCAACAACATCATAGCCAGCTACCGCCCGGAGCTTGCCGACCGCATCATCATCTGCGCCCACTGGGACAGCCGCCCCTGGGCCGACAACGACCCCGACGAGCAGAACTGGCGCACCCCCGTCATAGCTGCCAACGACGGCGCCTCGGGCGTGGCCGTGATGCTCGAGCTGGCAAGGCTCATCAGCAGGCAGGGCTCTGCCACAACGACAGCGGCACTCAACCCGCAGCTGGGCATCGATTTCATCTGCTTCGACGCCGAAGACTGGGGCACACCGCAATGGGCCGAGTCAGAGTCGACCGACACATGGGCACTGGGGGCCCAGCACTGGGCCCGCCATCCGCACCGCGAGGGCTACAGCGCACGCTATGGCATCTTGCTCGACATGGTGGGCGGCCAGGGAGCCCGCTTCTACCGCGAAGGCTACTCCATGCAGTATGCTCCAGCCATCGTCAGCCGCGTGTGGCAGGCAGCCCAGGTCGTGGGCTACGGCGGCTACTTCCCCCAGAGCGACGGCGGCTACATCACTGATGACCACGTGCCCGTCAACCAGCTGGCCGGCATACCCTGCATCGACATCATACCCTTCTATCCCGACTGCGCCGAGAGCAGTTTCGGACCGACATGGCACACCGTCAACGACGACATGGACCACATCGACCGCCAGACGCTCGGCGCCGTAGGGCAGACCTTGGTACAGGTGCTTTTCAGCGAGTAGCATCCTCTGCGCAGACACTGCACAACCAATGAAAAACACTTTATTCAAAACCCTCTTCCTGCTCTCACTCTGCCTGACAGCGGCCCACGGCGCAGCACAGACCGGCGAGTCGGAGTGGCAGCAGGTCTACGAGGAGATGATGGACCTGAACGGCGACGATGACGAGACCGGCACCGACGACTGCTACGACCTGCTGGAGCAGCTGGCCGACCACCCGCTCAACCTGAACACGGCCTCACGCGAGCAACTGGAGCAGCTGCCCTTCCTGAGCCGCCAGCAGGTGATGGACATCGTGGAGTATCGCGACCGCTACCACGGCTTCAGCTCACTGGGCGAGCTGCGCATGATAGGCTCGCTCAGCTTTCAGCAGGTCAGGCTGCTGCCCTTCTTCGTCGTGGCAGCCCAAGCAGAGCAGCAGGAGCATTTCCCGAAACTGACCGACATCATACACCACAGCCGCCACACACTGACGGCCACGGCACGCCTGCCCTTCTATGAACGCAGGGGCGACCGCAACGGCTATCTGGGCTATCGCTACCGCCACTGGGTGAACTACAACATAGACTATGCCGACCACCTGCGACTGGGCATCACAGCCTCGCAGGATGCCGGCGAGCCTTTCATGGCCGGTGGCAACGCATGGGGCTACGACCTCTACAACTACTACCTGCAGCTGCGCCACCTGGGACTTGTGGAGCAACTGGTGGCAGGAAAATATAAGCTCTCGATGGGCCTGGGCCTGGTGATGGGCACCAGTTTCCAGCTGGGCAAGCTGGCCTCGCTACAGTCGATGGGGCGCAAGAACCAGTCGGTGCGGCCTCATACATCACGTTCAGAGGCCGACTATCTCCAGGGGGCGGCCGCCACGCTGCGTCTCTCACCAGCACTCAGACTGACCGCCTTTGCCAGCAGCAGGCCCGTGGATGCCACGCTCACACCCGGCGGCCAGGCGCTGACGCTGACCTATGCAGGCTACCACCGCACGCCGAAGGAGATGGAGAAAAAACACAACACGCAGCTGACCGCCGCCGGCGGTTCACTGGCCCTGCGGAAAGGGGCTTTCAGGGCGGGCATCAACGTCGTCTATACACACCTCAACCGACAGCTGGCCCCCGACCGCAGCGTGCTCTACCGCCGCTACTATGCCCACGGCGACCACTTCACCAACGCAAGCATCGACTACGCCTACACCAGCCACCGGCTGAGCGCCAGCGGCGAGACGGCCATCGACAGACAGGGCCATCTGGCCACCCTAAACAGTGCCACCCTCCGGCTGGGCAGCAACCTGAGCCTCGTGGCCCTGCATCGCTTCTACAGCTACCGCTACACCTCGCTCTACGCCCACAGCTTCAGCGACGGCAGTCGCGTGCAGAATGAGAGCGGGCTCTACGTGGGCACCGTCTGGCGCCCCCTGCCCCACTGGCAGCTGCAGGCTTATGCCGACTACGCTTCACACCCCTGGGCCCGCTATCAGGTGTCGCGGCCGTCGCATGCGGCCGACATGCTGCTGCATGCCACCTACGACAGCCGCCGGCTGACGGTAGAAGCGCAGTATCGCGCCCGGCTCCGGCAGAAAGACAATGCCGACAAAAGCGCCCTGACAGCCGACGACAGCCACCGGCTGCGCCTCACCGCCACGCTGCATGACAGCCGCGCCTGGACCTCGAAGACCCAGATAGACGTGGTGAGCACACGCTACAAACAGACCGCACGCGGCTGGCTGGCCGGTCAGCGCCTGACCTACAGCCATGGCCGGCTGGCCCTCAGCATGACGGCAGCCTGCTTCGACACCGATGCCTATCAGAGTCGTGTCTACATGTATGAGCCACATGTGCAGGGCGACTTCGCCATGCCGTCATACTATGGCGAAGGCCTGCGGCTCACCATGATGGGCCGGGCCGACATCGGCCGCCACATACGGCTGGCGGCCCGTCTGGGCTATGTAGACTATTTCGACCGCCAGACCATCGGCAGCGGCTTGCAACAGATAGACCATTCACATGCCACCGACCTCGACCTGCAGTTGCGCTGGCGTTTCTGAACTCCCGATGGCAACAATACGAAATCTTATTCATTCGGCAAAATCATTTGGCACGAAAAACGGATAAGAAGTGCTCGAGTTCCGCTCGCTTTGCGGCAGCAAAGCCCCGTGACTCCCAGTATGATGATTCCTAATCCTTTGTCCCCATGTTAATATCTATTTATATAATAATCAAAATCTTTACTATCTGGGTATTGTTTACGTATTTTTTTCCTCGTGTAATCGGGTATAGGTGAGTTCCAATAGTCATAGCCCTTTTTTTCTAATAGTTTTATCACTTTTAACTTGTACTTGTACTGTACATCTGACAACGGTATAACATTCTTTCTCAAAGCATATATTATATCAGCACTATCATTGTATAAATCATATACTCTCCCTTCCGGTGATGCCCCATGTGAAAGTAAATAATATAGAATATGCATTGACGATGGACTAGTGACTGCTGCACTTATGGCAGTGAATCCGTCAATCGGATCCTTCATATTTATATCTGCCCCATGTTCTAAAAGGATTTTCACTTTTTCCAAACTATATATGGATGCATTATACAAGGCCGTATTTCTCTTTGGATAACGATATGGGCCATTGTAATCGAAGCCGTGCATCGTAGAATTAGGATTGCCACCATATTCTAAAAGCAACTTTAATATTTTAGGACTTACCCAAGAGTACCACGCTGCCATTGTGACAGGTGTGAAACCAAGCCCCTTCACCTCACCGTGATAGCTTGTTATGTGATTAGGATTCGCTCCCAGTTCCAGCAATTTTTCAACCGAGAGTTCCCAATTATTGTAAATAGCAACTATTAAAAGTGTATTTCCATATTCAGGATCTATATAATCTATAGGCAACCCTTTAATTTTGACCAAATAACTTATCCTGGCGGTATCTTGTCTTTTTACAGCTTTTGCCAGTTTTTCTATGGGACTTCCGTTGAATATCCTATAGTCTCCTCCTATATAATGTGTTTCGCAAGCGGTGTTTAACATTGCGATGAAGAGGAGTGTAAATAATCCAAATCTCATAAATGTATTATAATTTAAAAGTGAACGCTTTGTGAAAATTCTTGATAGGATGACCAAAACCACCTAAAGGGTTAATCCTCCAGTGTTTCTTTCCATCGGCTATTGGTAGACCTAAATTATGCTGTATTAAATGGAGTTCATCATTAACCATTAGATAGGCATCTATTTTAGCATTCTTGTTGTGTTGAATCGTAAACGGACTGACACCCGCAGCATTGAAAGTTATGGCTCTACCTCCTGTCTTATATGCACTTGCCGCTGCTAACCCCCCTCCAAGAGAGTGGCCGACAAAGGTTAAATCTCCTTCTATTTGTTTTGATAAATGATCAGCATTTTTCATAGCGATTATATATTGCCTTGAAGTTCCTATAAGCTGTTGGAAGTTGTTTTTCCAATCTTTAAGATCGAATCCATCTGTTCCAGCGAAGGCATATACATATTCTAATTGACCTGTGTTTGATATTTTCTCAAACAATAAAGATTTAAAACCGCTTTCTTGACTTGAAATAGTAACATTTTTAAGGGTTTTATCTGAAGGCCTCCACCCTCCAATCAGTTTTACTTTACCATTATTGTACACATAATCTGCCATTCTTGCAGCTTCTTCCTCTGTGGGTTCAAAACCAATCAGGTCAACAAAGCAAATCGGATTCCCTATCGTATAGCAGTAGCTGCTTACCCACGGGTATTTCTCCTGCAAGGGGTCAGTGCCATACCACAGGACATACTTCGGATTGTAGTAGCGGGCACCGAAATAGTAGAGGCCCGTCTCCTCGTCGAGCTCCTTACCGTTGAATCTACAGCTTTTCTGTTGTCGTCTCATACTCACTCCTTTCGATAGCAAAGATACGAAATAATATTCATTCGGCAAAACTATTAGGAAGAAAAAGAAACCTGGAGAAGTCCTGCCAATCTTCATTTTTAGGAAAGCTACCAGCCATATATTGCATAAAGTAGCGCAACGTCTTTCCAATTAACATAAAAAATCCATTCTTCATAGCCATCTGGAGCTGGAGGATAATCATAAAAGACTATTGGCTTTCCTCTATTCTTAACTTTCCTAAACAAGGCCAAGCTTTCTTCTCTTTCAATTACTACGGTATAGCCAGCAATATTTGTATAGCCAACGACGACTTCTTTGTCAAAAAAATTCAAGAAGTCTATTAATTGCACTGTGACATAAAACCCTTTGTTATCTTCTGATGGAGATGATTCTATACATAGAATATTTTTAGATGGAGGTTTATTCCACTTTCGTATAAGTGGAATAATCTCCTCTTTCAATATCTCATATAGACCTGTATGTTTCAGAACATACATTTCCGTATACCGACTTTCCGTCTCCACTTTCTGTCCTTTACAGCATTGAATGCTTAACAAGAACAAAAACATAAAAAACATGTACTTATTCATCATTTTTTTCTTGTGCTTGTTGAGTTCACAATAATCTCCGGGAGCATCGTTGGATCAAATTCTGCCCTAGTAGAATTTGGTCCATATGAAATAAAGGTATTTTTTTGAGGTAAATATATCAAGAATTGAGGCTTTTGCTTGCTAACTCTATTTAACCATTTCGCATTGTTAACATCACCTTTTTTGTCACTTTCTAACCCTGAAGGATAAGGAGTGTTACCTGGGTGGCTATGAATACTTTTTCTTAATGTATATCCATATCTAAGTTTATTGTCGACAAGACCTACCATTCCATGTTCAACCTTTTCCTCGTGAGACGTGGTAATAAAATTCAATCCGTTTTCCCCGGCGGTTCCTGTCTGCAGCAGACTCCACTCCACTGAGGTGTTCCGAGCAAAATATTTGAAAAGCGCCATTGCTGTCTTATCTCCTCGTATCTGATAGACATCATAAGAAATATCTGGCGCATTATCTTGTGTAGAAACCTTATTTATTGAGCCAAGAAGGAAATAAATACTTTTCCCAAATATTCGTTTTCCAGATGCATCAACTAAAAAAATTGCATCGTGCTTATCTGTCTTTATATTTTTCAGTATAACACCTTTTCCGTTGATTTCCCATTCATCATTGCCGTCTGGATCTATAAATCGTAATGGATTATTCTTTGCATAAGAGTAAGAAGATGTCCAAAGTTTATTTTCACTTTGGGGGTCACAGGACAGCCAGAGGACATACTTCGGATTGTAGTAGCGGGCACCGAAATAGTAGAGACCCGTCTCCTCGTCGAGCTCCTTACCGTTGAATCTACAGCTTTTCTGTTGTCGTCTCATACTCACTCCTTTCGATAGCAAAGATACGAAATAATATTCATTCGGCAAAATCATTTGGTAATTAAAATCCGAAATCCTCCAGATTCTGAGAGTCTACTAATTCCAATCGTTGACTTTCTATCCAATCCTTCGATGGATAATAGACTTGATACTTTGAATTATTGTAACAATCGTACATTTCTTCAATATACCATTCTATCCTTTCTTTGTCTACGTTCGCAATGATTGCACTTATATAGTTCAAATACTGTACAAACATTTTAAATTCGGGCGTATACATATATTCATGGCCATCTTCTGACAATAGCGGTTCCTGGTTATATACCCCTTGTATTAGAAGACGAGACTGAAAAGGATTTCCCCATTTATATGCATAAACATCTAAGATATCACCCTCATGATATTGCCTGTAGTTCGAATGTTTCCAGTATTTATATACAGGAGTATCGAATTTATAAAACAAGGTCTCAATCAGAGGAATCATCGGTTTTGCAATAGAATCATCAATACTTAAAAGTTCTCTCTCTTTTTCAGGAGAAGCACTTATACCATTCACCTTGGTGAAAGATAATTCATGACCATTATATTTAATTTCCACGTCAAAAAAAAGACATTTTGCTTCAGCCGTATTATGGAACACCAATTTTAGAGAATCTGGATTGGTGATATGCTTTAATTGATATCCGTAATTACAACTACCAAATAAACATACGGCCAAACCCATTCCGCCCCAAGCCAAAACTATAAAACTATTTCTCCTTATCATAATAGTAGTCATACATTTTGTTTACAAACTTTCTATATTTAGATGTCACTCTTGGATAAAGACGATTTTTAGTTCGAACCAAATCATATACCTGATGATGGTTCGGGGCTGGGAAAAACAACCACATTTTGTGGTGAGTTCCCCATTTAGCACACTATGTCCACCCCATTCACTGTTCGTAAAATCCCTTTATTACGTAACTTTTAGGATTGGGGAGACGGTTCTTTGCCGAAACGAATCAATAGAACCGTCCCCCCCTGATCTACAGGAAGGTGAAGGTGATGCCGATGGCAAAGCCGAACTTCTTGTAGTATGGTGAGTGTTTGCCATTGTCTTGGTTGTCGAATACGGGCACCAGGTTTTTCTGAGCATAGCCGTAGAAGCCCCACTCCTCACTGAAGTTGATGCGCAGACCGGCACCCAGACCGGCACTGGCGAACGACACTTTCGGTCCGGCATAG
>Ga0256405_10004612_pt1 | contig 25431 bp, 26 predicted proteins | sample RumenRJG_02DNA_FD_189096 | JGI IMG/M metagenome (GOLD analysis project Ga0256405, IMG submission 189096) | Bovine rumen microbial communities from Lethbridge, Alberta, Canada - RJG_02 | ecosystem: Host-associated > Mammals > Digestive system > Stomach > Rumen | place: Canada: Alberta... | reverse complement strand
TCTTCGCCGAGGAGGTTTGGTTGTTTGTCTTTCAAAATGTTGTTTTTGCGCGCGTAGTCGTTGAAGACTCTCGTCACCGCGCTCTTAAATCCCATTTCGTGCGTACCGCCGTCCGCCGTCGGAATGTTGTTGACGTAGGAGTAGATGTTTTCGGTGTACGCCGTTGTGTGCTGGATCGCGACTTCCACTTCAAAGTGGTCTTCCTTTGCCTCAACGTAGAGAGGCTTGTCGTAAAGCACCGCTCTGCCCTCGTTGAGATAGCAAACGTAGTCCGCGATGCCTCCCTTATAGCAGAAGACGTCGTGCTTGTCCGTACCGCCGTCGAGCGGCATACGATTGTCGTCTATCTGTATCGTCACGCCCTTGTTGAGATATGCGACGTCGCGCATACGCTCGGCGATGACCGAATAGTCAAATCTCTCTTTGCCGAACACTCTCTCGTCAGGCTTAAACGTGACCGTCGTGCCCGTGCCCTTCGCCTTGCCTATGACTCTGAGCGGATTTTTGACTATACCGCTCTTAATCTTGGTGCCGACTTGCGGAGACCAAAACTCTGCGCGGTAGAGATTGCCGTCGCGTCTTACGTCGACCGTAAGCCATTCGGAAAGCGCGTTTGTGACGGACGCGCCCACACCGTGAAGACCGCCCGAAAACGTGTACTCGCCGTTGTCGAACTTCGCGCCCGCGTGGAGTTGAGTGTAGACGACTTCAACGCCGCTTATTTTGAGTTTCGGATGCTTGTCGACAGGCACGCCGCGCCCGTTGTCCGTGACTCGCGCCACGTTGTCGTCAAGAAGTTCGATCTTGACCATATCGCCGTAGCCGTTGGCGGCTTCGTCAACCGCGTTGTCGATGATTTCCCAAAGGATGTGATGCATACCCTTTGAACCCGTCGTTCCGATATACATACCGGGACGCTTTCTGACTGCGTCCAAACCTTCGAGAACCTTAATCTTGTCTGCTCCGTATTCTTGTTTTGCCATTTTTTACCTATATGCGTTTATTTTTCACAGTTTTGCGCGTAAATCATACAACATCGTTTGCCCCGTTTTCGGTACAATCAAAAAACGTCTCACGCGTGCGTATATTATATAACAATACTATTACATAATAACATATCAATTATATCACAATATGTTGGACTTTTCAAGTCATCGCAAGCACAAATTATAGTTTTTTTATAAAAAAAATCGGCACGTTGTCGTGCCGAAATTTTTGTTTTTGGTTTAATTCTTGTTTATCCGATAAAATCGTTGATTTTCTCAAGGAAGTCAGCGTACACGTCCGCGTTGTTGATTTCGTTGAGAATTTCGTGTCTGGCACCCTCGTAAAGCGTGATCGAGAGGTTTTCAACTCCGAGGCGATGATATTGCTCGTAGAGTTTTTCAACGAGTTTGCCGTTGCCACCGACAGGATCGTGGTCGCCCGAGAAGAGTGCGATCGGCTTTTTGACGTCGATTTTTGCAAGATTTGCCTTCTTATAACTCTTGTTGAGACCGTTGACGAAGAACTTGAAGAACGCGACGGACATAACGTAGCCGCATTCGTCGTCGGCAAGGTATTTTTCAACTTGCTTTCTGTCTCTTGAGAGCCAACCGAACTCGCCCTCGTTTTTGTAAGGCTTGTTGTATGCGCCAAAGGTCATCTTGTCGAGGAAGTCACCCTTCTTGTCGCCCTTCGGTGAGAAAGCGTAAGCGCAGTTTGCGAGGAAGCAACCGACTGACAAAAGCGCGCCCTTTTGCATTGCGGAGCCGCAGAGGATCGCGCCGACGTGGTCTTTTGATTCTTCAATGTATCTTTGACCGACCATACTGCCGTAGCTATGTCCGAGATAGACGACAGGAAGACCGTATCTTTGCTTGAGCATTTTGGTGATTTCGACTTCGTCGCGCACCGTGTCATTGTAGATGTCGCCCGGGTGATAACCCTTGTTGCCCTTTGGTGAAAGAGGGCTGGTCGCGCCGTGCGCGCGGTGGTCGTCAGCAAACACGATATAGCCGTTTGCATTCAAAAACTTTGCAAAGTCGTCATAGCGAGAAGCGTGTTCCGCCATGCCGTGTGAGATTTGCACAACGCCCTTCGGTGCGTCAACTTCGTCCCAGAGGTAGCATTGCAAAATTGTGCCGTCGAAACTTTTGAACTGTTCGTTTTTCATAATCAATCTCCCGTATCGCAAGTGCGATTTATTTCAATATATTATATTTTATCATACAAAAATACAAATTTCAATAGGCAATCCGCACATTTTCAGCATTTTTCTCGGCATATTTTCAAAAATCTCCGCGAGATTTGATTAAAACATTTCTCCCTGCCAATCATACAATAAAAGAGGTGTTTATGCAAAAACGAACTGCAATCTTCACGGGCGGGGGCACGGGCGGACATATCTATCCAAACCTCGCGCTCATTCCCGATTTTGAAAAACTCGGCTTTTTGCCACTCTACGTCGGCGGAGAAGGCGACACGATGGAAAAAAGGCTTGCAAAACAGTTTTCGATCCCGTATAAAGCCGTGCCCGTCATAAAGTTTAAAAGAGGCGCGTCTTTCGACGCTCTCAAAAACAATCTGAAAATTCCCATCGCCTTAAAGCGCGGAATTGACGAGGCGAGAAAGGTCGTCAGAGACTCTTCACCGTCATTCGTGTTTTCAAAGGGCGGGTTCGTCTCCCTGCCCGTCGTGATTGCGGCGGCAAAAGAAGGCGTTCCCGTCTTCGCACACGAGTCGGACAGGACTTTGGGGCTTGCCAACAGGATCGCAAGAGCGTACGGCGCGACGATACTCAGGGGCAATCCGACTTCTGTCTTTGACGGCATAGACGTCGGCATACCTCTCCGCAAAGAACTCTTTGACGGAGACAAAACGAGCGCGAGACAAAGGCTCGGCATATCGACGAAAAAGACCGTTCTGCTTCTTATCGGCGGTTCTTCGGGCGCAACCGCCATAAACGACTTTGCAAAGCGCAACCTTGCGAGACTTACGAGCAAATTTTTCGTTTTGCACTTGACGGGCAAAGGCAAGTCGGAAAGATTGAAAGCACAAGACTACCTGCCTTTTGAATACGCGGACGAAATCAAAGATTTTTACCACGCAAGCGACGTCGTCGTGTCAAGGGCGGGAGCAACAGCCGTCGCGGAAATCTCCGCGCTCAAAAAGCGGGCGGTCTTCGTGCCTCTGCCCAAAGGCGCGTCAAGAGGCGACCAAATCTACAATGCCGACCTCGCGAAAAACTTCGGCGCGGAAGTCGTCTTGCAAACTGACGAAAAGACCTTTTTCGACAATCTCCTCCACGCTATCGACAAAGCCGCAAAAAATCCGCCGATGCGCCCCGTCTCAAACGACGCCAACGGAAAAATTCTTCGCATAGTATGTGATAGAATCGGCGCACAGGTGGATTATGCAAAGACAAAAAACAATGGCAAAATGGCTTGCGGTGGTTCTGCTGCTTATGGTGGCGGTGGCGTGCTACGTGATTCTTTCAAACGTCCTGAAAAAAGAGACGAGCGTAAAGTCTACGGAGGCGACGAGCAAGCAAGAAGAAACAACCCCTCAAAATCTTGATCCGAACGCGGACGAGAAAACACCCGCGAAAATCCCCGTCTATTCGGTCTTCCCTCGCCGCTCCGAGCAAGTAGGCAACTCCCTCTCGGCGCACGTTGGCGGAGAGGAAGACGAGACTGCTCTCGCGCTTTTTACACTCGCCGACAAAACGTATCTCTTCTTTGAGAGCAATTCGCAAGAGTATGACGTAAAGGAAAAAGGCTTACACCTTGCAACCTTACAAAACGACTACCTATTGAGCGTGACGAAGATCGCGGACGACAAGGAAACGTATCTTTCGTCCACGCTTTCAAAGGACGGCATTTTGATCGCGACGCACGATGAAAACCACACTCGTTTAAGGCTCGTTTCCACGCACGGCGAAGTGGTTGCAAAAAGCGAGATCGAAAGATATGGCGGGCTTAGGTTTTCAATAGACAAAGAGACGAAAACTCCCCGCGCGTTCGCGACGGACGGATCCTTTTTGTACGTCTACGACATAGGCGACGGCTTGCAGGCGAAACGCTCGAACTTCGTGCTGTACGCAAGCGGAGCGAAAATCGAAACTATCGTTGATTTCGGAGGGTATCAACTCATACTCATCGACGGCGACAATGGTTTTGAAATCATACGTTTTGACAAAAACGGCGGTTTTTCACGCAAAACGCGACTTTTAAACTGCTCTTTTGGTCAACTTATGCCAAACGTAAGCAATTCTGCTTTCACTTTTGCGCTCCTGCTTTTGAGAAAGGACGCGGACGGTACGGCGGCGTTCGTTTGCACCTGCGACAAGGACGGACTTGTCTTAAACTCATACCTTGCAAACGGTGTGAACGACGGGGTTTTGAAGCAAGCGGGAGATTCGATTCTTCTTATAAGCGAAGATGAAAAACTCACCTTTTGCTCTCACTTAGAACTTATGGCAAAGGAGAGCGTAAGCCTCGACAAATCGGCGTTTTTGAGTAGCGCAAATTGCGAAATGAAAAATCTTGACGAAGACCTCTTTTTAATGACCGACGGACTTACGTCAAAAGTATATGACTTGAGTTTCAATCTGCTGTTTGAGACAAAGGGCAAAAATCTGCAATTCGTGCGGCGCATGGACGGCGCGAGCGTAAAACTCGGCTTTCTCTTCGAGGCAAAATCAGGCGGAGCACTCACCTACACCGCTTTCGGCGGCTACGACGTATACCTTGTCGACGTGACGATTTGAAGGGGCCTGCGTTGGTGGTTTGCAAACATATTGACGAGCACTTTTTGCGCGCGTAAAAAAACGATATTGACACCCGCACTCTTTCGGGTTATAATAATCGTATGAGCAAGAAGAATAAAAACGTACAAACCGAACAGCCGTATTCAAATATGGGCGCAAGGCGTATCGTCTTGCTTCTCGGCGCGCTCATCACACTGCTTGGATTCGTGGCGGTGCTTCTCGGCGCGCTCGTCTTGTTTGTGCCGGGCTTTGACGTCATCAAAGGCACGAAACCCATAACGCAGGTGACCTATCTCCTTATCGCAGGCATCGCCGCCTGTTTTGTGGGAGTAGTATTTTGCGTGGCGGGAGCCAACACGATGAAAGCGCTTGCGAGGCTCTCCTTCTTCTTGGGTTCGGTCGCGTTTATCGTGGGAGCGGCAATTCTCATCATTGCCCTCTTCTTCCAGACGATCCTTCCGCTCGGCGCGATCGACAGACTTAACGAAGCGGCGACTATGCTCGTATAAAACTCAAAAGGTGTTTAAAAAAATGCATTTTAAAAGGCGTAGAATCTACGCCTTTTTATTTTTCATCATATACTCAATCTTTGTCTTGGCTCTCAACTTGAGAGAGTTTTTGCTCACTCCTCTTGCGAGGTTTCTTCACTCACGCTTTCACTTTGCGATTGGTTGCCGCTAATACTTCCCTCATTTTGAGGTTGGTTGCCGTCCGCATTTTCAACACTTTGCGACGGGTTGCCGTCTGCGGTTTCAACGTTTTGCTCTCTTATAAATGTTTGAACCTCGTTCTCGTCCTCGTCAGTCTCAAGCGTTCTGAAATATTCCTCGCCTTTGGCTGACGGGAGTTTCGTTTTGTTTTTCAAACCCTCGACGACAAAGTGGCAGACTATTCCCGTGACGAACCCCGCAACGAACCCTGCGACGAGCATATACGGAAGATAGACGACAACGCTCGCCCCGACCACAAAAGCGGCGACGAGGATCTGCATAGCGTTGTGGAGCATTGCGCCCGCAACTGACACACCCGTAGTACTGAAAAATCCCGGCTTTGCCAAAAAAACCATAGCGGTGTAAGCCACGAGCGCCGCCGGCACCGACCAAATGAGAGAGGCAAAATTGCCGGAAAATACCGCCATAAGCAAGCACCGAAGCACCAAAATCACGTAGCCTTGCCAAACCCCCACGAGCAAGAAACACGCAAGAAGCACGACGTTGCCAAGTCCGAGTTTTGCATAAGGAAGCGCGGGGACTATCGGCGGGAGCAAGTTTTCAAGAAGTCCCACGATGAGCGCAAGAGCAAGGAAGAGTCCAAGGAGCGCAACCTTCTTGGCGGTCAATTTTGACAACCGCATTTTTTTGCCTTTCGTACTCACGTGACCGCGTCCACCTTTTTTGAAGTTGTGCGAATAATCACCTTGTTCGGCAAACACACGATCATTCCGCCGTCCTTGCCAATCGGCGAAGCGTGTACGCAAAGTTGCTCGGGGCAATCGCTATCCGCAATGAAGATTTTGCCGTTTTCAACCTTTATCGTCATCTTGCCGTCAAGGATCTCGATCGTCTTGTCCTCGGCAAGATTGAGAGTATATTTTAAGTTGCCGTCAACGTAAACTTCGGCGTATTCCGCCTTTTTATCCGTTGCAAGCACGATAGTCAAAACGACGGCGACAATGACGACGAGGAGGATGAAAACATCCCCCCATTTAAACAGCGAAAAACGACCGTTTTCGCCCTTTTCGTTCTTCGTCTTCGTCTTGTTCATAGACCGCCTTTTTGTTGCCGATTTTTCAATATGCAGAGTTTATATGCAAATTTTGCGCCCGAAAACTTGCTTTTTCGTCATTTTTCGAGTTTTAAGTCAACGTTTCCAAACGTCAAACAGTTGAACTCTCCGTCAATCAATACGGCGCGGAAGTCGTATCCACCGTCGTCTCTCAAACGCTCGAGGAGTTCTACGCCCGCCTCCTTGCCGAGCACCACGATCGCCGTGGCGAGTGCGTCTGCAAACGCACCGTTCGTCGATATGACGGTGGCGGACACCACTCCGTCCTCTCCCGACGTATCGGCAGGATGACCCGTTTGCGTGTCGATGATGTGATGATAGTATTCTTTCTTCTCTCCGACCTTCACTTCATAATATCTTTCGTAGTCCCCGCTTGTGGATATGCACTCTCCCGAATACAGACTGAGCGTGCCGAAGTATGCGGTCGAAAACGTCCTGTCAAGCCTATTTGGATTGGCGACTCCGATAGAATACGTCTTGCCTTTTGACGAGATGTTGCCACCGAGGTTTATGAGCATCTTCTTTGCGGGAACGACCTTTCTCGCAAGATCGCTTGCGTACCCTTTTGCAATCCCGCCGAAATCGAGCATAGCACCCGCCAAAAGTTTGGTTATCGTGCGGTTTTCATAGTCGATTTTAAACGCCTTGTCAAGCCCTACGACTGAAAGGCGAGCGAGTATTTCCACCTCGGTAGGCGGCGTAAACGTCTTAAACTCCGAGAAAGTGTCGCCGGAGAATTGCCAAAGTCTTACGAGAGGATAGACGCTCGGATCGTACGCGCCGTTCGACGCCTTAAAGACGTACTCGGCGACGCTCATTATCTCCATAGTCTCCGCGTGACAAACGACAGGCACTCCTATAGCGGACGAATTGATCCGCTCGACGTCGCTCCCCTCCACCGTCGGAGAAAGTATGCGCTCGAGCGCGTCCATATAGGATTTCACCTGCTCCGCATCTCGTTTTGGCGAGGTTGAAGAGGACACGTCTATCGTCAAAAACGTGCCGAAAACAATCGCTTGCTTTTGACTAGAGCAAGCCGTCAATGAAACAAGCAACGCAAGTGCGATTATAAAAACGATAAAAAACTTTGAACGTTTCACAATTTTACTCTAAAACTCCTCGCCAAAATCGGAGAGGAGTTTTGAAAATGCCGTTTTTATGCCTTTGTGAAGATGATACCCACCGTGCCGGGGCCTGCGTGCGCGCCGATGACGGGACCTATCGGTTGACGCCAAATCTTGTCCTTGACTTCGGGGTGTGCTTCCAAAAGTCTTGCCAACATATCGTCAGCGGCTTCCGGGTTGTCCGCATCCAAGATGCAAACCGGCGCGTCGTCGATGTTTTTGTACTTCTCGTCAAATTGCTCGAGCATATACTTGACGGCTTTCTTCATTCCGTTTTGCTTGGAGCAAAGGTCGAGTTTGCCTGTCGTATCGACGGAAAGCACGGGTTTTATTTGCAAGAAATTGCCAATAGCCGCCTTTGACGGAGAGATTCTTCCGCCGCGTGCCAAATATTTCATATCTTCAACGACGAAATAAATGCCGACGTTGTCGACGATTGACTCGAGATATTTGTAAGTGGCTTCGATGTCGTCGCCGTGTTCACGGCAGTATTTTGCGCCCATATACACAAGAATACCCGCGCCCATGCAGATGTTTTTCGTGTCAAATTGAAGATATTTGACGTTCGGATATTCCGCTCTGAGTTCGTCTATCGCAAGCGCAAGATAGTTGAAGGTGCCGGACATCGCGTTTGAAAACGTTATGTAGAGAATGTCCTCGCCCGCTTCAAAATACGGCTTGAAAATCTCGTAGTAGTTGGTTTGGTTGAGACCTGCGGTCGATGCGGAAGCGCCCGCTCTCATTTTTTTGAAGAAGGCTGTTGTGTCCGTCTCTTCGCCGAGGTCCGCATAATATTCTTCGCCGTCCAAAATGTACGGCATCCTGATTACTTTCAAATCAAATTCGTTTGCGTGGGTGTACCAAAGTTCGCAATCGGTGTCGCAAAAAAGTATTGCCATTGTTTTCTCCTATTTTCTTCAATTGTTTTACGCGCGACTTTCGCGTCAATATACTATATATAGTATAGAGTTATTTTATAACAATACCTATTTTTTGTCAACCGTACGGCGTACAATAAAAAAAGGGGCTCCGGCGCTTTTGAAATACTATAAATCCGTCAAATACACCCGCGCTCAATCGACTAAACTTGGCAATTCATCCTCCGCTCTTCAACTTCTCCCCCAATTCTTTGCTCACCCAAGCGCACTCCGCGCTTTCGTCCCGATTTTCGCCCTGCGCCTCTTTTCGTGGCTATTCGGCAATAACTTTTCGCCGAAGTCGCCGAGAGTTCCACGGGGTTTTGCTTCCGCCGCATATCAAAAATATAATTTTTGAAATATTTGGCAAAGTTTAAAATTTTTAATATTCGTTTAAGAATTGGCAAATAATATTTAGGCATACAATGAACAAGATATGAAGAGGTGTTTTTATGAACGACGACTTCAACAACTTTTTTGACGATCAAAGGCCACAAGAAGAGCCTCAACATACTCCCGTGTATCACACGCCGGAGCCGAAACACTCGAGCAAAGCTAACGTCGCTATAATCGTCAGCGTCGCAATCAGCGTGATCATGTGCATCGTAGTGCTTGCAAACGTCTTGGTGCTTGCCACCCTCAAACAAACGATTGCAAAACAATACGAGGACGCGCTCACGGAAAGTATGCGCGAACAGTACGCCGCAGCAATCAACGACGCGCTTGACGAGTCCAATATCACGGACGATATCGTGGATCAAGCCACCGCAAACGCCCTCGCCGCACTCGGTACGCAAATAGGCTCCGTAGCCAACGAAAAAGTCGTGCCTTCAGTCGCAAGACTCTATATGTTTACGTCGGCAACCGCAAACGTCACTTCAGACTCCTACGCCGGACTCGCGAGCGGTTTCGTCATCACGGACACCAACAGCGCGGGAACTCAACAAAGATATCTCGTCACCAACGCCCACTGTGTGAGGTACGAAAAGGCTACTTCCTCAACGTCCGGCGGTGGCTTCTGGGGCTGGGGACAGACTACAACCACTTATACGTGGGCAAGTTATGGCACAATCGTATGCATGTTTGAAAACGACGACACAATCTATCGTCTCGAGGTCGTGGCATACGGCTCGTATGAAGGCGATCATCTTAAAGCCGAAAACGACGAACCCGACATTGCGCTCCTGAGATTCGTCGGCACTCAACCGTCAAACGAGGATCACCCGTCATTGAAACTCGCATACGACGATTCCGTCATCACGAGAGGTATGGAAGTTGCGCTTATCGGCAATCCTAAAGGGCTTGGCGACAACATCAGCATCTCCGTCGGCGTCGTCTCTCAAAAGGACATCACGATAGAGAGTTGGGGCGGCGGCACCTTCATCATGACGGACGCAGCGATCAACAGCGGCAACTCCGGCGGTCCTATGGTCAACAACCTCGGCGACGTCGTGGGAGTGGTTGAGTCAAAACTCGTCTCAACCGACGTCGACAATATGGGCTTTGCACTCTCCGTCTCAACGCTTAGGGATTTCTTGACTTGGGCATGCAAAGCGCAAAACAACCAAATCGGCGCAAACGTCACACTCAACTTGCTGTAAGCCTGATAGAAAACTTGGCAATAGACTTTTCAATCGGCAAAATTGCGCAAAACCAAATAGACAAAGCAAATTAATTTACTGCGTAAATTAAAATCAATAAAATAGTTTCTCCGAGCATTAAAAAAGGCACTCAACCGAGTGCCTTTTTTCTACTTGCTTTTAATACTGCCTTGCCACCGCCAAAAGACGATAGTCACCGACGAGAATTATGTTGTCGGAGCGATAGACGTTCCAATGCGCGGTGAGGTCGGCGTTCTCTTCATTTGAGATATACGCCTTGCAAGCATTCTCGACCCAATCGCCGGACAACTTGTTGTCGGCGTAGATAATGTAAAGGACTTGTTGGTCGTATGCGCTTGCGTCCTCAACTTCTACACCGTCGCCGTTCTCATCGGTAGGCCATTCGGGAAGATACGTAGCGTGAATGATGTTGGACACAACGACACCGGGTTCGGTTGCCCAACCCTCGATCGGCGGTGCCGAACGCATACCGGTTTTGACCGTAGCGCCGTGCTTTTCAAGACGCGCAGTCACGTTGTTTGCTTTGAGCCCGATCTTGATGCACGCAACAAGGGAGACAAGAAGGAGCGCAACGCACAAAACGAGGATTATTGATTTTAAGAAAAATTTTTTGGTTTTCATACGTCTATGATATAACTCAATTTAAAATATGTCAAGTTTTGTTTTTTTAAATGGCATAAACTTTGAAGTTTTGCTCAAATTAACGTAGGAGGCACTTATGAAAAAATCATTTTTGATTGGCACGCTCGTAGGAGTCGTCGGAGCCATGGCGGTGCTAAGCCAGATCTCCTCACGAACGGTAAAGCGAGCAAAGCGTGCGTTTATCAACAAACTTGAAGATACGATTATGTGATCTTCGCCCTCCGAGCAAACACGAAACGTGTATTATGCGCAAAGACATTGATATACGCTTCGTGTTTTATTTTGCTAAAAATTTTTGTCATTAAGACTCGCCAAGATTCTTATTTCAAACTTTAAACTCAATAAACTGCACTATTTAGACGATATATGAGACTTTTGAGCCGTTTTGATGTTTCGACGGCAAAATAATCTTTGTACACAATTCGTGTTTTATGATTTGACAACAAAATCGTTTTTGCTGCCGCTTTTCTATTTCTAAACTTTGAATTAAAACTGCGCCGTCAATGACGGCGCATATCGAACTTTTAGTTTGCAAATTTGTTGCGCGCTATATAGCGCTTGACAAGACCTATCGATTGTCTTTTTCAAGCGCACACGCGCAAACTATGCGGCAATTATTTTGCCGTGCCTTCCGCGACTCTGCGACGATAGTCGTTGACCGCTTCTCTGATTGCCTCTTCCGCAAGAACCGAACAATGAATCTTTTGTGGCGGAAGTCCTTGAAGTTCTTCGATGACTTCCTTGTTGGTGAGTGCGAGCGCTTCGTCAACCGTCTTGCCGATGATCATACCCGTTGCAGTTGAACTCGAGGCGACCGCAGCGGCGCAGCCAAACGTTTTGAACTTTGCGTCCTTGATGATGTTGTCTTCGATTCTAAGCGTAATTTGCATAATGTCGCCGCAAACCTCGTTGCCTACCGTGCCTATACCGTTGTAGTTTTCGACTTCGCCCATGTGTTGCGGATCTTTGAAAACTTCCATAACCTTTTCGTTGTACATAATTCTATCTCCTAAAAACACTTCGTGTTGTATGTGTGTTGTTTGTATGTATTTTGTTTTTGAGCGTCTTATATTTTTTGCCGCCTTCCGGTTTAAGCAACGGAGTTGCTTATTTTTTGTAAAGCGGTGACATTGCTCTGAGTTTTTTGACGATTTCCACGAGTTTGTCAACCGTATAGTCGACTTGCTCCATCGTGTTGTGCTTGCCAAACGTAAATCTGATCGAGCCGTGAGCCGTGCCGACCGGAACGCCGATTGCGAGGAGCGTACGAGACGGTTCGAGAGATCCCGACGAACATGCCGAGCCCGACGAAGCGGAAATGCCTGCAAGGTCAAGCGAGAAAAGAATAGATTCTCCCTCGATGTATCTGAAACTGAAACTTGCGTTGTTCGGAAGTCTCTTTGACGTGTCCTTTGCACCGTTGTACATTATGTCGTCGATCTCTTTCGTCACACGCTCGACAAAGTGATCGCGAAGGCTTGCGATGTGTCTGTTGTCCTCTTCCATGTTGTCGAATGCCTCTTTCAATGCAACCGACATACCGACGATGCCCGGAGTGTTGGAAGTGCCGCCTCTATGAGCGCGCTCTTGCTCTCCGCCGGACAAGAACTTCTCCATTCTCACGCCGTTTCGGATATATAACGCACCCATGCCCTTCGGTCCGTAGAATTTGTGCGCGGACATTGAAAGCATATCGACACCGAGGTCTTTGACGTTATATTTTACAGCACCCGTCGCTTGTACCGCGTCCGTATGGAACAAAACGCCGTGTCTATGTGCGATTTTGGCAAGTTCTTTGATTGGTTCGATCGTGCCGATTTCGTTGTTGGCAAACATAATGCTGACAAGCACCGTGTCCTCTCTGATCGCTTTTTCAAGGTCATCAGGATTTACGAAGCCCTCATTGTCGACGGGAAGATAAGTCACTTCCCAGCCGTATTTTTCAAGTTGTTTACAGGTGGTGTACACCGCGGGATGCTCGATGATCGAGGTGATGATGTGCTTGCCCTTTGAACTATATTGAAGAGCCGCACCTTTGACAGCCCAGTTGTCCGCTTCCGTTCCGCAAGACGTAAAATAAATCTCGCTTGGTTTTGCGCCGATACACTCCGCGATGAGCGCACGCGCGTCGTTTACAGCCTTTGCGCCCTCTCTTCCGTAAACGTGTTGGGAGTTTGGATTGCCAAAAACTTCCGTAAAATACGGCTTCATAGCATCAAACGCTTTTGGTGATAATGGCGTGGTTGCCGCATGGTCAAGATAAATACTTTGCATAATTCCTCTATCTCTAAAATCTTGTATTCTTGTTCCGTCAAGCCGATTTTCAACGACTTCAAATCGCCTTTTCTCGGCGGATCTTCAAAAATATGAAACATTTTTCATATTTTGCATAATAGTTATATCACAACAATCGTATCGTTGTCAAGCACTATATTTATTTTGTCGACAAAATAATAGAATTATTTTGTTTTTTTGACGGATTATAAAAAATACGCCCGAACAAATCGTTCGGGCGAAAGACAATTCTTTGCTTCAGTCCTCAAGAACAGCGTTGTGATAGACGTTTTGAACGTCGTCGTTTTCGTCGAGCATATCGAACATCTTTTCAAGAGTCGCTTGTTGCTCGGCGGTTGGATTCACATAGTTGTCGGGAACGAGCGAGGACTCTGCGGAAAGCACCTTGACGCCTGCGTCTTCGAGAGCCTTTCTCACGGCGTTGACGGTGTTAGAATCCGTATAAACCTCGAAAACTTCATCGTCTTCGGAGTTGATGTCGTCCGCGCCCGCGTCGAGTGCGTAGAGCATAAGGTCGTCTTCGGTCACGTCCTCTTTTGAAATGGTGATGACGCCCTTTCTGTTGAACATAAAGGATACGCAGCCCGTCGTGCCCATTGAACCGCCAAACTTGTCGAAGATGTGTCTGACGTCGCCTGCCGTACGGTTTTTGTTGTCCGTGAGCGCTTCGACGATTATTGCCGTTCCGCCTACGCCGTAGCCTTCATAGACCATCGTCTCGTAGTTGATCGAGCCGAGTTCGCCGCTTGCCTTTTTGATAGAACGCATGATGTTGTCGTTTGGCATATTGTTGTCTTTTGCCTTTGCGATAACTTGAGCGAGTTTTGAGTTGCTGTTCGGATCCGGACCGCCCTCTTTGACTGCGACGGCAAGTTCTCTGCCTATCTTCGTAAAGACGTTGGCGCGAGCCGCGTCGGTTTTGCCTTTCTTTTGTTGAATATTGTGCCACTTGCTGTGTCCACTCATAGTAAAATCTCCTTATACTGTCCTGTACATCGCGACCGCTGTCGCAACCGCGACGTTCAAGGATTCCACACCGTTTTGCATCGGCAAAGAATACGTCCTTTTGGCAAGCGCCTTAAACTCGTCTCTCACTCCGTGCGCCTCGTTGCCCGCTATGAGCAAAATCGGAGTCTTGACGTCCGCTTTCAAGAGGTTTTCACCGCCCATATCGAGCACCGCGCTGTTCGTCTCTTTGACGAGTCTTTGCGCCTCGTCGTCGCTTATCGCGTGCGCTCTCACTTTGAAGAGTCCGCCAAGCGTTGCGCGAACGACTTTTGGCGAGTAGATGTCAACCGAGCCGACGAGATAGACGTCATCGTATCCGCAAGCCGCGGCAGTTCTAAATATCGTGCCGACGTTGCCGGGGTCCGCCACTCCGTCGAGGAGTACGGCGTTGCCTTGCGGCAGCACAAATTCGTCTTGAGGGATTTTGCAGACTGCGACTATGCCGTACGGCGTCATCGTGTCCGCAATCGACTTTATCACGCTCTCGCTCGCAAACAGCAGAGTTGCTTCCGCGTGTTTTGAGACGAGCGTCTCAGCCTCTTTTTCTCTCTCTTCGGTTGAAAAAACGTATTCTACCGAGACAAAATCCGGTAGGTCTTTCAAAAGATTCTTTCCTTCCGCCAAAAACAAGCCCGTCTCTCTCCTGCCTTTTTTGTCGAGGAGAGATTTTGCAAGTTTTACGTGCTTGTTTTGACTCGAAGAAATGATTTCCATTGACTCTAAACTATGAAAGAAACGCTCGCGCGTTTCTCCCAAAAATGTTTATGCAAGCGCCTTCTTTGCTTCTTCGCAGAGGTTTGCGAACGCTTGTGGGTCGCTGATTGCGATTTCGCTCAAAACCTTGCGGTTGAGATCGATACCTGCGAGTTTAAGACCGTGCATAAGTCTTGAATAGGAAAGACCGTTGAGACGTGCGCCCGCGTTGATACGTGCGATCCAAAGTCTTCTAAAGTCGCGCTTCTTTTGCTTTCTGCCAACGTATGCATATACGCCTGACTTCAAAAGTTGTTGTTTTGCGACACGATAAAGGGCATGCTTTCCGGCATAATAACCCTTTGCTTGCTTCATTATTTTTCTGCGCTTCTTAAGCGCGCTGACTGCTCTTTTGATTCTCATACGTCACGACCTCCTTATTTGTATGGCAAGAGTTTTTTGAGTTCGCCGCATCTTGTCTCGTCAACGTACTCGATGGAACGAAGTTCTCTCTTTCTCTTTCTCGTCTTCTTTGTAAGAATGTGGCTGTGTGCTGAATGTCCTCTCTTGTAGAGACCATTCGCGGTGACGTGGAAACGTTTTTTTGCTCCGCTGTGTGTTTTTTGCTTTGGCATAATTCTGCCTCCTATATTGCTATTTTTCTTTTTACTTTTTTTGTTGCGGGGCGAGGATCGTAAAGATCATTCTGCCCTCTTGAGTCGGCGCCTTCTCGACGGTGAGTGCGACGCGCTCTTTGACCATATCGATATAGTCCTCGACAATTTTGACCGCAATCTCCGGGTGCGCTTGCTGTCTGCCCTTAAGACGAATTGACGCTTTCACCTTGTTGCCGTCCGTGATAAACTCGGACGTCTGCTTGGCAAGGCGTTGGGTGTCGCCGATGTCAATCGTTGCGGACAAGCGGATCTCCTTGATTTCAACGGTGTGTTGATTCTTTTTGGCTTCTTTTTCGCGCTTTTGTTGCTCGTAGCGGTATTTGCCGTAGTCCATAAGTTTGCAAGTGGCAGGCACAAATCCCGCGTCCGTCTTCTTGGAATCGGACATTTTGCAGAGGTCGTAGCCTTGTTCTTCGGCGATACGTCTCGCTTCCGCAATCGAGATAATGCCGAATTGCTGACCTTCGGCACCGATAAGTCTCACTTCGCGCTCTCTAATTTGTTCGTTGATTTGAAGTTCTTTCAAGAATACTCCCTTGCTCCTTGCGAGCGATAAAAAAATGTCGGACGCAAAAGTCCGACACACGAAAATCAAGTATAATTTTGACTTTGGTGACCACTTTGCCGAGGCAGGTGGTGAAAGGCGGAACCTTTGCTTGCTCGAATATATTAACAAAAAAACACCTTCGTGTCAAGCAAAAAACCGCACAATTTTGCGCCTAATTTTGTCAGATTTGCGTGCCCTCGCGCACCGTGTACGTCAGTACACTTGGCACTCGCGTGCGCATCTTCCGCATTACGCATCAAAATTGTGCGGTTTTTTGATTTATTATAATACCTTTTAGAATCTAATTTAGCTGAATAGAACGCAAAACTATTTATTGCTGCCAACCAATTCGTCAAGGCTTATATTTAGAACGTCGTCAATTTTGATGCAATCGGCAATGTTGGACACATTGACATTGTTCTCCCAAAAGCTAATAGCCGCATGGGTGACACCTATGGAAGCGGCAAGTTCCGTTTGTGTTAACTCCGCCACAAGCCTATTTGCCTTTATACTCTCACCTATATTGTAATTCTGCGTTCCTATTTTCATAACAAGCCTCGACATTATATCTATATAATGTTAGTTTTCTTAACTTTTGTCTTGACTTGTAAGAATTCTTACAATAAAATATATGTATTCAAGAGATAAAGGAATAAGAAAAAAAATATGCAACTTTCAAATAAAGACAAAGCTACTATTATTGTTTTTTTCAATAATAATAAAGAACTCGCCCAGTGTTTTAAAAAACTATACAATAGGCAAAAAACAGAAATTCCTGATTTGGTTTTTGAATCAAGGCAAAACATAATTGGATTTAAACGCCCAAATGAAAAATTAAGAGCTTATATAACCAAAACAAATAATAATGACTTTTACATAAATGTCACATTTGGATCCAAAATGATATTTGATCCCACAAAATACGATTATTATGTTGTTCAACTAAATTTTACAAATGATTATATTAAAAATAATCCAGATTCAATTCGCCTGAATCAAAAAGCTTTACCTAAAAAAGCAACTCCTAAAAAAGTCAAAAATGAAAATGCAATTAAAATATTAAAAACAAAAGAATATCCTACTGAACCACAAATAATATACTCATCAAAATTAAAAAAAGAATCTACTCCTAAAAAACCTAAAACCATACGAATACAAGAAGGGGAAACAAAGTATTCAAGATGGATAGGAATTAATGGCGTTAATCCCAAAAATGATAATGACATTTTACAAATGTTTTCCATTCTTAATGAGCGTGGAATAAAAATTGTAGATGTATCAATTGCCAACAGCAGAGAATGTGAAACTACATTAATAAAGAATCATGATGGTTGCACAATTAAAGAAAAATATTTAACTAGATTTAATATCAAAATATCTAATATGGCAGTAGACAACCAAGATTTAATAAAGGCAAATTTATATAAATATATTGAAAAAAACTATGACTCAATAAAAATAAGAATTAGTTATATAAAATCTTGGGATAGCTTATCTAAATAGTACAGTATTTTTGATATTTTACTAAAGATAAATAAAATATGTTTATAGCGTGCAGAATTGCACGCTTCTATTTTATCGCCCTTGCTGCAGCGTCGACAAGTGCCCATGCGACAATCTCGTCAATGTATCGTTTTTGAGCATCCAATGTACTGTTTTTTGGTTCAATGTACTGTTTTTGAGCATCCAATGTACTGTTTTTGAGTGTCGTCAAATAGCGCGGTTTTACTTGATTTCTTTTGACGCGACTTCGTATAGGACCATCGTCGCGAACTCGTGTTGAGTCATTTTGCCGAGGTCGCCGAGAGTTCTGTGGCGGACGGAAATTGTGCCCGTTTCCACCTCTTTGTCGCCGATAACGAGCGTATAAGGGACTTTCGCGATTTGTGCGTCGCGAATTTTTTTGCCGAGTTTTTCGCTCCTCACGTCCGCTTCCGCGCGGATCCCGAGAGAGAGCAATTGCTTTTTTGCTTCGAGCACTTGTTCTATCGTTCTGTCCGTGAGACTTGCCACTCTGACTTGTTCGGGAGCGAGCCAAAGCGGGAATGCTCCGCCAAACTTTTCGATAAGCATTGCAAGCGTGCGCTCATAGCACCCGATAGACGAGCGGTGTATGATGAGAGGTCTCGCCTTTTCGCCGTTTTCGTCAATATAAATCATATCAAATCGAGTTGCGAGTGCAAAGTCTATCTGCACCGTAAAGAGAGTTTCCTCTTTGCCGTGTACGTTCTTGCCTTGAACGTCGAGTTTAGGTCCGTAAAACGCCGCCTCGCCGACCGCCTCGACATACTCGATGCCGAGGTTGTCAAGAATCTTGCGCATCGTGTTTTCCGCTCTCGTCCAATCGCGCTTCGTTCCGACGTACTTCTTGGGATTTTTTTCATCCCAGCGGGAGAAACGATACGTCACGTCGTCCTCTATTCCGAAAACTCGCATAAAGTATTTGATGAGGTCGACCGCTCCCGCAAATTCCTCTTCCAACTGTTCGGGCGTGCAAACGATGTGTCCGTCCGAAAGAGTAAACTGTCTGATTCTTGTGAGCCCGTGCATTTCGCCGCTCGCTTCCTTGCGGAATAAAGTTGCCGTTTCCGAATATCTAATCGGCAAATCCCTATAACTTTTGAGTCCGTTTTTGTATATCGTAAACTGGAACGGGCAAGTCATCGGACGCAAACACAAAATCTCGTCGTCCACATCTTCTTCGCCTATGTAGAACATTTTGTCCTTGTAGTGATCCCAATGCCCCGACGTTATAAAAAGATTGTTTTTGGACATAATCGGGGTTTTGGTGAGGAGGTATCCTCGCTTTTGCTCTTCATCCTCAACGAACCGTTGCATAAGTTGAAGCACGCGCGCGCCCGCGGGCATAAAAAGCGGAAGCCCCTGCCCGATGTTTTCATCGGTCATAAAGAGTCCTAAGTCTCTTCCGACCTTGTTGTGATCGCGCTTAAGCGCCTCTTCCTGCCTCTTCGTGAAGGCGTCAAGATCCGCCTTTCTTTCAAACGCCGTGCCGTAAATGCGGGTGAGCATCTTGTTCTTTTCGTTGCCTTTCCAATATGCGCCCGTGAGCGAGGTGAGACGGAACGCCTTCACTTTGCCCGCCGACGTAAGAAGCGGATAGTCGCTGACGTCGTAAAAGTCGGCGTGCTTGTATGCGGTGATGAACTCCCCTTTCAAACTTGCGAGGTGATCCGCTTTGTAGATCATTCTTGTCTTTGCGACGAATTTTTCCGCGTCCTTTCGCTTGCCCTCGACTTCCTCTATCGGCAAATTCGCCTTGATTATCGCGCGCATTTCGCTCTCGATCTTTTCAAAATCCGCTTGAGTGATCGGAAGCCTGAAGTCAAAATCATAGTAAAATCCGTCGTCGTCCACACCGCCTGCCGCAAGTTGCGCCGTCGGGTAAACGTTGCGTATCGCTTGCGCAAGCAAAAACGCCGCGGTTGAACGATATACGTTTCGTCCAAGTTTGTCCTGAAAAGTGACGACGTCAAAATTGCAGTCGCGGTCTACGACGTGGCAAAGCGAAAAAGGCTCGCCGTCTATCTTGCAAGCGAGTGCGCCTTGTTCTATCTTGAATTGTTTGGCTATGTCAAGTGCCGAAGTCGGCACGTCAAAATCAAAATAACTGTCTTTGAAAACGACTTTCATAATTCCTCCACGCAGTCAGCCGCACAAGTGGCTGTACGCACACAAATTGTAAAGGGATTATAAAGCCAAACCGCCCTCAAGTCAAGCGGGGAAAACTTTTATTTTATTTTGTAATATTTTGGGGGCTTTTTTCATCAAAGCACTATATGTTGAAATTGAATGAGGAGTGAGGAATGAGGAGTGAGGAATTAAGGAAGAATAAAAAAGCGGCCTGCTTTAAGCAGGTCGCTGATTGTTGTGCGGTTTTACTTGATTAAGAAGCTGAGTTCATGCACTTTTCCGTGCGCAATCTTATATTGCGGTTTTACGCAAGCGAGTGCAGGGATGTCTCCGCCGACGCCGCGTTGTTTGCCGTCGATCGAAACTTCGATCTTGCCACCGTGAACGAGTTCGTGAGCGTGGGTTGCCGCCTCGAGTTCTTCTCTCGTATAGTCGTGGACTGAGAACTCAAACGGCTTGTCGAGCGCTTCGAAGCGAAGACCGTCTTCACCGCCGACGACGAGATACCTTGCGTCGCAGTGGTTGCCGTTTTCTTGCGGGACGAGGTAGTCGTGTTCAAAGTCCGCGATCTTGCCCTCGTACACGCCGAGTTTTGCGGATACTTTTCTGTCGCAATAGTTCTCGTGAGGTCCGCGAGCATAGAACTCTACGCTGTCTTCGGCGTTGAGTCCCATTCTGAAGCCGTAGCGCGGAAGACCGAATTTGTGCGGTTTGACGCGCATTGACACTCTTATGCCCTCTTCGCCCGCCTCATAAGTAGTGTGGAAAAGTCCGAATTGGAGTCCGCAAGACCAGTCGATTTCAACCGTCTTGTCCGTGAAGGTCATATTCGTCTTGACAAGTTTTTCATCGCAGGACTTGAAGTAGTTTTTGCCGAGAATGCTCATGGCAAACGACGGAAGTTGCGGAGATTTGTCGTTGTCGATTGGCGCGCGCCAGAAGTTCGGACGGATCGGAGCGGACAATCTCTCCTTGCCGTCTATAACGATCGAGGAGATATAGCCGGAGATCTTGTCGACCGTTGCGACCATATTGCCACACTCGAGCAAAATCTTGCCGTCCTCTTTGAAGACGGTCATGCCTTGCGCGGTCTTAAACTCTCTCGCCTTGTAGCCGGTAAAGTCGATTTGTTCTTCCGCAATCACGTCGCCTGCCTTGAAGACGTCGTCGTCCTCTTTGACGAGCGCATAGCAGTTGAGACAAACTTCGCCTTCGCCTGGAAGTATGTACGGAAGGTCGATGCGTCCGCGACTAAGCGGTTCGATGCTCGGAGCGTCCATTTCTTTTTGTGCAGTCACTTTGCCATCCACTTGGAGTTCAAAGCGGAGTTTATATTTGTCGAGGTTTGTAAACATAAACTCGTTGATTATGTCAAGTTTGCCGTTTACAAACTCAAAATTGACTTCTTGATAAACCTTTTTGACCTCATAGAACGCCGGATTCGGACTTCTGTCCGCTCTGACGATGCCGTTGAAAGCGAAGGTGCCGTCGTTCGGCTTGTCGCCCCAGTCTCCGCCGTAGGTGTATTCAATCGTGCCGTCCTCGGCGATACGCTTGATGGATTGGTCGGCAAAGTCCCAAATGTAGCCGCCGCAAAGTCTGTTGTGCGCCCTAAAATGCACCCAATAGTCGTTGAAGTTGCCGAGGCTGTTGCCCATGCAATGCGCATATTCGCATTGAATATACGGCAAATTCTTGTACATCTTCGGGGTGAGAAGGTGTCCGAACGGCGCCCAAACGGTCGCGAGAGTGTGAATGTAAAGACCGTTTTTGCAAAGTCTTTCCATATTCTCCTCTTTTGCGTACATTTCACTCATAATGTCCGTGACTTTCATGTGCGCGTCAGGCTCGTAGTGGATCGGACGCGTCGTATCAAGCGCGAGCGCCGCTTTTTTCATCTCCGCAAACGCCTTTCCGTTGCCGCTTTCGTTGCCGAGCGACCAGAACAAAATGCAAGCGTGGTTTCTATACGTCTTCACCATGTTTTGCATACGCCAACAGACTTGCTCGATCCAACGCTTGTTTGAGTGCGGGACTCTGCTTGCGAGCCCGTGCGTTTCGAGGTTGTTCTCGCACATAACCATAATGCCGTACTTGTCGCAGAGGTCGTAGAAGAAGCGAGAGTTCGGATAGTGGCTCGTTCTTATGCTGTTGACGTTGTTGCGCTTTAAGAGAATTATGTCTTTCTCCGTATATTCTTCCGGCACGGCGTGACCGAAATCCGGGTGAAATTCGTGGCGGTTGACGCCTCTGATTTTCAAAACTTTGCCGTTGAGCAAAATCGTAGGCTCCTTGCCGTCTATTGACGGAACCGTCTCAATCTTTCTGAAACCGAAATTCAAAATTCTTAAATCTTCAAATACGGTTTGCTTTTTGTCGCTTTCGGTTGTCAGCGACAAGCGGAGCGAATAAAGGTAGGGATCTTCCGCGCTCCAAAGGTGAGGAGCGGAGACCTTCTCTACAAGTTTTATTTCCTTCGTTTCGTCCTCGTCGAGTCCGAGAATGGAAAAATGACTTTCGCTGACAAGATTTCCTTCTTTGTCAAGGAGTTCCGCCTTTAAGAGTGCGTCCTCGACCTCGTGTCCTTTCATGCAATAGACCGACGCGTCAATAAGCAGTTTTGCCTCGGAAAAATCCTCGTTGAACTCAGATCTTGCAAAGACGTCTTCGATTCTGCACGGCGGGAGCAAAATGAGGGTGACGTCGCGGAAGACGCCGGAGATACGCCACATATCTTGGTCTTCGAGGTAACTTCCCGTCGTATAGCGGAAGACGACGATTTTGATTTCGTTCTCCCCCTCTTGAACGTAATCGGTCACGTCGTACTCTTGATAGTCGAACGTATCCTCGGAATAACCGACGAACTTGCCATTGATATAGAGTTCCGCACCGCTGTTGGCGCAGAAGTTGACGTGAACGCTTCCGTCGAACTTGTCGAGATTAAACTTGCGCATATACACGCCGCAAGGGTTGGTTTCCTCGTCGATGTGCGGTTTTTGAAATATACCGGTTTGAATTGGTTTCGGATATCTGATGTTGGTGTAAATCGGTCTGCCGTAGCCCTTAAGTTGCCAGTTGGACGGCACAGGGATTTTGTCCCAACTCGTAGGGTTTAAATCAAGCATAGTGCTTGACGCAAAATACTTGAAATTCCACTCGCCGTTTAAAAGAGTCGTGGAAAGTTCGCCGTTTTGCTTGCGCGGAAAACCTGCGCCGTGCTTCGGCTCAACGTTTACATAATAGACGTCCGGGTTGTTGAAAAAGTGTTCCATAGTTCCTCCTATCTTTCCCTTACGCATTATTTTTCAGGTATAAACAGCACCCTGCGGCAGTTTGGACATTCCGCATAGTCGCCCGGTTTTGCAAGTTTCGCTTTGGTTGAGTTTTCGAGTATCATACCGCATCTCGGGCATCCGGGTGTGCCCTTATACTCTACGATGACAGGAAGTTTTTGAGACTTGTGAGCCGCATTGTAGAGTTCGAGCACCTTTTTGTCAATGCTCGGCACAAGTGCGTCTCTTTTTTGTTTTACGACCGCCATTTGCTCTCGTATCGGAGCGGCAAATTCTTGTCCCGCTTGTCTTGCCTTTTCGGCGTCCATGCGTTCTTTCTTTATTCTTGCGTTGAGTTGAACGTATTGCTCGTTGACTTCGTCCATCTTCTTCGAGTGCGCGGCGATTTCCTTCTCGAGAGCGGAGATTTTGCCAATCGTTTCGTTGAGATGCTTGAGCAAATAATCCGTCTCGCCAAGGTCTTGAAGGTCTTGCGCGGATGTTTCGTAATCCTCAAGTTGCTCCTTGAGAGCGTCAACTTTCTCTTGAAAACTCGTAAACGACGCCACGAGCGAATTGGCTTGTTCTAAAAGTCTTTTCAGTTTTTGTTCGTCGTCGGCAACGCGCGCTTTGAGCGTCGTGTAGATTTTGGCTTCTTCACTGCCGTTTATCTTGCCGTTTAGGTTGCTGTACTCTTGATCGAGTTTTTGATATTCAAGTATCGAGTCGAAATTCATAATTCCTCCAACGTCCTAAAAGGACGTGTTTCTGTTGCTTTTACTATTTTGAGTCCGTCAAGTGAGGACAAAATTTTCTCAAACAAATCTTTCACTACTTTTTCGCTTGAAAAGTGCGAAAACTCAATGAGCGCAAACTCGTTTTCAAGCGCATAGAGGTAGGCGTGATGCGAAAAGTCTCCGCTGATATAGACGTCCGCTCCACCTTTCATCGCCTCCGCGATGTCATAGGTCGAACCGCCGCCACCGCTGCATATACAAATCTTTTCAATGATTTTGTTGCCGTCGCCGACGTATTTTACGCTGTCGTCGTCAAGCACTTCGGCAATTTTCTTTGTGAACGCCTTAAGCGTGATTGCGTCCCTTCTTGCAAAGAAAAGGCAATCCTCCGTGTTCGAGGTGTAGTCCGCGTCGAACATATCTATGAGTTCCCTATTGATGCCGAGTTCGCACTTGTCCATATTGGTGTGCGCCGACCATACCGTGATGCCGTTCTTTAAAGCGTATATGAGCACTCTCGAGTGTCCGTCTTCCATGTCGATTTTTTGCACGGGACGGAAGATGAGCGGATGGTGCGCGATGACGAGATTGCAATGATTTTTGACCGCTTGATCAATGACGTCAAGCGTTGCGTCAAGGCATACGACGACGCCCGTGCATTCGGCGTCCAGCCAACCGACTTGAAGACCGATACGGTCTCTGTCGCTCTCGAGCGCAAGTTCGGGCTTTGCGTACTTTTCGATTTCTTCGGTGATTCTTCTGATTTTCATAGTCACACCTCGTTTATTTTTGCGAGCAAAGTCTCAAGGGTTTTCACCTTTTCTTTCAACTCCTCGCTCTCGTGCGCGCGTAAGATTTCGCGCTTGGCACGAATATCGTTTTGAAGATATTCTTTAAAACTCGGGTTAGTCTTGTAAAACTTGCCGTAAGCGATTTGCTCTTTGTCAAGCGACTCCTCTCCCTCGTCCGTCTTGATTATCGTATAAATTTTGCCCGCGCAAACGAGCATATCGTCATAAACTATGCTATGCTCCTGCCTCACGATCTCCGCGCGGACTTTTTCGGGATGCGTGTTGGGAGAAAGCAAAAAGTGCGAAAACTTCTTGCCCTCCTCTCTCGCCTCTTTGAGTATGCCGGATATGACGTCCCCGCCAAGTCCCGCAATCACAACGGTGTCAACCTCGCGGGACGCTATAGGTTTTAAGCCGTCGCCGAGTCGGGTGAGCATCACGTCCGTGACGCCGTTGTCATACGCGAGCTCTTGAGCCTTCTTTAGACTCGGCTCGCTTATATCGGTTGCGATGACGCTCTCAGCCCTGTCCGTCGACACGAGAAAGTATGAGAGTTTGCCGTGGTCGCAACCGACGTCCGCCACCTTGCCGAAATCGACGAGCGTGGCGATCTTTGTCAGTCTTTCGTCAAGCCTAATCGTCATTATTCAAAATCTTTAAGTTTTTTCACGCGATTCGGATGACGGAGTTTTCTGAGCGCTTTCGCCTCGATTTGACGAATACGTTCGCGGGTGACGTTGAACTCTCTGCCGACTTCTTCAAGGGTGCGCGGATGTGAATCGTCGAGACCGTAGCGGAGTCTAAGCACCTTTTGCTCGCGAGGAGTCAAAGTGTTGAGCACTTGAAGGAGTTGTTCTTTGAGCATCTTTCTCTCAGCGACATCGGATGGAGAAAGCGCCTTGTCGTCCTCGAGGAAGTCG
>Ga0256405_10004611_pt1 | contig 25432 bp, 52 predicted proteins | sample RumenRJG_02DNA_FD_189096 | JGI IMG/M metagenome (GOLD analysis project Ga0256405, IMG submission 189096) | Bovine rumen microbial communities from Lethbridge, Alberta, Canada - RJG_02 | ecosystem: Host-associated > Mammals > Digestive system > Stomach > Rumen | place: Canada: Alberta... | reverse complement strand
GTTTCAGTTCGTTGATACTTTATTAGTACATTTTGGAGCTGAAACGTGCTTAAAACCGGGCTATAATATTTGATATACTAAAATTTTTATAGCTTAAGACACCCGGGCATTACCATTCAAAATAGCTATTTTAGCCAACCTTCGAAATTATAAGAGGCAGTTAAAAGTAACAGGAATGGCTTCGTTAGTACAGAATTAGTACACCGTTAGTACAAGTATCTTACGGGATCTTACTAATTTCGCTATGAAGCCATTCCACTCCTCTAACTGTATAAACGGCTTCAGTCAGGTCGTTTATTTGATGTCCAACAATTCTCTTAATCGCATATTCATCAACGCCTGATTTTTTTGCCATCGTGATGAACTGCTTTCTACAGTCATGCGGTCTGTGATCAGGATCCATTCCATTTCTTTTTACGATATCGTCAAATCCAGCTCTATACTTTCCATATGACATGTGCCTGCCGTTTAGTGGAAATAAATATTCACATCCAACGGTTATCGCTGCGTTATAGTATCTTTGAATGATCGGTCTTATTTTTTCGTGAATTGGGACTATTCTGTCTATACCGGCCTTCGTTTTAGATCCTCCAACGATCGTCCAGTCGAGCATATTTAAAGCATTTACCTTGATATCGAGTAACTCGCTAGGTCTCCACCCCATATAGCACTGGACATATACCATATCGGCATACAGGTTTTTATTTGTTTCTTTCAAAATAGAATCCATTTCTTCGTCGGTGAAAGTTATATGCGGTCTATTGAACGAAGGAATATAGTCTGCGTCTTTCTTGATACTCTTAGCAGGATTCGTCTGAAGGATATCGTATTCAACAGCATAGTCTAGCATGGATGTTACAACGGTTTTCATGTTGATTTTTGTATATGCCGTTGGATGCTTTACTATGCCTTTCTTCGTCATATATCCATTTTCTAATACATTCTTTATGTCTCTTCGCCTGATTATTTGAACTTTAAGTCCAAATATAGGTTCGCAGTACTTCCAGGCAGATTCAAGAGCAGTCTTTCTGCCTTCCGATACTTTTTCATAGTACCATGCAGCCCACTTTTCATGAAGCTGCTCCATTGTGATGTCCTCAGCGAAGTTGTACGGATTATCGTGATAGGACATAAGAGCTTTGTATGCATCGTTATATGTTTCAAAATAGGCTTCAGGTTTTAATAGTCTTCCGATAGGTCTACCGTGAGCATCTTTACCGTCGGATACCATGGCTCTAAAAGGTTTTCTTAGATTCTTATCCTTTAATTCAGTGATTCGTCCAAAGCCATTCGGAAGTTTCTTTCGTCTTGACTTTCTTTTTGGCTTCTTTTCCTGTTCTGGCGGCTTTGCTGTTTCTTCGGTGTACTTCAAAATAGGATAGCCACAGGCAGGACAGCTAAAAGCTTTATCTGATACATCTTTTTGAAACTCTGGACACTTTATCAGCAACTTATACACCTCCTATATTTTTTCAAAAATTACACTCCTTATTATAGAAAATATAAAGGAGGAATTGTTATGTTTAGTAACTTAAAATTAAACGAAAAGATTGTTATGCTTATGTGGCGCATGTTAGTGCTACTCGGAATTGGTCAGAACGAAATTCGTTGGTGGGGATTATCAGATGAAGACACAATTTATATCCAACCAGCGTTATTTCCGATGCGAAGACTGTTTAGTATTGGCATGTCTCGAAAAGAGGCAAACATCTTAATAACTGAATTAAAATGGGTTGACGGAGACGAAAATCTTCCAAAGTATTTCGAAGAGCTGGATTAACATCTGGCTCTTCTTTTTTTTTACACCTCCTATATTTTTTTTTCAATTTTAGATATTGACGAACGCCAAGAAACCCTATATAATGCCCCTTGTAACTTCCATAAGAAAGCCTGAGGGCATACATAGGGTATTCTAATATGGTATTCAAGCAAAACCCATTTTAGACTATTTTCTAATCGTTGTCAATAGGCTTCCTTAAAAATTTTCATGTGCTCCTGCAACGATTAGGCTGTGGCTGAAGAATTAACAGAAAGGAGACAATATAGGAAGGCAGAAGAGTAACATCTTCTGCTTTTCCTTTTTGTTTAGATTTTACAGCTCCTTTAATGAAACCAGAAAATTGTGATTCAATATTTAATTAAAGGAGGAAACAAATATGTTTAAGATGGTACTTAAACTGGCACTTATTGTTATTGGTATATTGGTGATCCCGTTGGGGCTCGCCATCGCTGGCGCAATCTGGCCAGTTGTCGTGGCAGCATTTTGCTTGTTATTTCCATTAGTTGCAATTGGTGCAATTATAGGTTGGAAAATGAAAAAGTGACAGATAGCCCTGGATGTTAGAAAGGAGGAAAAACATCTGGGGCTATAGTTTTTACAGCTCCTTTAATGAAGAGAACAATATTATTTAACTTTTTAAAGGAGGATGTAACTATGAGCCAAGTGTTGTTTGTTGTGACAACTGGAGATGTACTTGGAATAGTGGTTTACTTTGTCGCTATGGCAGTGATCGGTAAGATCATAATGGCCATTCCGGCGGTAAAGAAACTGTCAACCGAGATCATATTCAAGCTGATAGACAAGACAGTAACTGATGACAAGATAAAAGCCTTACTTAAAGAGGCAATAATACGAAAGGAGATTGGATAAGCCAGCTATTACAGCTGGCATTTTTTTCTCAAAATAACAGTTTTTACATAGCCTGTAATGCAAAGAAAACAATTTTTAAAGGAGGATGTAACTATGACAAATATTATTAATCTGACACCTCATGCGATCACTTTTGTATTGGAAGGAGGCATTAGAAAGGTGATTCAGCCCTCTGGCGAACTGGCGCGTCTCACAACTAAGACGGCGACCATTGGCGAGGTAAACGGAATTCCTGTTACTACAACCGAATACGGTGACGTAACTGGGCTTCCTGAGCCTACTGATGGAACTGTCTATATCGTGAGCAGTCTTGTCGCTGGCCGGGTACCGGATCGCAAAGACGTATTTATTCCGAACGAAAGCGTACGCGATGCAGAAGGAAGAATTGTCGGCTGCAAATCCCTCGGAAGAGTGTGACATTTGCAACAGAAGGAGAGGTATGAAAGGAGGATTTACTTCTCCTTCTGTCTTTTCAAAATAACGAAATATAAATATTACATCTCCTTTAGTGAACAGAAAGTTATTTTTCAGAAAGGAGAATACTATGATCAAGATGTTTAAGAAAGAAAAGAATCTGGCCGAACTCGATCGGCTGTCTGCGGAACTTGACGATCTCAATAATACTCTCATGAGTAAAATAACTTCAATGAATCAAGAGGTGGAAAGAGTCACCTCAAAGTTGGCCATGCTTTAAAATGGCAAGGGATTAGCCCTGGATGTTAGAAAGGAGGAAAAACATCTGGGGCTATACTTTTTACACTCCTTACAATGAAAGGAGGTAATCAAAATGAGTTATGGAAGGTTGATTATAACTTTCGTAGACAGGGCACGGCTTTCGCTGCTGCTTTGGTCGATGAAGTTGTCAAGTAAATTAATCAATAAAGGAACTTATAAGTCCGTAGAATTGGGACTTGAAGTACTTGATTACTCTCGGCATTTCATGACCGCAGTTGACAAAGCTTACGTGGCTGAAAAACTGCGAGAGTTGTCTGAGAAATACTCAAAATAAACTAAAAGAGAGGGAGCTTTTACATGCTTCCTTTCGTTTCCTTTTGATGAAATGTACTTACAATTTACACTCCTTATAGTGAAACTTATACACAATTAACTAAAAAGGAGGAAATTAAAATGAATGGACAAATAACTTTTGGATGGCTTCTCGAAGCACTGCTTGATAACACTTCGCCACTGTGGACGTGGATATGCTTTATAAGCGCGATCGTTCTTGCCGTAGGCGTGATTGAGTATCTGAAACATGAGATACTCAAAATCAGATACGAACGGAAGAGACTTAGCCTTAAGAAGAGATTCAGACACCAGAACAGCGGTGCACGTCAGGCAGCTAAGATTCGTGAAGCCAGACTTAGAAAGATAAACAAAAATTCAAAATAAAAGTATAAGAAAGGAGGCATTAAGGGGCAACAATATCACTGCCCCTTAAGTTTTTCTATGGCAGTTCCAATTATTGCGTGTGTATCTATTGGTATAGTTATCGGGCTTCTTATAGCTCACTATTTAGCAGACAGACCTCGTGGAACACTGACTGTAGATCCAGATGAGGAGCAGATTATAGCATTCGAGATTGACATTCCTGTTGATAAGCTCGTTATGGTGGATGATTTCAGGGTAAAGGTGAAACAGGTTCATCTGTCAGATAGTGACAAAAAAGACACGCCCTATAATGCAGTTATGTAAATTTGTGATCAAAGAAAGGAGATCAAAATCATGGGCAACACGCAACAAAATGTGGATCAGTTAACCATCAAATTTATGAAGGCTATCGAGAAGGAACCGGTAGGGACTGAGAGCAGCTATAAAGTCATCAACGACTTTTACCAGTTCGCCCAGGCAGTAGAAAAGCTGTCCAATGGCGAGGCAAAACAGAGAGAGGCCGATGCAAAAGAGCGGGAGCTCTCGATCAGACAGCAGGAAGCTGACTCAAGGAAACTTGAGGCTGAGGCAAAAGCGGAAGAGCTTAAAATCAAGCAACAGGAAGCTGACACCAAAGCTCGACAGGTAACTAATGATGAAGCTAAGGCTAAAGCTGACCAGCAGCTCAAGGCTCAGGAGATTGAGGCCAAGAAACTTGAAGTTGCATCTCGCCAGAAGGCAGAGGTAAAGAAAGCCAGATGGGAGACGGGTAAAGTTGCAATTACTTGTGCTGCTAGCGCAGTACTTACTGTGTTCTGTACGATGGCCTCGGAGAAAGGCTGGTTCACCAGTAAAGCGGGACTTGCTCAGGTCCCCAAACTTAGATTCTAACTGCGAGGAAGGGCTTATGTAGCAAACGCTACATGGGCTCTTCTTTTTCAGAATGAACGAACTTGGCAAGTTTTACATGCCGTTAAATGAAAGGAGGTGAACAAAATGAAGAAAATGGATCCAGTGAATCTGCTTTTGATGATTCTTGGACTCATTGCTTCTGTATTCGGCGCCATTGTAGGCGTCATCAGGAGTGACAGAGTATACGAGAAGAAAGCAGAAGAAGCGGTGGACAAGAAGTTCGCCGAAAAAGAAGAGGAAGAACGGCGCAGCAAGCATCTGCGCGATTAAAACGAATGAAAAGAGGGCTCGATAAAAGGAGGAATTTATACATCGGGCCTTCTTTTTTTGCTGTTTAGTGAATCATTTAATAGTGTCATACAAAAATTACAAGCTCTATAATGAAGAGAAAGATCTAGTAGTATAGTTTAGACTCAGAACACCAAATGGATGCATTTGGAGGCGGCCTATATCGCGGTCGTAGATGTTTGGCAACATCGAAGCCAACGATACGCGTGAGAGGGAGGTCTACGGGGGATCACTATGAAGCTATGCTTGATTGTTTAGCTTGGCTATTGACAAATGGCGATCGTAACAAGCTAACTTACATTCGAAGCTTTAAAGGAAAGAAGACTATAAAGGTCTGTATATACGATTACGGATACTAAGGGGAGAAAGTTCTCCGCTGACTTAGCGGTCATGAGAGCATGGAAATGCGAGTGACTAATCTCGCTATAGTCTTGAAAGGATTTGGTTATATCTATTCTAATTCAACCATTTCCTTTCCCTTTTTATTTTTTCCGAATAAGTGTCAGTGAATCGGTGCTGGCAGAGCGAACTATATAATTTTTACACACACTATAATGAAGAGATACTATCTTATGAGGATGACAGCAACATAGACCTAAGGTAGCTTAACTATGGTCGGCGTTAAATCAATTTCGCCTCTGAAAAGAGGAAACAATAAAGGAGTACGATTTCGCCCTCAAAATATAAGTACAGCGCTTTATATTTTTTTCTTATCGAGTTAAGCGAACGTGTTGAGCTTGACGAGACAGTATGAGCGTAGCGAATTATATTTACATGTAACATATATTTTACATCCCCTTTAATGATACAAACAGGAATTTTTATTATTAAAGGAGGACGTAACTATGAAGGAACTTTTGACAAACGGAATCTACATTGACGGGCTAATGGTAGTCTGGATTCTGATGGTCGTGTCACTTATCGTGATATGGCTGGTCCAGGATTATTTTCTGTATCGCAAAAGCAAGGAAGAACGCGATGCGGAGTTAATCCATAAGGGCTGGCTTAACCACGAAGAGTGGACCAGTGATCAGATCCGGAAATACCGTCAGGAGACCCATGACTGGAATGGGGTTCCAATGTCACTTAAGAAATCCGAAAGAGGTGAGTATATCTGGACGATTCCATTTGTAGACGATCCTGACGAGGAGAAATAATACGTAAAGCTCCAGGAGAGAGGCAAACAATAAAAGCTTCTCTCTGGAGCTTTTCAAAATGGCAATTTTTACAATGCCTTTAATGGAACGTATCAACAATGTATTTAAAAGAAAAGGAGGAAGTAAATGCTATTCATTGCAATCGGAGCGTTCTTTATTATCATAGGATGCCTTGTGGAAATAAGGAAAGACCACAAGGACTGAACTAATAGTAAAGAAAGTAACTAAAGGCAAGAAGGAGGCTTTACGGCTTCCTTCTTTTTTTTAACGAAAGGAGATTCAAAATGGGTAAAGTAAAGGAATTCTTAAAGAAGCACAAATGGCAGATTGCAGGAGCAACTATCGCAGCGGCAGGTGGTACAGCCCTCTATTTTATTGGAAGATCTGATGGTGCCAAAATGACGAGTGAGAAGTTAGCCAACGGGATTGCTCTTAGTAATAAGTATGTTCTGATGGAAAAGGAAGCATTTGAAAATGCGGTAAAGAATGCAGAGTGGTACGGCACGAGCTGCCTTATCACATGGATGAAGAAGTTTGTTCCTGAAGCGGACAGGCTGTGTCAAGAGTTTGCGGATTCTCATCCTGGCGATGAGTACAAAATTGAATTCAAGGACATAGCTATTAATGCTGCAACAGGCGCTTTTAGAGAAAAGTAATAGCATCTTATTCAAAATAAAGGAGGAAAAGAACGATGGCAAAAGTAATGTACGTAAAGAAGAACTCATTGAAGGAAAAGCTTCTTGCTTGGGTTGACGATAACGCAGACGAGATTGCTCTTAGTGTAGTTGGCGTTATCGTTGGAGGAGCTTGCTGCGGTTTCGGATACTTACTTGGAAGAGCAGACGGTTATCATCGAGCAACTGTTAACATAGGAAGCGCTGCCGCAGATGTACTCGACAGTTACATTGACAAATGTGGCTTTCACGGAGCACAGGCTATGGCAGAACATCTCGGAGCGAATCTGGAAAAAATAAACTGGGCCGAAGTTGAAGATAGATACCTAAGAGACGGCTTCATTAAGGATCGTATCGCGTTTGTGGAAGAGATGAAACGCATGTGCGGCAAGAAATAACTGGCATTAGAATTTACATCGCTTTAAATGGCACTATAGTAACTTAATCAAAATAAAGGAGGAAAATTATGGCAAAGGTAACAGTAGAAAAGAAATCTGGGCTTGCTAGGTGGATGGATGAGAATCCTGAAGTAGTAATGTTCGGAGGAGCGATTTTGCTTTCCATAGGTGTAGGCGGAATCGGCTACGGCATTGGCAAACGTGTAGTTGCCCATCAGGCGGCAGAATTAGTCAGGAAATCGTATCCTGGCATAATGATGCGCTATGGTGGTGCAGGAGCGGAAGCAATGTATGAAGCAGCGAAAGAAGCCGCACCCGAAGCTATTGGAAAAATTGACACATACGAACTGTCTAAGGAAGCTGTAAAGATTTTCAAAGAAATGCCAGACATCAAGGCAGACTTCGACTATTGCAACCTGAAGAAGGTTAAATACTAAAGTGTTAGCCACCTGTATTTGGAAACATTTACAGGTGGCTTTTCTTTTTACTACCGTCGTAGCCGTTAATCAAAATAAAACGTGGTTGAGTGCTGTAAGTTACTTTTTACACCCCGTTTAGTGATAGAGGCAGACGAGAAAGGAGTAACTTATGGCAAATCTTTCAAACAACGGAGCAGTAAACTGGCTTGCCGGTGCAGTGGTAGGAGGCATTGTAACCGGACTTGCTGCATGGGGGATTCACCTAGTAAAGAAAGACCAGGACGTAAAGGAAGGAATGCAGTGTGGCATGAAAGCGGCCATCGACTATATAAGTGATGCAACTGCTTACGTATCCAACGGGCAGTACACTTCTGATGACGTCCGGGCTGGTCTTAACATCACGATCGGTGAATATAACAAAGATTACCCTGGCATGATCTGGAGGCATGCCGAAAGTAACTACAACCGGCTCAAAGAAACCGGAGATATGTGGAGCGAAAGGTAGACTAAATATTTACGTCTGCCTCTATATTTTACAGCTCCTTTAATGGTAACTAATTGTTAAACGATTCAGAAAGGAGAATTCAAAATGGGAGGCACAATTAACTTCGAAGAACTCAAGAAAAAGCTCAAGTGGGAGGAACGTAAGCGGAAAGGTAAGGAATTTATATATACGTACATATGGAAGCCTCTGTGTAACTTCGGGCAGTGGGCAGTCGACAATCCTGGAAAGTTTTTGGGACTTCTCACTCTTACGGCTGGAGTCACGAAGCGTGGCATTAGCTATAAGAAAGAGAAAGCTGAACAGAAACGCAGGGATACCGATTTCTACGATCCGAGGTCGGGTGACCATGCAATATCTAAACGGCCGCTTACGGATGACGAATACGAGGAGCTTATGAGGCTTTATCGAAGTGGTTTATCCAAAAGAGAAGCCCTGATTAAAATGGGCCTTTCTGCGGGCAAGAAGTAACCAAGAAAAGTAAAGGTCAACTGAGACGATTACAAAAGTTTCAGTTGGCCTTTTGTTTTTTCCTAAACGAGTGTGAAACGAAAGGAGCTCAAAATGCTGAAAGGATTCAAAAGAAACAGTCCTTATTGGGTATATGACACATATCCGCCTTATCTTTATAGGTCAATAGGAATTGGATTCATAGATGATAATGACAAGTGGAGAGTTCATGTGCTACAGGATAGCTTCTATGACGACAGGATAAAGCTACATGAAATTGCAGACGAGAATAGAAGAGAGCTATTCGATCACAATATGGGCGCATTTGTTCCTGGGCTTAGCGAAGTCAATCAAAAGCTAAGTAAAGGAGGGGTCTTGCTTCATGTGAATCACGTGTTCGGAAATAAAGCTATCGATGGAATGCCGCTTGAGGAGCTTTCAGACATGCTGGAGTACAGAATGGATGCAGATGTTCGTAACGATCCTGTCCTAAGACGAGCCACATTTAAGGACCGCGAAATAAAGTTCGTGCGAACGCCTGAAAATCCTAAAAAGAATACTTTTGACTACATTCACATACCTATTGGGATCTCCGGCGAACATAAAAAGGAATGGATCCATGAAAATTATAGAGCAATTGCTGAAACTGCTCTTGATTTTCTGTCGAATTCACGCAGATATAAGAGATTTGGAGTACCAGTGAACTTTCTCAAAATAGAGAAAGCGGTACTTACACGGCAGGCTGAACTGATTCTTACGTTCGGCCTTAAGAGCATTGTTGAAATAGAGGGACTTGAGAAACTGGATACAGTCAAAATGAAAGGAGAATAATAGCTATGACAAAAGGTGGAAACACAGTAAAAATGAGAGAAGAAATGGAAACAAGAAGAAAGCTTATAACCGATCATCTGATCGAAAATGCTGATACCTCAGTTAAACTCGGACAATTAACAACTCTATTTGGGGTATCGGATTGGACAATGAGAAAGGATTGCGTTGCTATATCTGAAAGCAATCCAGCAATCAGACTGTTAAGAGGTGCTGTTATGTATGTTACACCGACCAAATACTCTGGAAACAGGAACGATGAAGGCTATGCTGATCCTACTGGTTCTTCTGCTATCGGAAGCACGCCGCCTCAAAATGCTTCCGGTTTTGTAACTCCTAAAGCCGGCGACGTGTGGGATGTGAAATGTGCTTCAGGAGGTATAGGTAAATTTCTGGTTCTGGCAGTGAACGAATTGATCGACGGAAGAGACTATGTAACATGCGTCGAATATAAGCCAGAGCATGAAATGATGCTTGAGAGCTGTAAGAAGCTTTACTGCAAGCCAGCAAAGTACTTCATTGAAAGGGTTTGGGGAACGCCACTTTCTCTACTTACTGAGTACAAGAATGTTATCAGAAGCTATCTTGATATCGATCCAGAGGAGAAGGTTGTCGAGAAAATTGTTGAAGTTCCTGTAGAGAAGATCGTTGAAGTTCCAGAAGTGCGAGTTGCTGAACCTGTTACCTCAGGAAAGCTGTACACACAAGAAGAGCTTGATATGGAAATCGTCAAAATGAGAGCAGACATCTATAAGGAGTGCTTGTATCTTATGGCAGGTAGAAAGGAGATTTAAGATGCTTGACTATATTTTCACAGTACAGAGGTGCGCTTACGAGAGGGAGAAGGATGTCTTCTCTCTTCTCTGCAACTCAGCTACAGATAAGTGGGGCGAGGAAATCTTGCTCCACAACGAACTAGATATCACATTCAAAATAGTGGATGGAGAAATCAAGCTGCTCGACGGCTGGCACATCGGTACGGAGTCATTTGAACTTAATCCAGGTGATGAAGCAGTTATCGAGCAGTATCATCCGGGGATTACTGAGCAGATTATCGCACAAGTAAAGGAGATTCAAAATGGGATTTAATAAGCTACTAAAAGCAGCTTCAGATGGCATATCGGAGTTCGCGAAAAAGAATGGATACATCGTGCTTGGCATAGGCGCTATGGTAGGTCTTGCTGCTTCTGTCACTTTGGCGTACAAAATGAGGCCCAAAGTCGATGCTGTGATGAAAGAAAAGAAGCAAAAAGTAGCAGACATTGATAATTCTACAATGCCGGATGATGTGAAGGCAGAAAAAAGAAAAGAAGTAACTAAAGAGACGCTTAAGGAGCTTGCACCAGTTGCGGCTCCTCTTGCTGCTTGTACACTCGCTACGATTGGGTGCATGGGTGGGACAATCGCGATAGCAGCTAGACGAATTGACGATCTTGTTTCTATAGCACGAGCAGGTGATATAGCATACAACAATCTCTATAACGCAACGAGAGAAGTAGCAGGAGAAGAGAAAGCAAATGAGATCCAAGTCAAAATGGCCGAGAAAGATATGAAAGTTGCCGGCATCAATAGAGCTGATGGAGCTGAAATATCATACGACGGCTTCATAATAACCCATCATGGAGATACGCCTTTCTATGATGCTGTGTCCGGAAGACTGCTCTTATGTGATTTGGCGTTTATAGAAAAGGCGGTTGATCAATTAAATATAGAGCTTCTCAGTAAGCCGCCAGGTAACAGGAAATTATCCTACAACGATTACGGTACAAGGATAGGGCTTCCTTATTCGATCCTTGCGGAGGGGAAATGCTGGACTGATCAAATTATCTTAAATACTGCAAATGCATTTCCATGGGGATCCGGCTCAGTTAGAGTTATAGACTTCGTGCAAAGACCGATGCTGATTTTATAGCGCAAAAACTACACAGCCTATAGTGGAAAGGAACTATAAACAATTATTTTATTAAAACACATTATTTAATTTTTCAAACAAGAAAGGAGAAATTGTAACTATGAAACAGAACGTATTCAAAATGATCGGAAAAGGTATAGCTAATGGAGGACATAATCTGTTAGACATAACTAAGAAACATTCTGGAAAGATTTTCCTTGCGGTGAACCTTGTATCAACGGGAATTCTCGTGTATGAAGTATGGACTCGCAAGGAAAAGATTCAGAAAGCAATCGAGGAGACTAAAGACGCTCCGCTTAAGGAGAAGGTCAAAGTCGTAGGCAAAGAAGCAGCTCCTGTGATCTTAGCTGGTGCTGTGGCTACCGGTTCTGCAATCGGTGGAACTATCGTGGCAGCAAACAAAATCAAGGATCTCACTGTAAAGGCAACCGAAGCAGCAGCTGTTGCAAACAGCGCTATGGATGCCAAGGAAACTTATCAGAAGGCTGCAACAAATGTTGTAGGTGAAGAGAAAGAGCGTGAGATCAAAGAAGAAGCGAAAAGGCTCGATGCCGAGAAGGTTAGAGGCGATGTTGTTTCAAAATCAGCATACAACTCTGGCTGTGACATCTACTACGATGAGACCAATCCGGGTTTTGACTTCAAGTTCAATGGCGATAGAACCGAGAGACTTGAAGACAAAATAAATCGGTCAACATGTGATCTTGGCGAGATGGTGACACTCGATATGGTATACGGATGGATCGAATATATGTCAGACGATGTGCTTGACCGTCCGTCGTTCAGTGATGATCTCGGATGGAAATCAGGAACAAAGGTCAGCGTAACTTCGGAATACGTATGCCAGAGAGACGGAAGAGGATTATTTAAGCTTTGCTATGATCCTCAGCCGGTCATGTTAAGCAATGGTGAACTCAACGATTGAAGAGCACCCTGGGATAGTTACCCAGGTGACTTCATGCCGATCATGCCACTTCGAGAAGAAGTAGAGGAAACGTATACGGGAGATACGTTATGCCTTGATTCTTGGAGTGGCAAGAGGTTCAGAGCATCTGAAGAGTGGGTGAATGAAAAGATCAATCTATTCTTAGGCTACTGCAATGTCAGTATGCATGGACAGAGAATGGAACTATTATTTGATCTACTTAACGTCAGAAGCCCGCTTAAGGCAAAAGACTTCGGATATCACGCTCATACAAAGCGGATAGACATTCACGTTGAGTTCGACACGAGCATGGTACTGTCACACGAACCGCTTCTCATAATCAAATATGGGAAGAACAGTGAGCCGATTGACTTAAGAAAGGAGTCAAAATAAATGGGACTTGATTGGAAGAGAATACTTCCAGTAGTCTCCTCAGCAGGGGTCGCAATTACATGCGGCCTCTCTTTTTATGGAGGCGTGAAGTATAAGGAGAAGAAAGAAGAGAAGGGCAAAAAAGCTCTTCTTTATCTTTTGCCTGGAGTAGGTGCGGCCGTAGGCACAATCGTATCTATTGCTGTTAACGGACATGTAACCAGTAAAGAGATCGCAGCTTTAACGGGCTCGTGTGCTTTTCTTGTTGCCGAGAAAGACAAGTTTAAAGATGTCATGAAAGAGCGTATGGTTCATGACGGTTACACACCAGAAGAAGCAAAAGAAACGATCGACGCTGTCCAGGAAGAAACTCATAGAAGAATGGCTACTGAAATTGTTCATAATGGTGAAAGGATCTCGATACCTTCTGCTGAAGAATCTGGGCACGGTAATCTTCTTTGTATTGAAACCTGGTCTGGAAGAGCTTTTAGAGCAGATAGAGAGTGGGTTGAAGCAGGCATCAGGAAGCTTAATGAGGACTATATAACGCCTGTTGTCTTAAATGAGGGCACTATAAACGAACAAAAGGTGTATCCAGGTGTGTGTCTTAACAATTTGTATCAAAATTGGAATATTTGTGAAACGCACTTCGGAAATTTTAACGGATGGCCTGGAAATGATGAGTATGTCGAGCTGTTCATTGACATGTTCGATGGACTTGGTATATACACGACACTGATCAATGAGACTAAATACGGGGAGCCTGTCCTGTTTATAGAGTTCTCGTGTGATATGTACCCTTTGCTGGATTGGTATGAGTACTGATGAAAGGAGTGATTCAAAATGCCGACAGTATTGCATGAAGGATCAGTTCCTGTCAAAGTAGTAGCTCGTATTTACGGCAAAGATCCTTGCTGGGTGAGAGCTGGGATCATAAGTGACTACCTGCCGATAGGAGTTGCTACCAGAAATGGCAAAAGGATCACTTCTATTAAGGAGATGGATTCAAAATACGGGCGAATTAACTATTACATTTCGCCTGAAAAACTGTATCGTGAAACTGGTTATGTGTGGACTGGAGAGAAAGAATGATTACGAAAGACGGTAGAGTTCCGATCGAGTCAACAGCATATCGGACTCATAAGATTTTAGGTGGCGGCGAAGCGCATGCTTACATCGCTATGCTTCAGAGGCAGATAGATGTGCTTAATCGTCGTTTGATGCAGTTAGAAGCTAAGATGAACGAGCACGAAGACGACTCAAAATAAGATAACAATTTTTACAATGCCTTTAATGGAACAGACAAAATTTTTATTGCCAGAAAGGAGAGTATATCATGGCAGAAGAAATGAACAACAATGCAACTGTTAACAACGAGGCTCCGGTAAATGAGGAGCAGAATGGCGCAGCGACACAGCAGCAGGCACAGCCTAACGCTACAGCTGAGGAACCGAAGAAGAAACGGAAAATGCCGGGATGGCTGAAGTACGTATTGGCAGGTCTCGGTGGCACCGCACTTGGTGCCGGGATCGTGACACTCGTACGTCACTTCACTGGCGTTGACACAACTGATGCGGTCCAGGCAGTAGCGCAGACTGTACAGCAGCCTACGATCGCGGCGGCACCTCAGCCGGCACTCGTTGACACAGCAGTGCATGCAACAGCAGAAGCTGTGAAAACGGCTTCCGGACAGCAGTAAACAAAAGTAGTCTGGAGCGGAGGATTTGAGAATCAAAGAGGATTTTCTTATCCTCTGCTCTTTCTTTTTCCGTAGAGGATGGCGAGTGAAGCGAGTCTGGCCTCTGCTCTTTCTTTTTCCGTAGAGGATGACGAGTGAAGCGAGTTTGACTTTGCTCTTTCTTTTTTCAGTAGATGATAATCGGCGAAGAAATTAAGGAGAACCAAAATGATTGACTGTTTGTCAGCAGTGAATGTTGGGAGACGTTTCTACAATCTCATGATCAAGGGAAAAGACTATGAAGATAAGAGAGTTGAGCTGTTTCGTAAATATAAGGCTCCTACAGCCCTTGCAATAACTCTTGATAAGAAGCAAAAGGAGATGGATTCGCTCTTCAAATTAGAAACGCAGATGTTTTACTGTCATGCGTCGGACGAAGAGTACATCTCACTTTTTTCTTATATGATTGTAGTAACTAATTCCAGAAGACATAGCCTCGATTATAGACAGGCTAAGAAAGATTTCAAAATAGGAGATTTAAAGAATCATTATCGAAAGATGTACGAGCAGATGCTGTTTCATGAGGAGACAAGGGAGTACGAGAAGTAATGAGACAGAGAGACTATATAAATGTAAAAGACAATGACGGTCGATCTTATAGTTTCTTATACGAATTCATTAAAACCGATCGTCAAAATAAAAAAGGTATCCACGGAGGAAAGATATCGGAACTTACTCTATTCACACTGGACGATAAGGTCGTTGGAGCCTTTGAAAATGGATGGATAGTTCTTCCTGCATCTTTCACTCCGGAAGGAAAAGCCATGGAACAGATAATAGAAAGGTGGAATTAAAATGTCAGAAGTGAAAAATACATGCGACAGCTGCAAATTCTACATGCAGACATGCCCCATATTGCCATGCGGAGACTGCAGTGAACGGTTTGCAGTACCTGATTCAAAATGGCAGCCGTATACGAAAGCTGACTGGATCAGATCGCTTTCCGATGAGGAACTTGCTTCTTATATAGCAGGTCTTATCTTTGCATACAAGTTCACAAACGAAAGCACGTCAATTGAAGAGGACTATAAGAAAGTTCTCACATCTATACAGGCACCGCTTGAGAAGCTTCCGCTGGAGACGAAATAGTACAACTAAATATAGCAAATACTGGGAGGATTCAAAATGGGTTACACAGATGAAAGAAAAGCAAGAAATGCCAACCTTCATGAAAAGAGAAAGGCTCTTATCAGCAAGGTAAAGACGCTTAGAGAAAGTGGTCTTACTGTGAAGGAAATCGCAGAGAAACTCGGTATTAAAGAGGCTACTGTCCTCATTTGTGTAAAGCATGCCTAATACGGTCAGCCAATATGAAAGGAGAAATGATCATGAATAAGAAGAGTGTTGTTACATCAATCATCGGAGGAATCGCTGGTTTAACTACTATCGGAGCAATCGGAAGAGGATTCACAATGGTAGGAAGAAAAGGCGGAATTGTCGGAATGATCGGAAGGATCTCTGTTGAGGCAGCTGCCGGTGCGTTTGCTGCTGGAGCGGTGGCCCTTTATGCCGAAAAGGTATGGGATATCGCCGAAGATGTCTGTAAGAAGCTGGAAGAGGATCGTACCAACAGCATGCATCACTATGGGGATGAAGGTGACGAAGAAGACGAAGAAGATTTCTTTGAGGATGATGACGATTATCAGGACGAGAAACAGGAGGAAGATGACGATGGAGGGGAAACTGAAAGAAGTTAACTACGCCAGGTACTGTAAACGCTGCAAGCATAGACTGCTTGACGAAACAAAAGATCCGTGCAGCGAGTGTCTTTCTGAACCTGGCAGAGTAGACACTCATAAGCCACGATACTTCGAGAAGATCGAGAAAGGAACAAAGGATGGCAGATCAAAATAAAGAGCCCGAAAGACATGTGCATGCGCCTGTGACTACGGGAAAAGTTACCGAGAAGTCTAAGTTTCAAAAGGCACTCGGTATTTTTCTTGAAGAGGATGCTGTGGACATTAAATCGAACGTAAACAACTACATTCAAGACAGGGCAAAATCATTCGGGAAAGAGATGAAGAGGAAGGCAAAAGAATTCATCCTCGATAATATCAATGGAGCGGCAGAGATAATGCTTTTCGGTAAAGGCAGACGATCTGGAAGCGGAGATACTCCGTATAAGAGTGGGACGTACAGTGGTCAAAATGTCGTGTACACTTCTTATTATTCTGGAGACGGTTCAGCAGCTCCTAAAGCAACGGACAATCGTGAGCCTGGAACGAGGCTTAAAGCGATTACTATTGAATCATACGGAAAAGCGGAAGCGGTCAAGAGTGAACTTATTTCGCTTTCAAGGCGGTATCCGACAGTGTCTATCGGCGATTACTATCAGATGTTCACTGATGAGAACGGTAATCCGCTTGTTCGAGTAGCAAAAGAAGATTTCAATTTTGGTTGGAAGGGACCTATCGAGAACATCGAGATCGTCTATGTGGCAAAGGCTACTGGATATCAGCTGGTGCTTCCTCGTCCTGTACCAATCAACTAAGTTCAAAATGGCAAAGTTTATATAACGAAAGGAGAAAAGCCATGGGAGAAGCAAGAAACAATGGAGTAAAGGAAACTGAGAAGAAAGGTATTGGCAAGACGATTCTTTGTGTTGCTGGTGTAGTTGCAGCAGGTGTTGCCGCAGGAGCGGCTATTTACTGTGGTGTCAAAATCCACGGCATGGCTCACAAGATGGATATGTCTGTTCGTGATCTTGCGAAAGCTACAGACATTGAGATCTCAAACAAGCTCATCGAGGATGCAACCAAGAAAGCAGCCGAAAGCGCTGCTACTAAGGTTGCAAAGAAGGCTGCCGATGACATTGCCGATGATGTTTCAAAATCAATCAAGGCTCAGGTGTCTGATGCAGTGAAGAATAGCTATTCATCCATTAAAGGCAAGGTTGCTCAGGAAGTGAAAGACCAAGTAAGCAGGATGTCAATTTCCGATCTTCGTGAAGAGATCAAGGATGAAGCTAAAGAATTCATCCAGGAGAAGCTTCAGGACGATATGGACGACATACTTCACGATTACAACAAGCAGCTTGAGTCTGTAGGCAAGATCTACGACTCGATTGCATCCAAGCTTTCAGGATCTTCGGCTGGCGGTTCTGAATCCGGAGGAAAAAGCATTAACCTGAATCTTGGCTGATAAGCCTTGATTCAAAATAAGGCATCGATGTTTTTCGGTGCCTTATTCTTTTAATATTGTACGTTGGGGAGTTGTTGAAATGGTTAAGTTACCTTGTAAAGACTGTCAAAATAGACATCCGGCCTGTCATGACACATGCGCGGAGTATTTAGAGGCTAAAGAGGAACACGTGAAAGAAAAGAATTATCTTAAAGAGAAGACAGTGCCACCAATCTCACTAAACATGCTGAGTTACCTTACGAAAATAGGTAAGTGGGGTGGAAAGGAGAAGAGAACTTAAAATGAAAATTATTGATCAGTCACATGAAATATTAACGCCGATTTCAGAAGGTGGCTTAGAGGAATTAAAGCTCATAGAAAAGATCGGCAGAACCTGTTATAAGTCCGAAGATCGTATAACAGAAGATGGCGAGTCAGCAAAGAGATTCGTTCGGATGCTGATTCAAAATGGACATGAAGCCATGATCGAACATGTGAATCTGTCCGTCAAGTTTATTACGGATCGTGGGACCTCTCATGAAATCGTAAGACATAGAATTGCATCATACGCTCAGGAGTCAACAAGGTATTGCAATTACTCAAAGGATTCAAAATATCCTGACGGCATCACTGTTGTATACCCTGTTGGAATTGAGTTGGGATCTTATGACTATGAAGAATGGGAAGTAGCCTGCGAAGACAGCGAATACTGGTACTTCCAGGCAATCAATAGGGGTGCGACACCTCAGATGGCGAGAGCTGTTCTTAACAACTCGCTTAAGACTGAACTCATAATGACAACCAATCTTCGTGAGTGGAGAAACGTGTTCCGCCTTAGATGTGCAAAAACTGCTCATCCACAGATTAGAGCTCTTATGACCGCGCTTCTTAAGGAGCTACAGACTAAGATTCCGGTTGTGTTTGACGACATCGAATATTGGAAGGGGGATTCAAAATGAAAGTAGCAATTATCGTTCTTTTGGTTCTTATAGCTGTTGTGTTTGCGTTTAGGCTTGGTAAAGCGGTCGCAATCGCAACCATTCTTTATACAATGCCGACTGAGACTATATCAGAGTATGCTGCATCACTTTCTGAACTCGCAAAGAAGAAAAAGATAGAAGAAACGGCTGTAGACAAGTTTAAGAAGCAGTTGATTCTTAGGTACTGTATCAAGGAGTTCGTACTTTGGTGATTAACCGAAAGGAGTGATTCAAAATGACAGATGCCGATTTTTGTCTTCTCACCACGGACACGGATCGTTTCATGCGGGAACGAGGGTATGCAACGGTTATGGAGTACGGTCAGTTGCATGATCTAGCAGACACTACGGTTCGTAATCTTATACGGCTCAACAATGTGAAAGGAGCTGTAAAGGTAGGAAATAAATGGTATGTGCCTGCCTCATGTGATCATGAAAAAGGAAAAAGCTACTTACAAGCACCGGATGGATATATGACAATTGGCGAAGCAGCAAAGAAATGGTTTATGACAACGTCCAATGTTCATATTCTTGTGAAACAGGGCAACGTTCCAGGTGTCATAAGGAGCGGATGTCATACATACATTCCATTAGATGCCGAAATCGTACGAGATAAAAAGCCTGCACATGAAACGCCGGAAGGGTATCTAACAACCAACGAGTTAGCAAAAATGTGGTACTTCACTCCAGGCTATATTAGAGCTCTTATAGCTGACGGAAAGCTGCCAGGAGTTCTCACTATAAAAGGAAGAAAGTATATTCCGAAAAACGTCAAAATGCCAAGTATGTGTAGGAAAGGAGCGAAAATATGAGAATCATAAGAAGAGGACCAAAATCAAAGGAAGAAGTGGAGACGTATAGATTCAGATGTCACAGCTGCATGTCTGTTCTTCAGGCAAAATCGTACGAACTTAGACGGTTTGGCTTTAAGAATAACTATGACGAGCCTAATCCTGGATACGTATTCATGTGTCCGGTGTGCAACTGCCAAAGAGTAGTGAGATCATCTGAAATGGAGCGGATTGTGCCAATTAATAAAGTGCTTGGGTCGAAGGTTGATAAGCTGCTTACGAAGGCAGTAAAGAAGCTTGAAAAGGAAGGGAAGGCGATACCGACGTGATTGCGATCATAATCATCTTCCTCACGATATTAGGGAGCATAATTCTCGGTTTGCTGGGACTTATGCTCCTTTACGTTTTAATTGGAGCACTTATTGAAACAGTAAGAGATGATGTTGTCGAGTATAACAGCCACATGTTTCACGGGAAACCGAAAGCAAAATGCCGATGTGCTGACTGTGAGAACTATTGCAATTCAACGCATCTATGTAAACGACATAACTGGGAAAGATGCTCAGAAGAGTTCTTTTGCAAAGATGCAGCAGTAAGAACATACGGAAAAGGAGTTCAAAATGGATCAGGAAAGACTGGATAAATGCACTATATGCAATAAATCATACGGGATAACGAACTGCGCAGGTTGTCCTTACTTTTTGGAGGAAATTTCTGAAGATCCATCATCGACAGTAATAATTAGAGCAGAAAACGCAGCAGAAATGGGTGACGAGATTTGTAGAAGGTACAGCTCTGAAGATCTTAAAATAATCCGTTCAGAGATTAATAGAAATCTTCCGCAGAACGAATCCGATCAAAGAGCAAAGGCAGACGCAGGGAAGCCTCGTGTTAGCTTGGTTCCGTCTGAGATCATCTATAACATTGCCAGAATCCGGGAATACGGCAATTCAAAATACCCTGAAGGCGGTAAGGACAATTGGAAGAGAGTAGATGCTGAAAGGTATAGGGACGCTGCCTACAGGCATTTACTCGCTTATATAGACGATCCTCATGGGGTTGACGCCGAGTCTGGATTACCGCATCTGTGGCATCTTGCATGTAATGTTGCTTTTCTTTGTGAGCTTGAGAAAGGGGCTTTCAGTAAGGAAGAGGACATTAGCTATATGGACTAATTCACTGGGAGATTAGAAAGGAGTTCAAAATGAAACTTACAGAGAAAGAGTTAAAGAACATCGAGATGGCAGTGCTTAAGCCAATTATAGAGAACGAAATCGAAGAGGTGCGTGTCGCGATCGACAATGAACTTCTCTGGGCTCTCGGATCTGATTCAGAAGAGCAGCAAATACAGCATAGAATGAACGCTTATGATTTGATGGAGTACACTTCGATTCTTCAGTATTACCTGGATAACGGTGTGCTCGCATATGAAAAAGAGATTCATGAGTTCTGGATTAAGAAGTTGCTTGAAGAGGCTTCTTCAAAGGAGGAATCAAAATGATTAGTTTAAACATTAGCCCTCTGCTTCTTGATTACTTTTTGGACAGTCCACTGTCTACACTTCAGAAAACGATTCATGCATCAAACAATGCCAGACGATTCTCCGGAAGAAGGCCGAGACGTAGAACACTTAAAGAGCGTAAAAGGAAAGGTCGTCACTATGCAACACTTGAAGAGCGTAAAAGAAAAGGTCGCTATGTAACTCTTATATTCAGCGACAAGGAATGGAAAAAGATAAGAAAGGGAGCGGAATCAAAATGAAAGAGTGTAAGTTGTTAGTAGTATACGAAGCTTCTGATGGTAAGAAATTTTTAGCAAAGAGGACTGCTTAAAATACGAAGAACTTCTTGCTTTTCAGGACAATTTCGGAGAGATACTTACGTTTTTTAGCAAAGAGGATTGCTTAGAATACGAGGAGCTTCTTGCTTTTCAGGACAATTTCGGAGAGTTGCTTAAGTCTTCCGGAATATCACAAGATGCGTTCGGCTCGATGGTTGGTCTTTCGCGGCAGCAAATTAATAACCTTGTTCGTAATAGGGTAAAGATGTCAAAAACTCAGTGTATAGCGTTCAACGTTGTTCTTGGATATCTAAAAGCAGACGGCATCGAGTTTAAAGTAACTAAGGAGGCAAAATGATGTTAAAAGAAGAAAGAAGACAGTTAAGAAAAGACACCATAGATCCGCTGCTCAAAATGATTAGGAGCGACTACGAGACTCATGGTATTAAGACAAATGCCGTAGATCTGCTCGAAGGTTATATTGGAATTCTTGAGAAGTACACAAGAGGCCTTGAAGATCTCGTAGAAAAGTTTGGCGGAACAATGGAGTCGTCTGTACCGGTAGACGATGAAGTTTCGAAGAAAGGAGATGAATCGAAATAATGTACGGTGTAATTAATGGAACACACGGTGGTGGAGACAGTAGCAGTGAAAAAGTAACTATAGATACTGTTACAATCCCACTTCTTAAAAAGGCGTTTAAAGACCACGATTGGGATGTTAGAGAGTGGGATTATCAACTTGGTTACATTGAAATGGACTATGTCGGACTTGGAACACTCGATAGCTCAAAATTAATCTTCACGAGAAACTCATATACCATTAAAAACTGGAACGGAAACAAGTGGGATGTAACAGTTCGGCTTAGTCCAGTGATTCATATGCTATTGGAAGAAGAGATTGAACTAATTCATTCTTTTCTTATTGCTCTTAGACTTTCGGATGAGCATTTCATAAAATATGAGGATCTCATTGAGAGTGACAGAGACAAGATCGACGAGAGACATGAATATATCGAAGCACTTATGTCGGGTGAGATATGAGTCTGGTGAATTCAAAATAAAGTAACATGGAAAAATTAGATAAATACTTAAAGAACTTAAAGCACGGGGATATTATCGAAATCTGGAGTGATACGTGGCATGAAGTGGAGAAAGTGGTTTTCATCAAAATGGAGTCTGATGAAACAGTACTCGTGAGACCTCTTTCGTGGGATTCGGGTGGTGAGAACTTCGCTCATCTGACTATCGCAAAAGACGACGTAATACTCCCAGACTGATTTTAGAAAGGGGATTCAAAATGGTTATTGATTTTAATGCTAAAAAAGAAGAGGAACTTATGGACATTACGGCAATGATGAATGTTGCTGAAGAATCGTTCGATGATATGACTGGTGAAAGTGGACCGTTTAACGATGAGGCTATGGCAGCAGACTTCTGTGCTGTCTTAAACGAACTTGGTAATTACATCTGTATGCCGCTGCCTAACGGCAAATGCTATTCATATGGTGCGTATAGTCCTAATGATCCGTTCGTTAGAGATGGCGTTGATGTGTATGAGATCTCAGAAACTGAGAGTTCTCTTTCTGAATTCGTTTCGGAGCTGTTTAAAAGCAGTATGGCTGAAATGGCAGCTAAAGACGGTGTCCTTTCGAATCCGAAGAAAGCGGATCAGTTCTGCGATGGAATCATAAATGAGGCAAACAACAAGCTTTGCATTCCGGTTGCCAACGGCTGGTATCTTGTATACCAGATTCATGACGAGATGCCGGAGAAGGGTATCAGTGTAATTGACATATTTAAAGCCATGACACATAAGGCTGAATAAAATAAATCGTAGTAGGGGATAAGTTTCAAAGAAAGGAGAACTGGGAGATGCCAAATTGGTGTGAAGGAAGCTTAGGCATTCGTGGGACAAAAGAGAATGTGCTTAAGTTCTTAAAGGAAGGGTTCGAACGGTATATATGTAATGTAAAAACTCATAAAAATGAATTGGTTCCTGGCGACATATTTGCATTTGATGGCGAAGATGATGACACGATATACGTTCTCGTTGAGGATGTACCGGCAACTTGGGTATACATTAAAGAGACTACTCGTGCGTTCTTTGACGAAGAGCAAGCCGGATATTATGCGCAGGTAAGAACTAAAGACGACGTAACTACCTGTAGAATACCAATAAAACAGGCGTGGGGCTATCGGGAAGAAGATTGGCTAAATATAGCCCTTCAGTATGACCTAGATTTGATTCTTTATGGAATTGAATGTGGCATGGAATTCATGCAGGAATTCAAAATAGTTCGTGGGAAGATCAGCGCTGTTACTGACGATGATAGAAACACTGGAAACTGGCTCTGGGACTGCCCGTTTCCGTGGTTGGGAGGTTGACATAATATGACGACAGAAGAACTCAAAATGGTGCTGGAAAAGCACAAGAAGTGGTTAGATGGTGATTCGGACGGTGTGAAAGCTGTTCTTATAGGGGATGACTTGTCTGGCGCCTATCTAGTAGGAGCATTGTTATGCTTTGCTGTCCTATTGGATGTAAATCTATCAGGAGCTGATTTAAGCCATGCTAATTTAATTGGAACTAACCTGACCGGCGCAAATCTATCAAATGCTAACCTACGCTATGCAGACTTATCAAGCGCCTGTTTAAGGTCAGCAGATCTTTCTTTTTCTAATCTAGTCGGGGCCAAAATGCGTATGACTGCGTTACATGGATCGAACTTAAACGGCACAGATCTCTATATGGCAGACATGACAGGAACAAATTTGCATTATGTCGACATAAGCAAAATTAAGCGTATGACATTCATCCCATATGTTTGTCCAGATTCTGGTTCTTTTACAGGGTGGAAAAAGGCAACAGCTCTTGCTATGCCAGTTATAGTGGAACTTGAAATACCGGAAGACGCAAGAAGATCATCTGGGGCAGAAAGAAAATGCAGATGCGATAAGGCAAAGGTAGTAAGCATAAGCGCATTAGATGGAAGTGCTATCGAATGCAACGAAGCATACAGCTGGTATGATCCTAGCTTTGTTTACAGAATTGGTGAGACCGTATCCGTTTCAAACTTTGATGAAAATAGATGGAATGTATGCGGAGCAGGAATTCACTTCTTCATAAATCGTAAGGAAGCTGTAGAATACCGTATCTAAAAGATTGGAGGATCAAAATGGCAGAATCTCAAAAGTATGGTAAATTCATTGGTGCTCATTTTGGCTGGCAGTGCATTATAAATCTCGAAAAGTGTCCGTCTGCGGCGCACACTACTAATAGAAAGCCGGCATGTAAGTCATGTAAAGTCGCAAGAGCGCTTAAGAGGGGCGAACTCAAAATAGATAATGGTTCGGTCTATAGTAATTATGTCATTGATGATTCAGCCGAAGTCTTTGACATAGACGAATCTGAGATTCATAGTCTTTAATTTTTTGAAAGGAGAGGTGTGATCAAAATAGTGAGCTCGACTGATAAATTTATGATTCATACATATTCCAAAAGGCTATGGTATGTTGAGGAATTTCTGATTCCATCCATGGAGGCTCAAGGCATAAATGGAGATAACATCCGGATAATGCTAGACGATGGTACATTCGGATGCCTTGATTCGTTCTTTACTTCTCTTAAGGAGTCAAAAGGAGAAGCGGACGAAGCTACATGGCATTTACAGGACGACGTCATAATATGCCGAGATTTCAAAGTAAGGACGGTTGATACAGATTATCCTCTTGGCATTGTAAATGGGTATTGCTGGACTAAAGACTTTCAGAGATATAGCATTGGAAAAGTGCCTGCATTTCAAATGTGGTATTCGTTTCCTTGTATTAGGATCCCGAATCAGATCGGCACTTCTGCAGCAGAATGGTTTTACACAAAGGCTATTAACGATCCGAGATACAAGAAGATGATTGAAGAGAAGAAGAACGATGACTATCTGTTTCGTGAGTTCATAATGGAGAAAGACTACTCTGCAATCAACTTGTCGCCTAATCTAGTTGATCACATAGACTATCTTATTGGTGGATCTATCGTAAATGAGAAAAGGGCTGACAAAGAAGGAGTCCAGTCCATGGCATTATACTTCGAAGATAAAGACTTAATAGATGAGCTTGAAAAGAAGCTTAGGATGCGAAAGGTGAATCAAAATGGATGAGAATAAGAGAA
>Ga0256405_10004610_pt1 | contig 25438 bp, 23 predicted proteins | sample RumenRJG_02DNA_FD_189096 | JGI IMG/M metagenome (GOLD analysis project Ga0256405, IMG submission 189096) | Bovine rumen microbial communities from Lethbridge, Alberta, Canada - RJG_02 | ecosystem: Host-associated > Mammals > Digestive system > Stomach > Rumen | place: Canada: Alberta... | reverse complement strand
CAAAATAACGAGGAGGAGATGAACCATGAACTATTTTGAACAACACCTGCTGCCAGAAGAGCGAAATAGCATTCCATATTTATCAACGACTGTTCATCTGCTTGACTTCATCAGCAAACAGTACGGAAAGCAAATTGCATTGTCGGATGAAAACCAGGAAATTCGCTATGACTATCTGGAGCAAAGGATCGCTTGTCGGCGTCATAAGCTGCAGAGCATGAATCTGAAAGCTGGAACAAATATCGGCCTGTATGATGTAAACAGTATTGATGAAGTGGAGTGGTTCCTTGCTGTAACCACTGCGGGATTGGTAGCTGTCATGATCCCGTCTGTCATGACGGAGGATGCATTAGAGAAGACAGCCACACACTATGAGCTGGGCGCTATCATTGCGGGAACATCCTTGGAAAATCGCGCAGCAGCTTTAGGCATCCCCATCATTGCAATGAGTGCTATAGACCAGGAGGGTGCAATGCCAGCTACTGTGCAAAAAACAGATCGCGCCGCGATCTTCTTTACTGGTGGAACCACTGGAACGCCAAAAGGCGTGATTCTGAATCATGGAGCGATCATGCGTGGTTCGCTGAATGGGGCATATCGAAACGGAACACGGCTTGGACAGACAATGGTAGCCGCATTGCCATTTACCCATGTGTTCGGCATGATTTTCAGCATGCTGTCCGGCTTATATGCAGGCGCTCACATAGCTGTATGTAGGCAGATGAAGGATCTTTTTCGGATCATGGCCAGGGTACAGCCTACGACGATGATTGCTGTGCCCGGTATGGCTGAACTGATGCTGACAATCGCGCAGAAGCGGGGAATTCAGGCCCTTGGAGGAAAGTTGAAGCTGATTATCTGCGGAGCCGCGCCTGTCCCACCAAGACTATATACGGGCTTTCAGCCCTTTGGCATTCAGGTTCTCGCAGGATATGGGCTCACCGAATCTGCAAATCTGGTCAGCGGAAATTTGGACATGGAGAATCATCCCAATTCAGTTGGCAAACAGTATCCGGGCCAGGAGGCGCGAATTGTTCATGAAGAATTGCAGGTTCGTGGTGACATGCTTTTTGATGGATACTGGAAGGATGACTGCGCAACATCTGCCGCATTTGATGATGGCTGGTTCAAAACAGGTGATTTGGCCAGGATCGATGAGGACGGATTTATTTATATCGTTGGACGGATCAAGAATCTGATTCTCCTTGGAAACGGTGAAAATGTATCGCCTGAGGAGGTGGAAGAAGCATTCTACCGCAGCGCCAATGTGCAGGACTGCCTTGTTTCGGAAACAGTTATAGCGGGAAATCCTGCAATACAATTGGAAGTCTTCCCAGCCGAAGGCACTTCTGATGAAGCTGTTGATCAGGAAATGAAAACAATCAGGGCAACTCTGCCATCCACCATGCAGCCGGCCCGCATCATCATCAGGCACGAGCCATTTGCAAAGAACGCCAGCATGAAAATCATTCGCACAAAGTGAGGGAATATTCAATGGAAGAGAAACTGATGGCTTTGTTGATGGAAGTATCACCAGACATTGATCCGAAGCAAATATCATCCAAGAGCAACCTTCAGTCAGACCTGGGATTGGACTCATTGAAATGCATGATGTTGCTCATGGGGATCGAGGATGCTTTTCACATTGAGCTGGATGAGTCAGCCATATTTGAAAAGGTAGAGGATGTATACGAGTATCTCCAAAGACATGGTGTCAAATGAATGGTTTACAAACCGCACACAATGTCAGGAATCTTATCAAAATTGGACTTATGCAAATAGAAATCCAGAATCAGAAACGATATGATCTGTTTGTCACACGGAATCGAGTGAAGAAAAGAAGGAGGTTTGAGTCATGTATTATTCCAGCGGTAACTATGAAGCTTTTGCCCGTCCTCTGAAGCCTGAAGGAATTGAACAGAAATCCGCCTATTTTGTTGGTACTGGTCTGGCCGCGTTGGCCGCAGGATGCTTCCTGGTACGCGATGCGCAAATGCCAGGAAAAAACATTCACTTTATCGAACGCGATCCAATCGCAGGCGGTGCCTGTGATGGCTGGAAGTATCCCGAAGTGGGGTATGTGATGCGCGGGGGCCGCGAAATGGACAACCATTTCGAGGTCATGTGGGATCTGTTCCGCTCCATCCCCTCGATCGAAACAGAGGGTATTTCGGTGCTGGATGAATATTACTGGCTGAACAAAGCTGATCCTAACTATTCCCTCTGCCGTGTCACGGAAAAGCAGGGGCGGGACGCGCATACAGACCGTAAGTTCTGTCTGAGTGACAAGGCATCTATGGAACTGATGCATCTGTTTTTCATGACGGATGAAGATTTGGCGGATAAACGCATCACCGATGTACTCAGTGAAGAAGTGTTGAACAGTAATTTCTGGACCTACTGGCGCACGATGTTTGCCTTCTATAACTGCAACAGCGCCCTGGAAATGAAGCGGTACATGCAGCGTTTCGTTCATCATATTGATGGCCTTCCCGATCTTCGCGCTCTGCGCTTCACCAAGTATAATCAGTATGAATCTATGATTCTGCCCATGGTAAAATATCTGGAAGACCATGGCTGCCAATTTCACTTCAATACGCAGGTGATGGATGTTCGCTTTGAGATCAATGGTGGACGCAAGATGGCAAAGCGGGTCGAGTTATTAGCAAACGGTGAGACAGTTTACCTCGATTTGCTGGAAACCGATTATCTATTCATCACAAATGGCAGCAATGTTGAAAATTCTACCATTGGCGGACAGGATAAGGTTCCTGAATATCGTCCTGAAATTCGTTCCGGCGGTTCATTCGATCTGTGGCGTAAGATTGCTGCTCAGGACCCTTCTTTCGGGCATCCTGAGAAGTTCTATGGCAATCCGGAAGAGTGTAACTGGATGGGCGTCACGGTCAATACGCTTGACGACAAGATTCTTCCATACATCAAGAATATCTGTAAACGCGATCCGTTGTCAGGGAAAGTGGTTACCGGTGGCATCGTGACCGCGCAGGATTCCGGCTGGCTGCTCAGCTGGACAATCAATCGTCAGCCGCAGTTCCATTCTCAGCCCGAGGGCCAGTGCCTGGTATGGCTCTACGGCCTGTATACGGATCGTCCTGGTGATTATGTAAAGAAGAATATGCGGGACTGCACAGGAAAAGAAATTTGTATGGAATGGCTGTATCATATCGGCGTACCAGAAGATCAGATTGAAGAACTGGCTGCGCATAGCGCAAAAACAATCCCAACGATGATGCCCTTCGCCAGTGCTTACTTCATGCCTCGTACCGCGGGAGACAGACCTGATGTTGTGCCAAAAGGTGCAGTCAACTTCGCCTTCTTGGGTAATTTCGCTGAATTGCCCAGAGATACTGTATTCACAACCGAGTATTCAATGCGCACAGCAATGGTGGCTGTATATACGCTGATGAATGTGGATCGCGGTGTGCCGGAAGTGTGGGGCAGCTTGTATGATGTTCGCGATTTGTTGAAGGCTGCGATCAGTATGCGGGATGGTCGTCCGCTCTCTGAAATGAAGCTGGGAATAAAGGAAAAAGCAGCTGCCCATGAATTGCTCAAGAAAATTCATGGCACGGATATTGAAAAACTTCTGATGGAATACCACGTGATCGGGTAAAATAATACTGCCCGCTGGCTTTCATGATGGTCAGCGGGCTCTTTTCCTATTTTGGATTCCGCTTCTGCCAGCGCCTGACACATGATGCAGAGTCTCGGCAGTTGATAGATTTATATCTGGAATTACATAGCAGCGAAAGCCAGACGCATGACGCAGAGTGGTCGCTGCAACTGGAAGGGTGGATTGTTATGAGCGACACATTCTGGTTGAAATGTCCATCCTGTGGCAGAAACACCAAAACAAAAATACGGGAAGATACCGTACTTATTCACTTCCCGTTATACTGTCATTGGTGCAAGAAAGAACTGCCCAGGATAGAAAAACAGCCCAAAACAATGTAACATACGGCAAAATATCCAACCGATATCTGCAATATCAAACAATGAAAAACAACACAAAATAACCACCTTAAGGGTATGGCGTAACCTGGTAAAATGACGTGAAAAATCGACATGAAGGAAAATCACCAATGACATCACCCATTCCAAGGCTCTGATACCACCCATATTGAAAAGGCATGAATCCTGTTTTCCAAGTTCAAATCTGCGTTACCCATATTTTGGTCCTTTATTCCACCCATATTGGCAGTTGTGAACTGCTTTTTTTGTTTTGGAAAGCTTTCGACTCGTAAGCGACAAATGGTTGGTGTTTAGATAAGGTTTTATCCAAGTTTTTTGGCATGACAAAAACCTTAATCTCTCAAAACACTCGAGACTTTTTAGGTTTTTTAGAGAATATCAGGCAGATTCATTCTCCAACGAATCCGACTGGGACTTCTTTTTATTGGGGGGATCTTTATCAGGATTAAGATTGAATTGCTCAATCATGGATCGCTTCTGCTCTTCTATATAATCTTTAACCGCCTGTGACCACGGCGTCATATCCGGCAGGAAAGAACGGTCTTTTCCTTCCATATGCCTGGGCATGTTATCCAACAGATATTTCAGATAGTAATACACATCCACATTATTTGCCCTTGCCGTTTCCACCAGAGTGTAGAGGATGGCAATGGCTTTGGCTCCATCAATTGTATTGCAGAACATCCAGGTTTTTCGAGAGGTTGCGAAGGGCCGAATATGACGTTCACAGGCTTATGCGAATATTCGGATAACACCGTAATCCATGGGCTGACTTTGTAGAAGTAATTCTAAGAAGTCAGCCCTTTTTTATTTTCTACGAAAGGAATGAGCACCATGATCAAAATCAGAATTAGGAACGACGATCACGAGATCGACATCCGCTTCCCGATCAGCGAGAGTGAGCTGTTCGCAAAGCTCGGTGAAATCCACGCAGTTGAAGGCAGGGACGCCGCACAATCAGTTTATGTAACGGAGGTTTACTGGCCGGAGGAATTCTCGATGTGGCAAAAATGCTCTATGAGCAAACAGATGAAGATCATTACTTGACGATTGTTCAAATCATGGAGCAACTTGACAAAGACTACGGTATCTCCACTTCACGCGGCACTGTCGGTGACGATATCAAGGCTCTCCAGGAGCTCGGAGTAGAGATTGCCGTAGAGTCATCTACGCAAAAACGGTATTATATGATCAGTCGTCGCTTCGATTTGCCGGAGCTCAAGACAATGATTGACGCCATTGAGTCTGCCCGATTCATTCCAAAGGAAAAGAGCGCAGCATTAGTCAAGAAGATCGGCTCTCTCACGAGTTTCCACAACACAGAAAAGCTCGTGAGAAACGTGGATGTTGAGAACCGCATCAAGGCAGACAACGAGAAAGTCTATTACATCATGGAAGCCCTGAATGACGCCATCAACTCCCGAAAGAAGGTTTCCTTCCAGTACTTCACCTTCAACGTGCGGAAAGAGCAAAAACTGCGCCACGATGGATACACCTATGTATTCAGCCCATTTAAGCTGATCTGGAATTCTGGATCGTGACGCCAATGTCACGAAGGTGGAGAACACCTATCTGCGGCACAAGGTGATGACAGAAGCCGAGGATGAGACTGAACCCATATACCGCTTGGAAGAGTTTTTGTTTCTGCAGCCTCATTCCTTTAACATGACGGTCTTCTCTGATCGGCGTTCGATCATCGTTCTACACCAGAGTTTACCGCACTCGATGATCTCCTCCAGCGTCACGTTATAGTCATTGTGATAATAACGGATAAACTGCATGGCGATGCCGTCCGAAAATGCAGAAACTTCCAGTTCAAGCAGGTGTTTATCACGAATAGAGTCGTCTTTGTTTACTGCCTCGTAAATTCGTCCTTTACAGATGTTGCCCAGATGACGCACAAAATTCGTCACTTCATCTGAGATGAAGATCAACCGGAAGAAGGAATCGTTCTTCTTGATATAGGCATAAATCTCATCAAAGAAAGGTTCAATGTCATGTACATTGGATATGGTTTTGTTCTCAAAGAAGGCTTTCAGTGTTTCGGCTTTAATATCCTCCGCAACGTGCCGCACATCATCATAGTGAGAATAGAAAGTGCTCCGGTTAATGTCCGCTCGCTGCACCAGCTCTGTCACTGTGATCTTGTTAATATTTTTCTTTTCGTAAAGCAGCTCTGCAAAAGTATCTCTTATGAGGTTTCTTGTTTTTACAGATGAAGCGTTCAGGTTCTTTGCCTTCATAAATTTCCTCCTGAATATATCGACAAATATGCGTTGAGTGTGGATATATCAACACTTCGCATAACATCAATGGTTGCTCCATAGTACATTCCTTATTATAATATAGACAGTGTTGTGATTTCAACACTGTTTTGAAAACTTTTCAGAAAGGAATGTATGCCATGAACATTTACAATCTGTTTTACAAGGCTCCCGCACCTGAAGGCATAGAAGAAAGGAACGCCCACATCATTGGCGGAGGAATGGCCGGCCTTGCGGCAGCGGTCTTTCTGATTGATGATGCCGGAATGCCGGGAAAGAACATCACGCTGTATGAAAAACGAAATTCCCTTGGCGGCTGCTGTGACGCTTATTCCGGGGAAGCGGGCTATATCTGCCCCGGTGAGCGTGAACTGGAGCCATTTATGGAGTGCCTTTGGTATCTGTGCAGCAAGATCCCGTCCTTGGAAGATCCATCGATCTCGGTGCTTGATGAATCAGTAAGAGCCAATAAGGATATGCCGATCCATTCCGAAAGCAGACTCCTGTGCAAACAGGGACATATTTACGAAAAGGTGCATGACTACCGCATGAGTCCGGAGCTGCTCCTGAAAATGGAGCACTTCACCAGCATCCCGGAAAAGGATCTGGAGGATATGACGATTGAGGACTATTTCGGAAAGGACAGCGAGTTCTTCCATAGCTCTCTGTGGTGGTGCTATCACTCTATGCTGGCTTTTAAGCCCTATCACAGTGCATTGGAGGCGCAGCGGTATTTCAACCGATTCGGCCTTCTGAACAGGCTCGACTATCTGGAGGGCATTCTGCATACAAAACGCAATGACAAGGATTCTGTGATCAAGCCGATTCATAAATGGTTGGAGGATCAGGGTGTCATCTTCCGTATGGACACTGCAGTCTATGATCTGGAAATGGATGAGGCCTGCAATACGGTTTACGGTATTAAGATCAAGAATCAGGAAACCATTCCTGTAAGAGCTCAGGATTACGTCCTTCTTACCAGCGGCTCCATGATGACAAACGCCTCCTACGGTGATAATACACATATCGCTGAAATTAACCGGGACACGGAAGATATGGGCTTGTTCACGGTATGGAAAAACCTTGCCGCACGGAATAAAAAGTTCGGCAATCCAGATAAGTTCTTAAGCCATATCGACAAGACCAAATGGATGAGTTTTTTCCTCACCGTAGAAGACTATCCCGAATTTTTTGAACGATTGGAGAAGATGACCGGAAGCAAGAGCGGTACGGGCGGCGGAATCACCTTCATGGATTCCGGTTGGGAAATGTCGCTGGTCATTTATGATAGGGACTATTTCCCGGATCAGCGGGAGAAGAACCGTGACGTTCTGTGGGGAGATGGCCTGTTTGGAGAGCGTATTGGCAGCTATATCAAAAAGCCTATGGCGGAGTGCACAGGAAATGAGATCATTGAAGAGATGCTGTACCATTTTGGAATGTTGGATATGAAGGATGAGGTGCTGGCACATTCCCATATCTCTACCTGTATGATGCCCTATATCACCTCGCAGTTCATGCCTCGCAAGGAAAGCGACCGCCCGACGATCATTCCGAAGGACTGCACAAATCTCGCTCTCATTGGACAATATGTCGAGGTTCCCCGTGATGTGGTGTTCACCATTGAAACCTCTGTCCGCACACCGCTGGAGGCAGTTTACATGCTTACGGGTCTGGATAAGGAAATCATCGAGGTGAATCCTGCCAGATATGACCTTCGCTATATCAAAGAAAGAGTCATGAAATTCGGCGGTATGAAGGGTAAGATTACGGAGGAAGACCTTCCGAAGATCAATCCTCTCAAACTGTGGCTTGGGAAGGCAAAGCTGATAAAAGAGCTCTTGAAAAAGGCAAACGAGATTCCGCCTTATTACATCATGTATCCGGGCAGAGATAAGAGCATAGCACTAAAGGATTCTGTTCTGAAACCACAGTTTCCGAAAGACAGTAGATAATCATATTGGCATTCTTTGTTTCTTTCGGATTTATGATTGGCAAAAGAAAGAAATACCGCTACGGCTGAAGGCAGCCATTCATTTACCGGTCGGAAAGGTGATGAATCAGAATGACATCCGCAGACAAAACGGCGAAACGGCTTATCCTTCGTTGGATCTTTATCCTGTCATTTCCCTTTGGTTAGCATAGCATATGCAGCGGAACAAACATGGCTCTTGGTTCGTTGTATGTTATGAATCACAATGATGCAGAAAGAAGGTCAGAACAATGAAAAGACGACTGGTTGTGTTGATGGCAGCGCTCATGATGATGGTCACATCGGCAATCGCGGAAAGCGCGTCCATGGATCTGCTTGCACAGATGGACGGACAGGTATTTGAGTTCTCCAGCGGTGTGGGCGCATGGAGCACCGAACTGACCGTCGGAGAAAACGGAGCTTTTACTGGCAGCTTCCATGACAGCGAGATGGGAGAAACAGGTGAAAACTATCCGGACGGTACGCTGTATGGATGCTTGTTTCACGGGCAATTCTCTGATCCGGAGCCCGTTGACGAATACGCCTGGACCGTTAAGCTTTCTGTGGAACAGGATGAAGGTCAGGTTCCGGAAGCCATTGAGGATGGTATCCTTTATGTAACGGCAGCGCCATATGGATTGGAAAAGGCACAGACCGTTACCGTTTTCCTCCCCGGCACACCGGTGGACCGTCTGCCGGAAGGCTTTATGATCTGGTCCCATCTTCAGGAGATTGACCCGGAGGCGAAGTCGATCCCCTATTATGCCATCTGGAGCGAGGCCGACGAGGCCGGTTTCATCACGGCGGCTGTATCTGAAATGCAGGATAAACCGGAGACCGGCGCTGTGACGAACGAACCCGGCCTGCCTGCTTACGCTTATTCCGGGGACGACCCCATAGAGGGAGCCATCGCAGATTATCTGGCAGGCAATGAGCGCACCAAGGAGTATCTGACGGAACCGGGATATGTGACGATCCCATGCCCGATCATCCATAAGACCGATATGATCGACGATACGCATGCGAAGGTGTACGGCTCTTTCTGGATCCTGAACTATGTCCGGCGCGGAGAGACCCTGTTCAACATCTCCGGCGGAGAATACCCCGCGGTCATCATGCTGGAAAATGTAGACGGCCGGTGGCAGGTGACTGCCATGGAAGAAGCCGGGGACGGCGAGGATTACGTGGAAGATATCGAGCGGTTTGCGGATGGTGATCAGGAACTGGCAGATCAGTATTTCGCCGGCGCCGACCTGGGAGCAGAAGCGAATCAGGCAATCCGGATACAGTTCATCAAAGCTTATGTCGAAGCAAACGGTTTGAACATCACCGCTTACCAGGACTACGGCTGGGAACCTGTAGAACTGAACTGAGAGAGGACGGTGTGCCCAATGAAGAGGCTGATTCCTGCTCTACTGGCCCTTGTGATGCTGATGGGTTCTGCATCAGCTGAACGCCCTGTTGTGACCGCATTGGCAAGCGAGATTAATCCGGACAATCTTGTGTCCGTCGCTTTCGATGCGAAGATCAATGCCTGCGCTGACGGTGTGTTCAACATCACAATCCTTGTGCCGGAACGTTATGACCCGGATGAAATCAAGGCGCTGAAGGTCGGGGATGGCATATTTACGGAAGGCCGCGAGATAGAGATCAGGTCCATCACCGATCGGGATGGCTATATCGTTCTGAACGCTGACACTGAGGATGAAGTCTATCTGTACGAGTCTATCGACATGAACTACTGGATCGCCGATGATAATGACAATACCTGGGTGGAATTCCCTTCCATCACAGTTCGGGCTTCTGACCATTTCATCTTCCTGGACGGAATCAATCCGTCAACCGGGGAATCTCTCCTTCATCCGACTGTGTACAACATGGCAGGCTTCCTGGAAAGAATGAATTCCACGGATGATTCCGGTTTTGACATCCGCAATGTCGAGGTTGTGATCGACGAGGATGGAAAACTGGCGGTGATCAAACGTTTCTACGTTCCGTGGCAGTAAGTGCAGTATGGTTGTAACGAACCCCGGGAGGTAACGAACATGCGAAAGTGTATATGGTTGGCAGTCCTGTTGTTGGTGATTCTTCCGTTCGCAGGCATTGCAAGGATTCGTGCGGAAATTCTACCTGCCCAGGGCGAAGGGCAGATCGGCTACCAGGCCGTTGTGCTGTGTGAAAGCTTAACGGTGCGTCAGGAACGCAGCGCCGGTTCCAAAGTAGTGGAAACCCTGCACTATGGCGATACGTTCGCCGTGCAGGATAACTGGGACGGCTGGGCGAGCTGCTTTACCTCGGATGATGTCGACGCAGGACAGACAGGCTGGGTCAATTCTGACTATATCATTGTCAATCCAACGTGGTACCGCACTGACGATACAACGCTGGTCTATGCCTGGAATGATACCATGGCACCAAAGGTCGCACTGTTGAGCAAAGGCACCATGCTGCCCATCCTGAAGGATGAAGGAGAATGGCTGATTGTCAGCCTTCGCGGTGCCAGCGGCTGGATCCACAAAAGTGCATCAGACCGTCTCCCCGCGGAGACAGTCGAGACGATCCGGCTTATCACTAACCTGGACAGAGCAGAGTTGACAACGCCCAGGGGCACGTATACGCTTTCGGATCAAGCCGGCCTCAGGTGGATTGAAGAGAATTTCTCCATAGCTCAGCCGATTGTAAGCGCCGGATGTCCGTTTGACGCAACGCTTACACTTTACTCCACAGACGGAAGAACGATAGTCCTCCAGATGGCGACAGACAGCTGCCGCAATTTTCGTACTGAGGATGGAAGCTTCTTTGCTTACGGCAATGGAGACGAGGCGCTCAGACTGTATGGCAGTACGTCTGGGATTGGCGAAGCGTTCTGGCGGCTTTTCGGAATAACGAACAACTATGAGGGGATCTACGGCTCTTGATCAGATCGGCAGCATGAGCCGGTATGAGTAAGCATTGAGAGATAATTGTGACGGAGGTCGTACTCATGAAAAGGATTTCCTTGATTCTTTTTTCGCTTCTGCTGATCACAGTCTGTGCGATCTCTTTCGCCGAGGAAGCGCCGTGGGTCACCATGGAAAACGTGCGGGAACACAGCGGCTATGTTTGGCGTGAAGAAATCCCACGCTATAACGGAGCAGAGGAGCGGGGGGTTCAGCCAATTGCCATGGATCCGGAGGAGGCCTATCAGCGTCTGCGGGACGCCTATGACCGGGGTCAGGATGAAGCAACACGCGAGCTGCTTCAATCCTGGGGAATCGAAATGGAGCCCTGCGGAGCGCCTGTGCTTCGGGAACTTATCAGCCAGGCAGACCTTCAGCATCATGGACATTCAGATGTTTCAACTGAGAATGTACCATTGGTGCAGCTCATCAGTTTTTCCGGTTGGGGCTGGGGTGAAGAAGGAACCCTGATTTTTGTGGAGCAGTGGCCTAATTGGTATTTGTGGGACTACATCCCCAGTGCATGCGAGGGTTTCCACCTTTGCGGCACCGATCGGGGAACAAGGGTTTATCTAGAGTTCAGCGTGATCGGACATGGGACGGGATGCTATGTCCGGTACATTGATGTGTATCATTTGCAAACGCGAAAAATCGAGGCGAGTTATACAACCTACGGATACGAAGTTTACCAGGATTCAGGCATCCAGGCATACGGCTCGGCCTGCTATGGCAGAGACGGTGTGCACATTTTCCGCCAGCTTTCGCCGTTGGTATTCGATGAAGTACGGAATGAATTTGTGCCGACAGGCGCTGTTCTGGATGTATTTGATTACAGCATCGACGAACAAGGGAATCTGGAACTGATAAACTGAGAGCTATAAGCAGATCGCGACATGAGGGCCGGGGAGCGCATCCCCGGTTTAGTTTTTCAACAATAGCTCATGCATGGTAGGGTAAACAGTCGAGTTATTCTACCGTGCATACTCTCATGATGACTCTGGCGGTGTATGCTGATTGGCCAATAAAATTGACAACAGAATACTGTGTGATAAAATATAAATATCATAGGCATGCACTGATGAACCTGCTATCAGGTATCACAGGCAGGTCTGTGATATTTGTTTTTTTGGGGGGTGTATCCGATCGTAGACAATTTTGCAAGGACTTCAACGTTAAGAAGGTAAGAAAATACACCGAAGCGTCAATATAAGAATCTTATCTTGTTACATCAGATTTAATGTGGAAAAGTATCGAGAATGACCTACGGAGAAAAGCTGGTAAGGCAAAATGAATGAAATAGATCAATTCGTAGAACATGTAATGGAAATGATTGCTTCAAGACGCATTGACAAGGAAGAATAAAAAATAAATTGATATCGAACTGGAGTGAACTGGATAAAAGAGGAGAAAAACTAATGAAGGAAATGAAAGAAATTCTCATAGATGCAGGAGCGACAGAAGCTCAGATTGAATGGGGAATCAATCTGCCTAAGCTCTCCTGGAGGAAAGAAAAAAGAATGCGTAAACTTGAGACAGAACTAAAGGATGTACTTGTTGAGATGACCGCAGTCAAAGGTATAGAAGAGGCTCTGAAAAGAATGGAAGACAATTGATTTGTCGTCCGCCAATAAGGCGAGCGACAAGGGAAAATAAAATAACGGTGAGTAGATATAGAAAATGGCTTCACATAAAGCTTTTCGGCAATTCTTCAAGAGATGAATCACCAGCCTAAAGATCGCCTGTTTTGTTGGATTTCTAATCATTCGGGCTATTAGCAGCCATAATCACTGCTAATTCTGTCGAACGATGATGCAAAGAAAGGCGGACGATCACGTAGACCGCAAGCAATCCTTCATACCCATTCGTTTGAGCAATAAGGTGCTGCCTCGTTCGTAAGGCAGCACCTTTCTGATTTTTCAGTCCAATCCAGAATCGTCATCATACTTGTGCAGATTATGATCAACCGCTTCGGAACGGACTAACTTAACGTATTCCGGGGGCTCGTTGCAGATGCGGCAGTCCGGCTCGGAGCATTCGTACATGTTGCGGGGGATCCGCTTCTCGACCGCGATGCAGTCGATGGAAACCGTGACGCCATTGTCGTACCCGATTTTCACACACAGTGTCGATATTGTATTGACGGCTGATTCTTTTCATCGTACATTCCTTTATAGGTTGACGGGAAGCGCACCGGGCGGCAGCATTTGAAAATGCTCCAACGCTGCCCGGATGGCGGCTTCCTTCTCCGGCGGACCATGCGGGAAAACGGAGCTCGGGTATCTCGGGCGGTAGCAGCATTCTCCTACGGGCAGGCCGCATTTGCGCTTGACCCGGGAGACGTATCGAGACCGGGGATTTCTGTGTATTAGAAATATATGAACCTCTTTCAGAGAGCAATCAAAGAAAGGCAGAATGGATCTGGGGGACAAGCATGAAAGCATCTGATCCGTACAGAACCGCTTACGTCCGGATCCTCAAGGAGGAGCTTCGCGCAGATCAGACCGTCTGCGTCCTCGCCGGCAAGGGCCTTCCGGCGCAGCGCGGGGAAAGGCCGGCAAAAAGCCGAAGCGTATGATCCCCAAAAAGCACGAGTAAAAACAGGAGAGAGTGCCATGAACGAACAGTGGATTTCGGATGTCATCAACAAAGCCATAGAAATTGGCCGTCAACAGATCTCCCGGGGCAATGTGGCTACCTATATCCCGGAGCTGGGCAAGGCACGCAAAGAAGCGCTGGGGCTTTGCGTTTCTCTGCCGGACGGGACGGCCTATAAGGTCGGGGATACCAATATTCGTTTTACGATCCAATCAATCTCCAAGGTGATTTCCCTGTGCAAGGCCTTGGAGGTTCGCGGTGCGGAAACGGTATTCAGCCATGTGGGCATGGAGCCCTCGGGGGAAGCCTTCAACTCCATTGTGGAACTGGACCTGCAGTCAAACCGCCCCTTCAATCCCATGATCAATTCCGGCGCGATTGCTGTGGAGAGCACGATCATCGACTACGTCTCTTTTGAGGAAATGCTGGAATATACCCAGCGCTTGTGCAGCGATCCCGGCATCACGCTGAACCGTCAGGTGTATCATTCCGAGATGAACTCCTGTGACCGCAACCGGGCCATCGCCTATCTGCTGAAAAGCAAGGACATCATTACGACAAACGTGGACAACAGCATCGAGCTCTACACCAAAATGTGTTCCCTGAACGTAACCGCGGAATCCCTGGCGAACTTCGCGCTGCTTCTGGCAAACGGCGGCATCTGTCCCGGCAGCGGAGAACGGCTGTTGAAGGAGGAAACCGTGCGGATCGTTCTGTCCATCATGCTGACCTGCGGCATGTACGACGGGTCAGGCCGTTTTGCGGTGGAGGTAGGCGTCCCCACGAAATCCGGCGTCGGCGGAGGGCTGATGGCCCCGGTTTACGGCCGCTGCGGAATCGGGATTTACGGTCCTGCGTTGGATCAAAAGGGAAACTGCATCGCCGGCTGCGAGATGATGAAGCATCTCTCACGGGAAATGGGCTTGCATATGTTTCAGGATAGACAAAGCGGTTGCTGATTCATGACCGCAAGCCCCCTCGTTTGCTGAAAAATGGATCAAGCGTTACAGCGATATTCCAGAAATGTGCATGGTTTAATAATACTAAATTTTTTCCTTCGATTTGACGGTTTTCAGAAACGTGATTATCGATCATCTTGCTAATTTGGGCGGACGCTGTGGGAAAATGTCCTACCGCCTCCGATTAGCTTGTCTAATCGCTGTCTAATCGCACTAGGGTAAAAGAGGTGTTTTTTGGAGGAAACGGGGACAATCGAATTTGTTAGAAATGCAGTAATAGCAAGCGTTTGCGGGCATTCGAGGGGTATAGGAGGAAAGCCCTGTTTTCGTCCCCTAAGCGGCAGGCCGTGGGTTCGAATCCCGCCAGGTGTGCTTTCAGAAGCCGACCAGTTATGACATCTCTAAAATAATTGAGAGAGATGCGGCTGGCCGGCTCTTTTTGTCTGTTCGTCTAAACAGACGGCCAACGATTAGACAGTATCAAAAATAATACCCGTTTTTCTAATCGACTGCACATGCATCCTTTTCGTGACGATCTAAAAAATGTGCAAGGCAAATGCTCCTTCGCTGTCATAATGGCGGTTTTGATTCTATCCAAGGCAGAACACATCGCCCCGGATCACACCGTGTTCGTTGAAACAGTCAACACGAACCCATGCCGGTTGCCCTTTGATCAACGCGGTGATGGCCGCTTCCCGGTAGCCAAACACCATTTTGCTGTGGAATAATTTATCCGGGGCATAACCCCAGGAGATACAGGCATTCGCGCCCTCGCCGGACTCCCAGCGGAGAAATCCGTCCAATGGGAGCCGCTTACCTTCCAGAATTCTGGCTTTCTCGGGAGACTTCCCCTGAGAAATACCGAATACCCGCAGCCCGGAAATCCGCGCCGTCTGATGATAGGGCAGTTCCGTCACCGTCAGACGGATATATCTCACCTGAACCCCTTCCTCCTTCACCACCAGATCGTGGGGAAGATCCGTATCGCAGGCTCGCTTATCTTCCAAAATATCCCATTCTTTTCCATCCATGGACGCTTCCAGCAGCCAGCGGGTGTGAAGAGGCCGATCTTCAATGACCCGGGAAACCCCCAGGAACTGACTCCACACTGCGTCTTTTGGGGGTTTCACCCGGAGGGCATCATCGGCAAAGTTGATCTGTACCGCATGAACCATGCAGCTTTGCTCCAGATCCAAGGTCAGTTGGGGATGGGAGTCGAAATCGTCCGCGCTCCACCAGGAGCGGGTATTCTCATCCACAGCCCACTGCGGATGCGCTCCTGAGCTTGCGTGGACGGGTTTGCCGTAGGAAAGAAGCATCCATTCCGGGTCAGACCAGGCCGCCGTGTCCGTGGCCCGGGGCCAGTCACCGAAGCGCTGGTCACAGAATAGGACACCATCTTCATCAAACCCTGCTTTCCAAAGGCCAAGCCTGCGCTCAAAGGGATGGGTACAGCTGATCCGCAGGGTGTCCGCATGCCAGTAAGTACCATCCTGCGCTTTTAAGGTAGAACCGTGACCGGAGCCGGTGATAAACCCACCGGGCTGAAAGGAATAGGGATTGCTGACCGCCGGGCGGTAGGGACCGAGGGGCGCGTCCGCGACATAGACCCCATCGGAATAGACATTGAGTTCCGTTCCCGGCGCGGCGTACTGTAAATAATATTTTCCCTTGTATTTGGTCATCCACGCCCCTTCAATGTAGGGGGCGGTTCCGTTGGGACGGTTATTTTCACCGAAGCGTTCAAAGCCGTGCCGTTCCGGGTGTCCCCAGATCAGCCCCACAGGGGCACAGAGGGGCTTCATGGTTCCTTTTTCCAGTTCCACGCCCCAGATTGGGGACGTATTGGTGCAGCCCCAGAAGAAATACAGCCGCCCGTCCTCATCCTGAAATAAATGAGGATCCCAGAATTCAAAGCTGGCCGGAACCTTTTCAAAGGGGACATAGACGGGATCGGGACTGTGATAGAATGCGCCGTTCATACCGCCTCTGGAAGCGGAAAACCAAAGCTCTCCGTCAATGACGCACACATCCGGTGCGTAGTCATGGATGGGGATCTCCGCTGTGAAGGGGTGAAACTCCCAGCCACACAAATCCGTGCTTGTGAAAAATCCTCCGGTCATGGAGGGAAACAGCCAGTAGCGGTCTTTGAAAAAGATCAGGCTGGGATCAGCTGCCTCCCGGAACGCGGTATCCACCCCATTGCGGACGGATAACTGATACTTGTAGGGAAGATTCAATGGATTGCAGTAGTATTTCATAACGGTTCCCCCTCAAATATGGTCTGCCGTTGCCGCGTAGCTGTCCTGTTTCTCCGCAGCGGGAACCCAGCTGTCATCGAAATGAATGATCACGCCGGTGTCCGCCAGAGCCTTTTGCAGCTTTTCAATGGGGACATCCACAATGGGAACATCATGGGTAGCTACCAGAGCGGCGGCGATCCCCGCCGCCTGGCCGGTGAGAACCGCAGGAGGAATGACCCGCAGCACATCCCAGCCCCAGCCGGAGGCGGAGGCGCTTCGGCCGCAGGTAATCAGATTGTCAAACCCATCCTTGACCAGAACCCCGTAAGGGACTTCGTACAGCCGATCCCGGAACTCAAAATCGCAAATGGTGCCGATGGAGGTATCACAGTGCCGGTAGCAGTCTTCGCCGGTCAGCGTCGCGTTTCCCCGGATCCGACGGGCCGTGCGCAGCTGGGGGATGCCGGGAAGCATGTGAATGTTCTGCTCCATGCCGCAGTTTCCGCTTTCCTTTTCGTACATCCGAAGCTGGTTTTCCTGCAAATATTGATTGATGGTTTCCATATCGCAGCCCATATAGGGGGGCTTCCCCTCGGGCTGGAACTGTCCATGGAGGTTGGCCGTGCCGCCATAGGGGTGGTAATACGCAAGGAAAATGTTCTTCTTCTCCACAGCCGCCCGGCAGCCGCCCAGGGTGATCCCTTCGCCGTAATAGGTGAAATAATTCGTTCCGTCGGTAACCGGAACACCCGCCTGCTTCATGATGGAGGCATCGCCGGAGGCATCCACCAGAACACGGCAGGGATAAAACCGCCTGCCGGATTTTCCGTCGATGATGACACCCTTGCAGTGCTTTCCTTCCATGACCGGGGCAGAAACCAGGGCGTTATAGAGAATCTCCACGCCTTCATCCGTCAACAGCTTCAGCAGTGCCAGAGAGAACATCCCGCCGGAAAACCAGGTGTCGCTGCGCTGGGTGGTTTCGTGATCCGGCTCTCCCTGCTTCCAATCGGGATAGAGGGTATTGAAGCTGTGAGCCAGAGAAAGCCGCAAAAGCTCCTGCGCCATGCCCTTGATGATGTATTTTCCCCGGCCGTTGCACAGGGGAACCCAGTAGTTCACCAGGCCGGAGGTCGCCAGTCCTCCCAGAACGCACTGCCCCTCCAGCAGCAGTACGGACAAGCCCTGCCGCCGCCCGGACAGCGCCGCCGCCGCACCGGCTACTCCGCCGCCGCAGACAATCAGATCGTATTTTTTTGCCGCAGGAATGGTTTCCTGCCACTTCAGCTCTTCCATAGGGCCACATCCTTTCCAAAGCTCATTATAGGAGATGAAGCGGGAGAGAGGGTAGTGCGCTTTTGATACTTTTTTACGAATTCTTTACCCGTAAAGGGCGGTTCTCTTTACAAAGTGACGAAACCTATTGCATAATCCCATTCAGAAAGCCGGAGGTACACAATATGGCGAATCAAAATCCCTTTTCCCTTGTCAGACGCTTAACCAGTACGATTCTGATTCTGCTGCTGGTTTTGTTGGTGATCCAGATCGCCGGCACCCTTTGGGGACGGTATGTTGTGACACAGGAGCTTTATTCCTCTACTCAAAACAATGTCAACTATCTTCGGGACACCTTTGAGGAAAATGTCCGGCAGATCCAGCGGGAAATGACCAACCAGCTGTTCTATCAGGCCAGCCCCCAGCTGATTACGTTCTATACCCAGCTGCGCAAAGGCGCTTTCTCCACCAACGCCCATTATCACTGGGAACTGAATCAGCTGAAGCTGGAGCTGAATGTTGTCCAGCAGATGAACACCATGATTGACGGGATGGACATTTACTTCCCCAAGCTGGGCAGTGCTCTGTCCGTCAGTCAGGGGGCCATTTCCCCAAACGCGGTGGCTGATGAGGATATTCAGAACGTTTACGCCGCTTTCCAGGGAACAGGCTTTCGGCTGACCCGAATAGATGACGCATTCTTTATTCCCTGCCATTATCCTGTCAGCGGTGTATCCGCGGAAAGCGGACATATTCTCATCGCGCTGCGGCTGGATGAAGGGAAAATTCAGGAGATTCTATCCTCCTTCAACACCTTTTCTGGAAAAAACGCCCTGCTGTACCATTATCCCTCGGATACCTGCGTCACAAGCTCCGGCAGTGTACAGTTGCAGCCTCAGGAGCTTCAGGCACTGCTGACCAGCCACGCAAAGACAGACACCCAGGGACAGATTACTCTGGACGGCGTTCACTACCTTGCCATGTGCGCCTACAGCGAAACGCTGGATTGTTCCTTTGTTCAGCTGATCCCAGCAAGACAGATCAGCAGCGTTCCCAATATTCTGCTGGACAGCACGCTTGCGTTCTTCGTCGCAATGCTGACGGTCATCCTGCTGATCCTGCGGTCTTTCCATAAGTATGTCAACCGCCCGGTTCAGAGCTTGATTGCGGCCTTTGATAAAACGGGGCAGGGAGAATTCGCCGCAAGAGTAGCGCCCCAGATGTCTCGGGAATTCGCGGCGCTGGCAAATGGGTTTAATCAGATGACGGACAAGCTGGAAGAACTGATCAATACCAACTACCGGCAGACCATCACATTGCAGCAGGCTCAGCTGAAAACGTTACAAGCCCAGATCAATCCCCACTTCCTTTACAACAGCTTCTTTTTCCTCCGTTCTATGCTGGAGGATGAGGAAACGGAGGTGGCGGCGGAGTTCGCCGGGTATCTGGGGAAATACTTCCGATACATCACCAAGGCGGACAGCAATCTGCTGACCCTGGAAAATGAATATGACCACGCCATCACCTATTTGAAGATTCAGCTCATGCGCTTCGGGCAGACCATCCGGGCGGAGGTACCCGAAATTCCCGAGCCCCTGCGCCGCCTGGCGGTGCCCAGATTGTTCCTGCAGCCGGTGCTGGAAAACTGCATCGAGCACGGCATGGCCGGTTCCGCAGACCCGGCACGAATTCGCATCTGCTTCCTCCTGGACGGAAACCGGGCCGCCGTAGCGGTGGAAAACAGCGGGGACGGTATTTCACCGGAATGGCTGGAGGAACTGCGGCAGCAGCTGGACAGTCATTCCAGCGACAGCCAGACCACAGGGCTGACCAATGTCCACCGCAGGCTCAAGCTCTACTATGGGGAGTATGGCGGGGTGGAACTGGATGCCAGCAGTCTGGGCGGCCTGAAGGTTGTTTTGAAGTTAGGAGTAATTGACACATGATCTTCCAAATTCTGATTGTCGATGACGAGCCTCATGTTGTTGATACCATCCGGGGCATTTTAGAGCAGGAACCGGTGGTGGATTTGGAGATCCACACCGCCTTTCGGGGTCAGCAGGCGCTGAAGCTCTGCCAGCAGTACCCCATCTCGCTGCTGATTACCGACATTCGGATGCCGGATATGAGCGGCCTAGAGCTGGCAAGGCAGGTCAGGCAGCTGACGCCGGACTGCAATGTGATCCTGCTCACCGCCTATTCGGATTTTACCTATGCCTACGAGGGCATTCAACTCCATGCCAGCGACTATATTCTGAAAACGGAGGACAAGCAGATCATTCGCAGCCGGATTTTCAAGATACTGGGAACCATGGAGCAGGAGCTCCGCCATAGATCCTGGCTGGAAAGCGCAAGGGAAAGCAACCCCATTTCTGACCGCCTGTGCAAAAAGCTTCTGATGCCCCAGCGCTCCTCCCAGCAGGAGGAAGCCTTTACCCTGCTGGGTTTCCGGGAAACCGGATTTCCTCTGCTGTTGATGACGGCGAAGACCCCGTCTAATATCCCCATTCAGGCGGACATCCTGCAAAAGTCACTGATGTGGTGCCTCCCTGGAAGAATTACCCACCTTTGCGCCAGCACAATTTCGGAGAATGTATGCTCTTTGGTGCTGTCTCTGGATCCGAAGGGGTATGCCATCACCGGCACCTGGCTCATGGTCACCATGGAGCGGATCCAGGCACTGTACACTGCCACCACTCAGAGCGAATGCGCCATTCTCTACAGCTATCCCATCGACAATCTGGATCAGCTTTCCGGCAAATACCAGATTGCGGCCCGATACCTGGAGGCGGAGCGTTTCGACGCCTGCGTCAAGGTGATCTCCGATGTGAAAAAGGAAAGTCCCCTGGTGACCATCCATTTCGTCAAGCGGTATGTGAAGGAGCACTTGAATCAGGATCTGTCCCTTTCCCAGATCTCCGTCGTGACCGGCTACAATCCCACCTACCTTTCCCGCCTTTTTAAGGAGCAGACGGGAGAGACACTGAACCGGTACATTTCTCGCAAACGGATGGAGTACATCGCTCAGCTGATGCGGGATCCCCAGATTTCCATGCAGCAGATCAAGGAGGCCGCAGGATTTGCCACCCGTTCCTATTTCAATCAGTTCGTCAAAAAAGAAACCGGGCTGACCCCAAAACAGTACCGGATGCAGCTGGGCACCCAGCTTCCCGAATAAGGAGGTTTATCAGTGGAAAAGACAATCAAAGCTCCGCGGCTGGAGCCCCAGCGAAAGGGAAAAATAGCGGCGCTGGCAAAATCTGTCCGCAAGAACTGGATGCTGCTTCTGATGGTGCTGCCCGGTGTCGTTTGGTGCGCAATCTTCCGCTATGGCCCAATGTATGGCGCGCTGATCGCCTTCCAGAAGTACCGTGTGGGCGACAGCATTCTGGGCGGCCGGTGGGCTGGACTTTACTGGTTCAAAAAGTTTTTCTCCCATCCTCAGTTCAAGCAGCTGCTGACCAACACCCTGTCCATCAGTATCCTTCAGCTGATCTTCTGCTTTCCGGTGCCGGTGATCTTCGCGCTGCTGCTCAACGAGGTACGCAACGCCAAGCTGAAAAAGCTGGTGCAAACCGTTTCCTATCTGCCCCATTTTATTTCTCTGGTGGCGGTGTGCAGTATGCTCTCTCTGCTGCTGAATCCCGGCTCCGGCATCGTCAACCGGGTGCTCAATGCCATGGGGATCGAATCGATCTATTTCATGGGCAGCACCAAGTGGTATCGGCCAATCTACATCCTATCGCAGATCTGGCAGACCTTTGGCTACAGCGCCATCATCTACATGTCCTCCCTGGCGGCGGTGCCCCAGGAGCTGTATGAATCTGCCAGTGTGGACGGAGCCTCCCGGTTCCGCCAGATGATTACAATCAGCCTGCCCTCCATCATGCCCACCGTCATCATCATGCTGATTCTGGAAAGCGGCAAGCTGCTGGCCGTGGGATATGAAAAGACCCTGCTGCTCCAGAATTCCGCCAACAATTCCGTGGCGGACATCATCAGCACCTTCTCCTACCGGGTAGGCCTGAGCCAGGGCATGTACAGCTTTGGCACAGCAGTGGATCTGTTCACCGGTGTGGTCAACTGCCTGATGATCTTTGTTGTCAACAAGCTCAGCAAACGGGTCTCGGAGACCAGCCTGTGGTAAGGAGGTTCGCAAATCAATGATTAAAGACAAGTCCCTTTCCTCGAAAGTATTCGACTTTTTCCTTTACTCCATGTGCGTGGTGGTGCTGATTGCCGTTCTGGCACCGGTGCTGAACATTTTCGCGGTGTCCTTTTCCAGCTATGATGCCTTCGCCAGAGGGGATGTGGGACTGCTGCCGGTGGAATTCAGCACCAAGGCCTACGAGACCATCATCCGGGACGGCAAGGTGCTCCAGGGTCTGAAATACTCTGTGATCTACACCGGCCTGGGCACCCTGGTGAACATCCTGCTTACGGTCATCACGGCCTACCCCATGTCCCGGAAGGAGATGCCCTTCCGCAACGCCATCTCCATTTTCTTTGCTTTCACCATGTTCTTTGGCGGCGGTATGATTCCCACCTTCCTGCTGGTGCAGAAGCTGGGGCTGTACGATTCCATCTGGGCCATGATTATCCCCGGGGCCATGCAGATCTACAACATGATTATCATGCGAACCTATTTCCAGTCCATCCCCGGAGAGCTGATGGAGGCCGCCCGCATCGATGACGCCAACGAGTGGCAGACCCTGTGGCAGATCGTCCTGCCCCTGAGCAAGGCCTCCATCGCCACCATCGGCCTGTTCTACGCGGTAGCACACTGGAACTCCTGGTTCAACGCCTCCATCTACCTGAGCTCCGCCGATAAGGTGCCCCTCCAGCTGGTGCTGCGGAACATGATTTTCAACGCCCAGGCATTGGTGAGAAGCGGCGAGGCGGACAATATCGGCACCACCACCATCAACTATGCCACGCTGTTCATCTCCATGGTGCCCATGATGATTATCTATCCTTTCGTGCAGAAGTATTTTGTCAAAGGCGTGATGGTCGGCTCTGTCAAGGGCTGATCGACGCAAAAACAAGGTGCATATCGGCATTCCGCAACAGAAGCACAGCTTGGCAGCTGCCGGGCCGCAGCGGCATTGTGAAAACCGGAGTCCAGCGCCACTGGGCGAACCGCCAAACACCAAATTGACTGCCTTTGTTGACAGAAGCCGAAAAGCATATAAAATCAAAGAGGAGGAACGACAAATGAAAAAAATGCTCACCCTGGTTCTCTGCCTGGCGATACTGCTTAGCCTGGCTGTGGGGGCCGTCCCCGCTGCCAAAGCGGATCACTCCGAACAGGTCAAGCTGACCGTCGCCTACAACAAGAAGGGCACCGATGCCTTGCCCAACTCCATTCTGGATCAGATCCTGCTGGAGAAGTTCAACATCGTTGTGGAATGGAAGGATCTGGAAGACGGAGACTTCAAGACCAACATGACCCTGCAGATGGCCGGTAAGGATTACCCCGACATCATCTGGCATAGCGACAACGGCACTGCTCAGGAGCTGAGCCTCACCGGTCACATCCTGGCCATCGACGACTATGAGGACAAACTGCCCGACTACATCAAGATCTTTGATGAAGGCGTGGACGGCGGCTGGGAGTTTATCAAGACCCTCATCAAGGCCAGCGACGGCAAGGTCTACAGCCTGGTTTCCAAGAATCCCCGGGATACCGCGAAGTGCTGGCATCTTCGGGCCGGAACCATGATGGAAATGGGTCTCATTGACAGCGTGGAAGACCTGCCCACCACTGTGGACGGCTTTGTCGCCCTGCTGGAGCAGATCAAGGAGAAGGACCCCGACTCCATCCCCTTCATGGTGCAGGGCTGGGGCAACGTGTGGGATGGCTGGGACTATGCCTTCAACGTGCAGTCCAGCTTCTACCTGGATTACTTCTCCGGTGAGTTCGTCCCCTATGGCCCCGCCACCGACAACTGGCGCAGCATGCTGATTACCCTGAACAAGCTGTACAAGGAGGGCCTGATCGCTGAGGACTACCTGACCACCACCGAGGACGAGACCAAGGCCAACACCATCGAGGGTATGTACTACGCCGAGTGGAACTGGGCCGGTTCTCACACCAACGCCATGAACCAGCGCAATTCCCAGACCGACCCCAACTGCGGCTGGATCTACTATCTGAACACCTTCGCGGCTGACGACAGCCAGCACACCTTTGACAAGGAATCTCCCTACAAGGGCGGCATCCTGCTGACCGACAAGCTCTCCGGCGAGCGGCTGGATCGGGTGCTGGAGTTCTTCAACTGGTGCTCCACAGAGGAAGGCTCCGAGATCCTGAGCTGGGGTCAGGAAGGGCTGACCTACACCGTGGACGAGAACGGCAACAAGTCCTACACCGATCTCATCACGGACTTTGACACCACCGGGGCTCCTGCCGTGGCTCTGAACGCCTACACCCGGTTCCATCAGGACTTCATCCCCAACCGGAATGTGGATGCGGTGATCGCCGTCTCCGGCCCCGTCAACATTGAGCTGGGCAACTCCTTTATGGAGCAGGGCTACGGCTACTTCAAGCCCCTGCCCTTCGCCTTCGACACCGATACCCAGGAAGAAGTCAATATGCTCAAGACCCTGCTGAACGACACCATGACCGACTACTCCAACCAGTTCGTCATGGGCATGATGGATCCCAATGATGATGCCGCTTGGGAAGCCTATCTGAATGCGCTGGACGGCTGCGGCCTGCAGGAGTGGAACCAGTACTACACCGACTACTACAACGCAAACCTTAAGTAAGCCATTTCAATGAGACGAAAAGGGACTGTCCCTTTTCGTCTCATTTTTCAAGCTCCGCTGTCTCCCGTTCTCAGTTTTCCAGGAAACCAGTCTGCAGCTCCTAAGTATGTTATCTTATTCCTGATATTTGTCATCCGACATAAAATCAGCAATAGCGACTGCCTTCTCTAACTGGGTATTACAGAGTCGCCAGTTTGGAAAGCGGGCAATTGGTCTAATTCGGTCGGTTGCGGCATCGTGCGGTACTTCCTCCCATGTGATATTGTACCCCAGAAAGGAAAGACGAGCATAATTTCAGTGGGTGACTTGAAAAGTTAAGTTCCAGTTTGGGGCGAAACGGAGCTGCAACAGGGTGAATAAAGACCGGAGATAACTGTTACAAATCCATCCGAAAGCTATTGACCAGAAGTAGAACCGCTGATAGCAT
>Ga0256405_10004606_pt1 | contig 25474 bp, 18 predicted proteins | sample RumenRJG_02DNA_FD_189096 | JGI IMG/M metagenome (GOLD analysis project Ga0256405, IMG submission 189096) | Bovine rumen microbial communities from Lethbridge, Alberta, Canada - RJG_02 | ecosystem: Host-associated > Mammals > Digestive system > Stomach > Rumen | place: Canada: Alberta... | reverse complement strand
CAGCCGCCACCGAGAAAGTGCTTTCGCCATCACGGAGTATATTTCCGTCAGCGTCGATTATCTTAGCACTAAGATCGTATATGTCCTTTACTTCGCCCGCCGAGTGAAGCTCGCTCACAGTGCAGTCCCGATCTATCACCCATGTTGAACTCTTATCCACGTTCACGGATATATTTCCTCTTTCACCGCATAAAGCACCTGCCGATACACTTTCGGGAGTACCCCTGTATACCGAACTATCGGTAAGCAGTATATCCAGCTTGCTCAGACTGTCGCAGAGCATTTGTCCGTAAAGCTCCTGCCCCTTGAGTATCAGACTGCACTCAGCACCGCCGCAGTCCTTTCGGCCCCAGCCCCAGCGGGTAGGGTCGGATACGCATTTCAGCAGATATCCGCCGCGGTCGCTTGAAAGCTTTGTGCCGTTTAGGATTATCTCGCTTTTGCAGTTTGTGGTGAATATCACATCACCGTGAGAAGCTATGCTCCCACCCTCTACATACAGTCTTGAAAGCTTGTCTTCAGCGCCGAAGGGGCTGTTTCCGTAAAGCACAGCCGCCGCCGTCAGACCGTCCTCACTCTTTGTTATATCGGTGGAAAGATCACAGTTGTAAATATACATCATGCCGGGATTTGCGACCCTTACAGCTTCAGATTTCCCGCCTTTCAGTGAAGCCCCGCTTATGGCGATGACCGAATCTGATTCTGCCGCCGGAGAATCCTCTCCCCCCGAAGTGTATCTGCCTCCGCTTATGACCATATTCCCGCTGCCTTTTTCAGCGTATATAGTGCTTGAAGCCGCCCCCGCCGAGTTTACTGAAAGATCCCAGCCGAATACCGAACCGTTCTTTCCCGACCTTACACCGCAGCAGCCGTCGGACTTGTTTGAAAGCTTCATATCCTGCAAATATACTCTGCCGCCGCTGACAGAAAAACTGCCGTCAGCATGGTCAACAGCTGTATTACCCGAAAACAGCGTTTCGGAAGAATCCATAACGTTTATAAGATCGAAATCTCTCCCCGAAGCACCAGTGTACGAAAGCTTGTTTGAATCCACCTTGATGCCCGTAACATCGTTCATCTCGATGCAGGTGCCCGGTGTTTTAAGGTTGTTATTTGTAATTCGCACGCCCTCAACCTGATGGTCAAAATCCCTGCCACTGCCTGTTGCAATAAGCTTTCCGAAAAGCTGTATCCCCACAGGTGAAGGTCTTGTTTTTGTGACCTTTGCTGTTATGGTATTGTTTTTTATCACTGTGTTCAGATCGTTGTTGAGTTTAGGATCGCCGCTGTCAACAGGGTCGTAGTACCCTGCGTTACTGTCGGAAGGCGACATATTCCTCACAATTATACCGCTGCCCACATTGTTCATGTTATTTCCGCTGACGGTTATATTCTTGTAGCTCTGCATAAGGATAGCGCAGTCGGTTATATTATTGAATGTATTGTTCTCGATGATGAAATCCTTGTAGTATTTTCCCAGCGTTGCCGAATGTGAACCTATGCCGCGCATTACATTTCGGAAAGTGTTGCCGCGTACCACCACATTTTCGCAGGTGGCATCATCAAAGGGTTCAAATCCGCTGAATACATTTGCGTTGTTCATTATATCGAACTGTATGGCTTCCTTTATATACGTGCCGCGGTAGTCCGAAAAATCGCAGTCCGTTATCGTCACGTCCTTAACTCCGCCAAGTTCAAGATGATGTGCATTCAGGTTGCTTTTGAACGACACATTTTTCAGCATAAGATTATTCATATGGCCAAAACGCACATTGCAGAAATTCTGATAATTCGCCCCCACATTGCCGTCAAAGCATCCACCCTCGATGATGATATTGCGTGCATCCCTGTAACCGCCAAGCTTCCGCGGCTGTGCATTTCTCAGCAGACAGCCCCCTGTCGATGCGGCTTTTTTCAGCACAGCGCCTTTCATGCTTATGTAAGTATTTGAGTACACGAAAAGCGTCTTATTTACCAGATAATTTCCTGCAGGTATCACAACTTTCACCTGAACAGTGTCGCTTGCATTATCCCTCGCATGATCCAGTGCCTTTTGAAGCTGAGAAGAGGTATTTTTCCTGCCCGTTTTGTCAGCACCGAATTTATCTACCGCATTGATGGTTATGACCTTTTTGTATTTGACACTTCTGAACCCCGTGACGTTCTTTGCACCTGTTATTTTATCATAGTTGTAAGCATACGCACGAACAGAAACTCCTGCCGCTGCCCCCGAAAGCAGAATAGCCGCCGCTGTAAGCAGTACGAGCGCTTTGTTCACGAATATTTTCATCATTATTACCGACTCCAAAACAAAATATAAATAATTTAGACAAAAATATTATATCACATCGTGAAGCAAAAGTAAACATCCAACAACCCTGATGATCAATTTTCGGCATTTTATCATATTTACTAAAATATATGACATTTTCTGTATCCGTTATAATTATTTATATTCCTTGCGCTCATCCTGCTGTAACCTGCGGACATGTTCTTTTGCATTCATCACAACCATAAATGAAAATACAGCCGTAAGTAAAAGAGGAACAGCTATCATCCACATCGGGAGTTTTGTACCGCCCGACATCAGCAAAAGTATAGCCACAGTGTATCCGCAGCACAGCATCTCCGAACCGAATAGTATCATGCCCCTGAGTATAGCCTGCTTTTTCTGTTTGTCGGTGTAATCCGCCACCATTGTCAGGGTCTCTTTCATATCCTTGTTCATGTCCTCACTCTTCCTTTCGCCGTTAAGCAGTTCACGGATATCGATATCGTAATAGTCAGCCAGTTCGATAATAATGCTGATATCCGGCATAGTCCTGCCGTTTTCCCATCTTGAAACAGACCTTGAAGAAACACCGAATACCTCAGCAAGCTTCTCCTGCGAAAGTCCTTTCTCATTCCTCAGCTGTTTCAGAAATGCTCCGATCTTTACCTGATCCATATTGACCTCCTTTCTGTATGCAATTATATCATATCACCTGCCCGATGACCACGACAGAGAGTGAGAACCGCCGTATATCCGCCCCCGACAGATGTGTCATGTTAAAAAACCGCCATGTTTACTGAAAATTATAGCACACAGCGTTCACCATGTCAATAAAAAAGCCATAGCATTTTCTGCTATGGCTTTTACTATTCGCTCTTATCTTCTGCCTGTTTTCTTGGCAGTACCCTTTGACTTGTTCTTGGGGTTGTTTTCAGCGTGTCTTCTCCACAGTACCCACAGTGTAGGTGCAATGCAGTTAGAAGAGTACACACCTGCCAGCATACCGATGATCAGCGGGAATGCGAAGCTGATTATGGAGCTTACACCGTATAAAGTGCAGACAACGCATACAACGGACATTGCCATAACAGTTGTAACGGTGGTGTGTATCGAACGTCCCAGAGTCTGGGTAACGGAGAGATTTACCAGTTCTTCAAGTTCAAGCTTGCTGCCCTTGAGATTCTGGTTCTCACGGATACGGTCGTAGATGATGATAGTCGCGTTGATGGAGTAGCCGAGGATAGTCAGCAGAACTGCCATGAAGTTCGCGTTGATATCAAATCTGCATATAACGAAGCAGCCGTAAACCATGCAGAGGTCGTGCAGCAGTGCTACAACAGAGAATACACCTGCGGAGATACCGCCGATCTTCTTGAAACGGAAACCGATGTAGATGATTGTAACGATAGCTGCAAATATTACAGCCACCAGACACTTCAGGAAGAAGTCCATACCGTTTGAAGCGTTAACGTCACTGGACTCAAAGAGAGCCAGTTCGTTATCAGCGAACTTTTCTTCCAGAGCACTCTGGAGTTCGTTCTGCTTAACTTCGTTGATGCCGCCTGTTGAGGACAGCTGTATCTTAACGGTAGTCTGCTTTGTAGCAGCGTTTTCACCCTTGGTAACGGTAGATTTCTGATCCAGCACTTCAGTTACAACGTCCTGAACGTCATCGGTGTTGATGTCGCCTGTGTAGCTGTAAGTCATGATAGTACCGCCCTTGAACATGATATCCACGTTAAGTCCCAGTACAAAAGTCAGTACGATGAACAGTGCGATAAGTGTGCAGGAGATGCAGTAGAATACCTTGCGGTGTCCTACAACGTCGAGATTTTTCTTTTCATTAGTCATTCTTATCAACACCTCCGTACAGCTTGCGCTTCTTGAATGCCTTGAACTTGGAAAGTGAAGAAAGCATCAGTCTTGAACAGAAAATACCGAAGAAGAAGTTCAGTACGATACCTACCAGCAGAGTGTAGCCCAGTGAGTAGATAGTACCCGCTGTGGATGCACCGAATGCCATGAACAGGGGCTTCAGCAGTGTGCCGAATACGCTGTCGGTAGGACCGAATGCGCCCATAAGTATTACTGCAACGAATACAACGGTGATGTTGCCGTCGAATACGGCAGCCCATGCACGCTTGTAACCAAGTTCGATAGCGCCGTTAAGGGTCTTGCCGTTATTAAGTTCTTCCTTGATACGCTCAGATACGATAACGTTAGCGTCAACGCCCATACCGATAGCCAGTATGATACCTGCGATACCGGGTATAGTCAGTGTGAAGCTTTCCAGGTTGGGGAAGAAGCCGCTTATGCAGGCAAGAGAACCCGCAGCCTGACCCAGAAGAGCGATAGAAGCAACAAATCCGGGAAGTCTGTAAATGATGATCATATAGATCGCTACCATAATGAAAGCGATAACGCCTGCGATAGCCATTGCTCTCTTTGCACCCTCACCCAGTGTAGCCGAGATTATGTTGGTGCTTGTAGAACGAAGGTTGAAAGGCAGCGCACCTGCGTTGATCTTATCAGCCAGGTTCTTTGCAGACTCATAGGTAAAGTTACCCGAGATCTGACATTTACCGTCGAGTATAGGCTCATTTACGCTGGGGGCAGATATATTATTATCGTCCATCCAGATAGATATCTGGCCGTTGCCTGCCAGTTCGGTGGTTGCATCGGCAAAAGCCTGTTTACCCTTTTCATTCAGTTCGAGGGATACTACCCAGGAAATCTCACCTTTGCCCTCATCCTGATACTGACGTGCCTCAGCGTGCTTAACGTCATTACCTGTGAGAACAACGTTAGGATCTTCAAGATTTGCAGGCTGTTCTGTGCCCTTTGCAAACACCAGCTGAGCAGTATCGCCAAGTTCGGAAATAGCCTCGGAGGGGTCAAAGTTCTCCTCACCGGACTGCCATGGGAACGACACCATTATACGGTGCTTGGTGTAATCAGCATACACCTCACTGTCTGTGATATTCAGACCGACAAGTCTCTGCTCGATAGTAGCCTTTGCAGCATCCATGTCGTCCTTTGTTATTTCTTTTTCCGTTACTGCGTCCATTTCGTCGGTGGTTGTTTCCTGATCCCCATTCAACTCAGGCTCAAATGTAGCATTAACGCCGCCCTGGATATCGATACCCCAGCGTATCTCGTCAATGCCCTTGATGTAGCTGTGTCTGATATCGCCGTAATAATAGTGGATACCGGCATATGTCAGGTAAGCAAAACCGAGAATGAGGAGCAGTACGATGAAAAAGACGGGTTTTGTGATCTTTCGCACTAAAAGTCCTCCTATCAAAATTTACTATGCTTATAGCGAATGACATAAATCTTCCCACATATGCAGTTATCAGCTGCTAAGGGGAAATCATTAATATCTTTAACTATAACATAAGCACATTCACTTACATATTATATAACTTTTTAGGTGAAAAGTCAATAGTTTTTTGAGATTTCCGGCAGAAAACATTATCATTTTTATATGAATTTTTTATCCGCGGGCATATTGTACGTACCAAAGCAAGCCGAACAAACAAAAAAGCCGAGGTATTTCCTCGGCTTACAGATATTATGAATTTATTATGCAGGCTTGAAGGTCATGTAGGTAGGAACTTCACTCACCTCATAAGCAGGATCGGGATACTGACCGACCATCTCATCGCCTTCTCTAACTATCCAGTGAACAAAATATGATTTCCCGTTTTCATCTCTGCTCCTTGGATTGTCAAACTGTCCGATATACATTATGCCCGAACCCTCACCATTTTGGGTGATTGAGCTAAATATTTCTCGTGTAAACTCGTTATCATCAGGCACAGGGTGGGCTCCACGGCAGTCGATCTCCATACCGACACAATTGATCTTACTTTCGTCTTCATCGCAGACATATTTACCGATAGTACCCATTAGCACGTTGTACGCAACTTTTGCACTTGCGTTGGATGTGCGCAGTCTGGACTTTTTGATGTAGCCCATCAGCGTCGGCACAAGTATCGCTGCGATAACGCCGATGATCGTAATAACAACGATCAATTCGACCAGTGTAAAGCCTTTCTTGTTTTTATACATAGTTTTCCCTCCGTATAAATGACACACAGTACACCCGCGCCCCAAATGCGGGCATAACCCCCAACTTATTGAGATAATTATACTATAAACGTTTTCGTTTGTCAATGTATAATTTACTTAAAAATCCATGTATAAATATATACAAAATAGCGCAAAAAAGTGGTGGTCATCAAGACCACCACTTAATATTACCTGTTGTAATTATCTAAACGCTTACAGATTATTCTGCATCAGCAGTAGGAGCATTGTCGAAATCGATTGAGCCCCATGTAATACTCTGTGCTGCAGCAACAGACTGTGCAGGATTAGGATACTGACCAATAATCTTATCGCCCTCTTCCTTGTGCCACTGAACACCGAACTTAGGATTAGCTGCAGTTTTGAAGTCGTCTGCAAATGCTACTACAACGATGCCCTTACCGCTTCCGTTTGTAGAAAGCTCAGCCTCTGCAGAAGTCTTAGCAGCGTCCTCTGATGCACTAGCAAGCAGACCCTGTGTTTCCTGATCAGCCAGGTACTCAGCAACTGCGTTGTAAGCGGTCTTTGCATTACCATTAGCAGTCTTCAGTCTGGACTTCTTAACATAACCCATCATGCTAGGAACGAGGATTGCTGCGAGCACGCCGATGATCGCAATAACTACTACCAGCTCAACCAGAGTGAAGCCCTTTTTGTTTGAATTTTTCATGTGAAAATCCCTCCATAATTTGATTAAAAATATTTTAGTACCGCGTTATGCGGATACTGCCGAAATTAATTGTTCGGGGTAACGAACTTTAGCATCGATCGATCGTTTGAAGCTTCATGTTGTTTTCGTTTCCCTTACTGTGTCTATATTATAACTCATGATCTTCGATTTGTCAATAGGTTTTTTGAAGTTTTTTTCAAAACATCTTAGTTTTGTCACCTTTCACAAATGCTACATATTTTAACTATTAATCTTATCCCTATTTGCATTATTTCGATGGCTTTGTGGCATATTACATAAGTATTGTCAACTGTTTTGAAACCTTTTCGCCGAATTGTATACTTCAACGCTTTACTTTATTAACAGAAGGTTTATATCAGACGAGATGCTTATTTCTGTATTCTGTGCCTGAGCTAAAGCACAACGGCACTCCCGCCCATACGGAAGTGCCTGTTATGTCAATCTGTTTCGATAACCTTATTGCGCGATACCGCATACCAGCCCACACCGAATATGAACCAGAACACAGGGCTCACGCAAACATAGCTGTCATTTACTATACCCACCAGCATGAATGCGATGACCGATACATAAGTACCTAACCTGAGATGCTTGAACCTGTCATCTATGGGGTGGAGTATAACTGTCTTCGCGCCCTTTACAAGGAATACGCCCAGAAGAGTCAGCAGTACCAGCAGTGATACCACGCCCGAATCCACTGCTACGCCAAGGTACCAGTTATGGGGCTTGTTTACCACCATGCCCGGGGTCTCGTATACTTCCAGCAGGCTGGCATAGTCGTACTGGGGGAACACCGTCACGAAGCTGCCGCTGCCCTTGCCGATAAGCAGGCAGTCATCAAGTATGGATATAGTAGCGCCCCAGATGTAGAATCTGCCTGAAAATGCGCTTAGATCTTTCTTGAAACACTCGGGACCCTTGTAGCTGTTGATAGTATCCTGTGTATACAAGCCGTGTACAAAGGGCTTGAACTTATCGTCCTCGTATTTGAATGTGAGGTTCTTTGAGTATCCAAGATCGATGTAAAGCTTTTCCACAGATGCGTTCCAGCTGAACCTGCAGTTCTTGTATCTCTTATCCTTGAAGCAGCTGAAATCATTCTTGTCAGTGCTTGTTTTAAGAACGTTTCCCTCGGTATCGAGGAATTCCAGAACGTCATCACCATTGCGGGACACGGTTATGATGCTTCCGCTGAAGTCTTCCAGCGCAAGGTCATGACCCTCCTGTCTGATCTCTTTAAGGACATAATGTTTCTTTGCCATCTTTTTTCTGTATTCTTCAACAGTGATCTTGCTTGCCGAACCGTTGTTGACAACTGTATCAACGCGGGAGCGGAAATCATCGTTGTTCTTCATCATATAAGCAAATCCGCCAGCTAATACCACAGCCGCACAGACGAATCCTATCAGCGAGGGCAGCCTTTCTATTTTACCTCTGAACCAGTAGATAACATATATTATAAAGAGTATAGCCGCACTTGCTGCAACGGAGTATAGTCCGCCCGATGAGTTTGAAAGCATTGCACATACCGCGATACCTGCGGCTGATAGAAGACCGAGGGCCTTTCTCAGGATATTCTTGCTTCCCAGACCCAGTGCCAGTGTCAGCGGGAACATCAATCCGCAGAAACCGCCGAGATAGTTGGAGTTGAAGAAGGTTATATGCACGTTCTCGCTCTGGGACTTCAGTGTTGTGGCAAAGTCATACTTTTCGGGGGGCGCGATAAAGTGCGCGAAGAAGTCATCCTCCTGCAGTGGATAACCCATGTACTCCATCAAGCCGAATACCGTGCAGGCAAAGGTTGTCAGTATCATCGCCCAGCTGAAAAATTCAAGAGACTTTGTATCGCAGAAATAGTTTATAGCCGCTAAGAATATTATCAGATATCCCAACACGCCCAGCAGACCTTCATAATGCTTGACTACGCCCATCAGAACAAGTTCGTGATTTTTGGAGCATATACCCGAGATAATAAGCAGCAGTGCATAAATACCCACAAGTATTATCGGCAGTCGCATATTTTTATTTCTCAGCGGGATATCTTTCCACTGTTTTTCAACGAAGAATTCCTCAACGATGAATATTCCTATCAATACGAAAGCCCCGACCACCACAAAGAATTCTTTCTGAAAAAGGAACCAGTCGTTTATAGCGCCCGTATTGGAGGAAAAATACTTCTGGGTCAGCCTTGTAAGCGGCTGTTGATGCAGGTAGGTAACGTAGGGCAGTATCGCCGTAAACATACACATCATCATTGCAACAAAGTTCTTCCTGATGGGATAATTGCCCTTTATCGCAACTATAACGCTATTTTCCTTTTCATGCTTCTTATCCGCTTTTTTCTTTTTTTCTTTGACGGGTGCTTCTTCGGAACCTTTCTCAGTATACTCGTCGGTCACATCTTCAATGACTTCATCATCATCGTCATCGTCATCGTAATCGTCGTAACCGCCCGATGCTTCTTTCAGTTCTTCAAGTTCCAGCCTGCGCATACGTTCATCACGCAGACGGAGTTTTTCCTTTTCTGACAAGCCTGATTCTTTCAGCGCATTTTTAAAAACCGCTTCATCGTGCCAGTCAAAATTAAAGTCCAGCAGATCTTCCCGCTTCATGTGGACCAACACCTCTCTAAAATAATCATACTTTATTATTATATCACACATTGTTTATATTTTCAATAGTGGTAAATACCGAAATCTCCCATTTAACACGGATAGACATATAGAGGTTTTGACACGATTCGGGCGGCAGGTATTCTTGTGAGGTTGCCAAGGAATAGAGCTTTGGCTCAAGCCTTTCGCGAAAAGGTCCTCGGCCGGACGGGCCAATTTCGCGGCAGCAAACCCAAGCCCAAAACAAACTACGCCGCGAATAGAGCTTTGGCTCAAGCCTTTCGCGAAAGGCTTGCGGGAGCGCGAGGGCAGAGCCCTCGCATCAAGGCGCAAAGCCAAAATGCACAGCGAACTATAAGAGCGAAACAAAATCCCGCCAACAAAAAGGCGCGGCAATGATCAAAATCATGAGCGTGGACAAAATCAACCGTCCACGCTCAAACTTTGTCCGTAAAATATTGCCGCGCCCGAAATCAACGGCGTCAGCTCGTTGATTTCTCGACCCATCAGGGGCGACCTGATACCGCAGTACAAAGGATAAAACGACCGCACTCTTGCAGTTAAGAAACAGATTCCTGTCTGAAATATAAATCGGTGGTTTGTAGGGCTGGTCGATGGTTTGGTTTCGGGACGTAACTTTGCGAGTTTTCGCCCCTCTCTCCGTTCGGGTCGAGAAATCGGATTCGCTTCGCTGTCCGATTTCAGGCGCGGCAATAATTTACGCAGATAGTTGGAGCGTGGACGGTTTTTTTGTCCACGCTCCGAGATTTTATTGCCGCACCTTTTTTTGACAGGGGCGGTTTGTTTGCTGTTCTATTTACAGCACTATTTTTACGTCGCTTTTGCGCCTTGACCGAGGGGCTCTGCCCCTAACAGTCAGCTTTGCTGACTGTGGCTCCCCGCAAGCCTGCTAGCGCGAGGCTTGACCGCGCGCTTTGTTTCGCGGCATAGTTTGTTTGATGCGCAGGTTTGTTGCCGCGAAATCGGAACTTTCGCGAAAAGCTTGACCAAAAGCTCCTTTCCTTGGCATAAACTTTTCACCACGTTGCAAAAAAATCCCCGCGAAGCTCTCACACATTCGCGGGGTATACTATTATAAATATATAGCTATAAACTTACGACAGATCATTCTTCGTCGGTAGTTACCTCATCGGGATCCTTTGTCATTGTCCAGCTGTAATCAACCTTGACCTTGTCGCTGTACTGCTCAAGCAACCAGAACTGTGAAGTTTCCTCGTTTAAAACATATACTCTGCTGTTATCAAATGTTATTGCCGCTACCATGACCAGTTCACGCTCGCCGTCAGAACTGTCAAACACTTCAAATACATAGCACTCTGTGCCATCTATCTGCTGCTCGCCGAGATATCCGTAAAATCTCTTATCGCTATCTGCCTTGGGAAAATTCTTATCTATTGACTTTATCACACGGTCGAATGATCTCTCTGCCTTCGCAGGTATCTCAGCAAATGTCTCATGTGCTGTAACCGTAAGACCATCTGTTGTCATCGCATCGGAAGTGATATCCTCTCCATCGGTAGATATCAGAATGTCAACATCATTTGCTGCCGCGCTCTTCTTGTTCTCTTCTATAAATGAACTCTTTGTGCAGCCTGCAAGGGCAAGTGCGAAACATACAGCTGCAAGAACTATCTTTCTTTTCATACTCTTATATATCCTCCGTTCGGGAAAAAGCACTATCAAAACCTATCTTATGGATAATGCTGCCGACAAACTCAGTCGTTCTATCATACTAACTTTTATTCTGTATGAGGAATTATAACACACTCTTAAATAGTTGTAAAGAGTTAAGGCGGCATCGCGAGCAAAATTCCCCGTTATGAACAATACCGACAAAAACAGAAATTTGTTTTTGTACATTTGCACAATGCAGACATTGCCGTGTAGTATAGTTTACACAAGACATCTCCCTGCTTACAGTTTATAAGACCTTAGAACCATTTTTCAAAGTATTCCGTGTATAAAAAAATGCGAGCTGTGTGCCCGCATATGCAAGGTATGCCGATGCTATTGCTTTTTTATCGGAGGTCGGTTATAATGTAATCAAGATAAGCGCTTATCAAGTAAAAAAGGAGGCGGTGCAGAATGAAAGTCAGGCTGCTTGTAAGAGAGGAAAGATACGCCGAGATATACAAACAGCTGTCTGCGGCGGGTATCGAGATAGATGATACAGCCGACCTTATTCTCAGCGAAAACAATGTCTGCGTAAAATACCTTATCGGCAGACAAGGCGATGATATTTTCAGGCTTGATGTCAGAGAGATAACACATATAGAAAGTTTCGCCCATGATATCATAGCATACAGCGGAGGCGCGGAGTACAAACTGACAGAACGTCTGCGGCGACTGGAGGAGATACTTGACCCCGGGGAATTCATAAGGGTGAGCAATTCGGCGATAGTGGCAGTACATCATATAAAAAGCATACGTCCTGCCATATCACAGAAATATCTGCTGACCCTTACAGATGGGAGCAAAGTCGATGTAACAAGAACATACTATTACATATTCAAGGAATTCCTGGGCATTTAAAAGAAAGGAGCTGACAATAATGACACCTATATTTGCAGTAATACTTGCGGCACCTGTGGTGCTTGGCATAACAGTGCTGATATATATGTTTTACTATCGCAGAAAAATAAACAAACGGCTTGCGGAGGGCAACATATCGGGAAAAAGAAACGTCAAGCCCATGATGCCGCCGATAGTATTCGTACTGGTGACTATCATATGCGTAAGTGCAGTAACGGTGCTGCTGGTGATAGCACTGAGCATTTTCTCATTCAAGAACTTCACTTCATCAGGAAGTTCCAATGGCGGATTTGACGGTGATCCGATCGTGGATGTATGCATGGTATATAAAGAAGATCTGGAGAACAGTCCCTTTGAGGGATACAAAACGGGTGACGAAATAAAAGGCTACAAAATGTCCACAGAGAAAAACGGAGACTTTACGTTCTATTGTTATTATGTCAATGACAATATGCAGGGCGTTCTCCCCAGACTGATAGTGGTGCCTGACACAAAGGCTGATACTTCCAGATTGAGTCTGGGCTTCATAATAAAAGCGGAAGAGGGCAAAAAGGAATTGACTTTCAATGGTTCAGGAGAGCCGTATATGTTCACTTTCGACCGCGATTCATTTGAAGGCACTATCCGATTTGAAGAATTCTATTTCGATGAAGCACTGAACGGCACCTTACTTAGCTGGGAGGAAAAATCCGAAAGATCAAAAGTAAAGGGCGTCCTCGAACTGGATATGTCATATCCCGAACCCGAAGAATGATCAAAAAGTGTGCTCTGCTGTATGCGGGGCACATTTTTCTGATGTTTCACAGAAGCAAAAACACCCCGCGGGATATCCGCAGGGTGCGATATTTTTTAGTTCAGTCCTACGGGAGCTGTAAAGTAGTTGCCCCATGCGTAGCCCTCCTGACCGTTATACTCAACATAGAACCAGTTGTTCTCGTTGCGTATGAAAGTTACCTCAACGCCGCCGGGGATAGTATCCAGTGTAGCGGAGCTTGAAGAAGGCTCGGGGTGGAGGAGCACTGCACCTGTACAAGTTATCTTCTGTGTATCCTCATCTTCCTCGTCATCATCCTGTTTTTTGGAAGTTTTCTTCTTGGTGGACTTTTTAGAACCTTCACGCTCGGTAGCGGTCTTGGTCTCGGGTCCGTGGTATTGTGTAGATGTGATAGTACCTGTAGCAAGATCACCCTTTTCAGTACCTGTAAACAAGCTCTTCCAGAAAAGCATTATTACAACCACAACTATCAGCAGTGTCAGCATTATAGCGATGATACCCTTTACTGCCGCTGATATCTGTGCATCATTTTCCTGCTGTTTTCTTGTTCTTCTTGCGCCCTGTCTGTTGGGTGATGGACGTCTTGCGCCCTGTCTGTCTGGTCTTCCCTGCATATTATGCTGACCCTGTCTGTACTGACCGCCCTGTCCCTGCATGGGCTGGCGGGGATGATTATTTCTATGCTGATTATTCTCGGGCATTTGCCTGTCTTCCTTTCAAAAAAATAGCGCACTGCGCTCTCTCAAAATATTTTACCCTATTATTATAACGTTTTACAGACAAAATGTCAATTAAAATTCGGTTACAGTAAACCTTAGTATTTTCTTAACATCGGCAATATGAAAACGGCAATATTATATTGCCCGAAAATTGCGCAGTATATACGTTATTAGCGCATTATCGCTGTTGACTTGAAGTTAATGCAGTGGTATAATCAATACTGTAATAATTTTTCCGCGAAAGGAATGACTTTAATGAAAAAACTATCTGTAATATTTACGGCTGCTGTAATGGCATTTTCGATGGCACTTCCCGTATCTGCAGTGAAACATGAAGACCCCGCTGTTGCTTACATAACCTATGCTGATGCGCCCGAGGGTACCGTCTACACTGATATACTTATAAAACTGCCCACCGATGATGAAAGCTACACCGACTTCACACAGTCTCCCGAGGTCTGTAAAGATGGTGCAAAAGGCGGTACTTCTTTAGGTATAACTGCCGACAGCGAAATAGCAAAGTACAGCGAAGATGGATATATCAGCCTTTCACTGCACCACAATAAAGCCTTGACACTTTGCATATACTCCGATAAAGAAGTGCTGAAAATGGCAACGTCCAAAATCGATTCCTGCGATTTTATCGACCTCAGCGTAAACTACGGCGCTTTCAAGGCGGCATATATCGACGGCGAGGGAAATATCCTCGGGGTGACTGATGCTTCTGAAACTGCATACTCCATGGATACGCCTTACGGATTCAGCGCTAAGGGAAATGGGCTGACTTTTCAGCGGCACGGAGCGCACCCGCGTGCAATAGCGATAGGGATAGCTGTATCGGTGCTGGTGATAATCTCGCTTCCTCTTATCATAGGGTTAATTTATTCAAAGCGGAATAAACGTCTGAAACCCTCGGAACTTGCGAAAAATAATAAAAAAGATGTAAAATAACAAAAAGCGGAAAATGTCGGGTCTGATACTGACATTTTCCGCTTTATTTTTATTTGACTATCTCAGCTTTTGTGACGTAGATAAGTTCACACGCACCGTCACCTGTGTCTGTTCGGGTGGTACTGCTGTTCCATGTAAAGGTATTGCCCTTATCGTCAGCGGCTTTTACATCCACAAGATAGCCTTCCAGCTTCACCCTGTCGCCGCGGCGTATTTTCAGCACTGTACGCTTTATCCTGTCATCGGCGGGGATAATGTGGTTGTTCGATGCACTGCGTTCAACATTTTCAACATCGCCCACCGGCATGAGCTCGTCGATATCATCTACGTGCCAGGAACAGTATCTTCCCGACTGCGACCAGTGGAAATCTATCCTGTCGTTGTATTCAGCTGTTTTGCCCCATGCAAGAGCAAGATCTACAGGAGCAAGCGCTCCGCTAACTTTGGAATCGTATCGCTTGGTATGTACCACCAGTGCGTCGATCTCGTATCCTGCCTTGAAAGTGATATCCGCCTCATAGCCGCTTATGAACTTCTTGGCTGAGCCCTCAGCTTCTGTCTGCACAGGCTCGCCCAGACCTTTTATGCCCCTGCGTACTCCCCTGCCCTCGATGAACCTGTAAACAAGCACACCGACAATAACAGTCAGCAGAGTGAGAAATATAATTTTTCCCGGCTTTATCCTTCGCTCCATTTACATCATATCCTCTATCTGATAAGGAAGCTCAACAACGAATACCACACCGCCTTCAAAGGGGTTATCCACAGTGATCTTGCCGTCTGCCAGATCGACTATCCTCTTTACCAGTGCAAGACCAAGTCCGTTGCCCTCGGTGGCGCGGGAACGGTCGCCCTGATAGAATTTCTCGAATATCTTGTCTTTCTTTTCTGCGGGTATCTGGGGACCGTTATCCCATATCTTGGTAACTATGCCCATTTCTCCACGGAAGAGGTTAACTTTTATCTGTCCGCCCTGGGGGGTGAATTTTATCGCGTTGTTGACTATGTTCTGCCATATCTGACCCATCAGATCTTCATTGCCGACGTATATGATATCTTCAAGGTCGATATCCATATCGATATCCTTTTTCGACCACTCGGGTTCGAGCATGAGTATGATCTTGCGAATCTGTTCATCAATGCGGAAACGTTTCTTCTTGCCGATGGTGGTCTGGTTCTCAAGCTTTGTAAGATTGAGTATATTCGATGAGAGTTTTGAAAGCCTTGATGTCTCATCAATGATTATCTGTGTATACTCGTCCCTGTCCTCCATGCTGAGAGTGGGGTTCTGCAAAAGCTTGGCGAAGCCCTGTATGGAAGCCAGCGGCGTTTTGAATTCGTGGGATACATTGGATATAAAGTCGCCGCGGAGAGTTTCGATACCCGAAAGCTCCTGTGCCATCTTGTTGAAGTTTCTCTGAAGAGTGCCGTACTCATCAGAACCGTTCTCACGTACTCTTACGGAGAAATTACCTCTCGCGACCTCGGAAGTCGCCATACTCAGGTCGTGTATCGGCTGAAGCATGGTGCGTCCCACGAAAGTGGTGATTATCGTACCCAGCATGATACTGGACATAAATGCCACAATTGTGACAAGGTTGACTATCCAGAAAATATTCTCACTGTTGAAAGTATTCACGCGGACGTATCTGTCTTTTATCCTGGTTATCATAATTGCACTGGGTATTATGCCCTCGGTGCTGATATAGTATCCTGTTTCGTCGATGTCATCAATATGAGCCTGAACTTCCTTGCTGTCGGATTCAAGTACAGTGATATCATATGAAGAATTGTTCAGAAGATTGACTATCCTGTCATAATTGAACTTCTCCTCATTCTGGAGTTCCTTTGCAGAAGAAGCGAAAGAGGTCATCTGTGACACAGCATTCTCTTTCATCACAGGGCTGAATATCAGCAGCAGTACGCTTACGGAGATACTCGCAGATATGAACATTACTATAAAGAACATCATAGCCAGCTTGAACTGCATGGTCATGCGCTGCTTGGGTGGATGTCTGACAGGTTTCAACGATGCGGGCGGGGTATACTTTATTGCTTTTTTCACTGTTTTACCGCCTTATAACCCAGTCCTCTGACTGTTACTATGGAGAAAGCCTCAGCTGTGCCATAACGTTCACGCAGACGCTTTATATGTACGTCCACCGTTCTTTCATCAACGTCCTTATCCATGCCCCACAGCTCGTCCAGAAGCTGTCTGCGGGTGAATATCTTGTTTGGATAGGACAACAGCTTGAACAGCAGCTTGAATTCCATCTGGGGGATAGTCTCCCCGGGCTGACCGTCAAAAGCTACTGTCTGGGCATCATAGTCAAGCACGCAGTTGCCCACGGTCATGGTGTGCTCACTGGCAAGCTTCGACCTTTTCAGCAGTGCGCCCACACGGAGTATCATCTCGTTGATATCGATAGGCTTGACCATATAGTCGTCCGTGCCCGCATCGAAACCGACCTTTTTGTCCTCGAAACTCTCCTTGGCTGTTACCATTATAATAGGCATCTGGAAATTCGCGCTTCTCAGCTGTCTGGTGAGTTCGTAGCCGTCCATATTCGGCATCATGATGTCAGAGATTATCAGGTCGATATTGGTCTTTTCCAGCATATCCAGAGCTTCTATGCCGTCGCTGGCAGTAAAAGGCTGATATCCGTTCTGTTTCAGGGCTGCGCTCATCAGGCGGCGCAGGCTGGCATCGTCTTCAACAACAAGTATCTGGAACATTAAAATCACTTTCCTTTCTTCTATAAGTTTATCCGATCAGTGAAAATAAATTTGCCGCAAGTTTATTTCATTCCATTATAAATTATACTCCAGTTCGAGATGATTTGCAAACTATATTTTGCTCATTCACAAAATATTTACAATATTTTTTGTGACAACAGTTCACATAAGAGGACTTGCAAATTCATAAAACTTAGGTCTAACACCTAAAATCACCATTTTTCTCACACGTATCTGTCACAAAAGTCGTCGTTAGTTACAACACGCTGATATCGTTCACATATCAGATTGTGCAAATATACAAATTTCAAGTCATTTTTAAATCATCTCCATAGTTCATGTTCGGTTCATATAAGGATGGTATTATATAACCAAGATAAAGAAGAAGGTTCGGAGAAGCGGTAAAGCCTAGTGTCCGGCGAACCCCAACTCTATGAATTTAGATGTTTTCCCTCGCGCGATCCCCCAAGTCGCACTTTCACTGAACATTAGGTTTTACCGCTTCTCTGAATAACATAAAAAATTGGTGCTTGGCAGAGCTTACAAAGCTTTGCAGGTTCTGTCAATCATCAAATCCCTTTCATAATTCTATAAGAAAATTAATGCTCATTTCACGCCGATTTAGAAGTGAGCGTTAATTTTTTGTCCCAAAAACGGTACCATCAAAATATGGGGTCAAAAATCGGGAAAACGTTTAAAAAAATTTTTGGGAACCGTCCGAAAATTCATGTAGGGTTCATATAAGGGTGGTATCATATAGTTACAGTAAAGGAAATAACGCGAAGATCCCTCCAATAAATTCTTCGTCTTGATGTTTGGTAAAATCTGTGAAACGCCGAAATTTGCGGATTTTGCCAAACACCAAATCCCTTTCATAATTCTATAAGAAGATTAATGCTCATTTTACGCCGAATCAAGTGGGCATTAATTTTTTTGTCTTTTTGCAGATCGGTATCTGGGTTACCGCTGCTGAGAATTTTACAAAGAAAACGATTAAGTTTTCTTGATAAAATCAAAAAATCCTTCCGAAAATTCATGCAGGGTTCATATAAGCATGGTATCATATAGCTACAATAAAGGAAATGACAAGAAAGTCCCTCCAGAATTTCTTGATCTTGATGGTTGGCAGAGTCCGTAAAACGCCGAAATTTATGGGTTTTGCCAAACATCAAATCCCTTTCATAATTCTATAAGAAAATTAATGCTCATTTCACGCCGAAAAAGTGAGCATTAATTTTTTTGTCTTTTTGCAGGAGGCTCCCCAGTCATTATACAGGATACGCTGCTTAAACGTTTTAGATTTTTTTCTAAAAAAATTTGGAAAACCTCCCGAAAATTCATTCTCGGTTCACACAAGGGTGTTATTATATAATCACAGTAAAGGAAATGACAAGAAGATCCCTCCAATTCTTCTTTATCCTGATGATTGGCAAAGTCCGTAAAACGCCGAAACTTATGGGTTTTGCCAATCACCAAATCCCTTTCATAATTCTATAAGAAAATTAATGCTCATTTCACGCCGAATAAAGTGAGCATTAATTTTTTTGTCTTTACGCGGACTGATTTTTCTTTGAATGCAAATCTTTTAACTAAAACGTTTGATGTTTTTTTGAAAAATCCAAAAAAACTCCCGAAAATTCATTCTCGGTTCATACAAGGGTGTTATTATATAATCACAGTAAAGGAAGAAACAAGAAAGTCCCTCCAAAATCTTTCTTAGGTTGCTGTTTGGCAAAGTTCATAAAACGCCGAAACTTGTGGGTTTTGCCAAACACCAAATCCCTTTCATAATTCTATAAGAAAATTAATGTCCATTTCACGCCGAAATAAGTGGGCATTAATTTTTTGTCCCGAACAAGGAATATAAAAACAGCCCTTTCTGCCGATACAAGCAGAAAGGGCTTTATTTGCTATCTTCCCGAATTCAGGAGATCGTTCTTGATATCCCAGAGCTTCTTCGAGAGATCGACATAGTAATTGTGGGGATTTTCAAAACGTGTTACCTCGTCCCAAAGGGTGCCGACTTCTTCTGCCGCATATGCTACGATATCAGCATAGGCGGGCTTTTTGTAGACCAGCTTTCCGCCTGCGAATATGGGTACCAGAAGTTCCCTTGCCTCAAAATCCGTGACTGTCTTTTTCTTCCAGGTGAAATTCGGGTCAAACAAGGTCAGGGGGGCGTTTTCATCAAGAACTTCATCGTGAACACACAGCAGGTCGGCTATCGCCTTATGGTTCACCCTGTCGTAAATGCGGTAAACTTTCTTGAAATGAGGATTTGTGATCTTCACCACGTTCTCGCTTATCTTGATCTTCGGGGTTATATTTCCGTTGGTATCTTCAACGGCGACAAGCTTATATACTCCGCCGAAAACAGGCTCACTGCGGGCAGTGATGAGTCTTTCGCCCACGCCGAAGCCGTCTATCGCCGCACCCTGGAATATCATATCGCGGATAATGTATTCGTCCAGCGAATTTGAAGCGATTATCTTGCAGTCGGGATATCCCGCATCGTCCAGCATTTTTCTGGCTTTTTTGGAAAGATAGGTGATATCACCCGAATCCAGCCTTACGCCTACGGGACGTTTGCCAAGGGGCTTCAGTACATCGTCAAAAGCCTTGATAGCGTTGGGGATACCGCTTTTCAGGACGTTAAAAGTATCCACCAGAAGTACGGTGCTGTCGGGATAGCATTTGCAGTACGCCGCGAAAGCGTCATACTCGCTGTCGAACATCTGCACCCATGAATGCGCCATAGTTCCTGTTGCGGGGAAACCGAAAAGCTGGTCGGTTATGGTGCAGGCGGTATTCTTCACGCCGCCTATGCCCGCAGCCCTTGCGCCCAGGATAGCCGCGTCCGCACCGTGGGCACGCCTTGAACCGAATTCGCTGACTGCCCTGCCCTGTGCCGCCCGTGCGATGCGGTTCGCTTTAGTGGCGATAAGCGACTGATGGTTTACGCACAGCAGAAGATAAGTCTCGATAAGCTGAGCCTGTATAGCAGGTGCGCGTACCGTGATGATAGGCTCGTTCGGGAATATCACTGTACCCTCAGGGACTGCCCATACGTCACCTGTGAATTTAAAATCTGCCAGATAATTTAAAAATTCCTCGCTGAATACGCCCTTGCTGCGAAGGTAGCTTATGTCTTCATCGGAGAAATGCAGGTCTTCGATGTAGTCGATTATCTGTTCAAGTCCGCAGGCAACTGCAAATCCTCCGCCGTCGGGAACTCTTCGGAAAAACAGGTCAAAGTAAGCTATCTTGCTGTCCATTCCGCTGAGAAGGTAGCCGTTGCCCATTGTCAGCTCGTAAAAGTCACAGAGCATGGTGTAATTCAGTTCGGTCATTTTTATCTTCCTTTCTGTTTACGATATTGTTGTACGGCAGAAGTTTCCCCGCCGTTACAATAAGGATACCACACCCCGCCTCCGATGTCAAGGGCAGACAAAAAGGCGGGGAGCACCATGCTCTCCGCCCTTTTACAGTAAATGATATTTATCTCATGCCATATCAGCAAGTTCGGGTATTACAAATCCTTCATCCACCACAAGTATCCTTTTGCCCTTTGCATGCGCCGCAATCTTGGTGATATCTGCGATACTCTGCTTGCCGTCACGGTTAACATCCGAGAGGTCGGACTGCTCTTCGTCAGCAGGTACACGCTTGCCTTTTATGAATGCGGCAGCCATCGAAATATCGTTAATATTTATCTTGCCGTCGCGGGTGATATCGCCGTATCTGTATAACTTGACATCTGCCGTACTCAGCGAACTTCCCACTGTCAGTGCTGTCTTTACGGGTCGGCATGAATATCCCAGTATCATTACCACATATTCGCCCTCAGGCAGGTCTGCATACATAGTGCCGTCAGATGCGGCATTCTCCTTGATGACTGCGCCTTTGCTGTCTATAAACACTACCTGCGTATTGCTGTCGCCGCCCTTTATCGAAAGAACAGTGTTGCATTCTATCTCGATAACGTCATCGCGATCATCGGGACCTTTGTAGTCTTCTGGAGAAACTATGTTGAAATTCATACTCGCAGTACCGTTGTAATTACCGATACCCACAACAGTTATCGTAGCTGTGCCTATGTTCACATTATTTTTGAAGGATACTGTATAATCCCTGCCCTCGACCATTGCCGCACCCGAAACAGGGCTTCTCAGTTCAAACTTTATCTTTAAGGGCTTGCCTGTATATTTTACATCTTCGATCTTTTCGATGCTCCAGGGATATCCGATATCGGCGGGCTCTATCTTGAATGTATAGCTCAATGAGCCGAGATAATCTCCCTTGCCCGTTATAGTAAGCTTACCTGTGCCTACCTCTGTGTTATCGGAATACTCAACAGTATAATCCTTATCCTTTTGTAAAGTATACGTACTCTCTTTTATGGTTATCTTAGGTTCTATCGCTTCACCTGTATATACTATACCACTTGTCTTCACTGTGATATCCTGCTTGCTCAACTGCACGGGGGCACGCCTTGATATCAGGAAATCCACTGTCTTTGTTCCGTTGAAATAGCCGATGCCTCTGATCGTCAGATGACCTGTACCCACAGCATTGTTGTTCTTATAGCTGACGGTATAATCCGTACCCTCTATCAGACGCTTGCCGCTTGAATGTACCTTTATCTTTGGCTCGACCGCGCTGTTTGTATAGATATGGGTTTCATCAACGAACTCGATCTCAGCAGCAGCCACTGATGTTGCGGGCATTACCTCACCGTCAACTTTTTTATGACATTCCGAACATTCCTTATAGCGGTAGCCCGGTTCCGTCGCAGTCGGTCCTTTCTCAACTATCCATGAACCTCGGGTGTGCTTATGGGTTATGGTGACCTTGCAGGATACATCATCAAAGAAATCTTTACCGTCGCCTGCATAAAAGGACAGTACGCCTTCCTTTTTGGGTATCAGATATATGTTTCCGCCTGACTGTATATCATCTATATAATCACGAAGATATCCGCCGCTGTCGCAGCTGTGCCATATGCGGTATCCGCCTGTTATCAGGGGATGGTCGTATGCTTTTATCAGCAAAGAATCCCCTATTTCCACCTCATAGCTATCCTTTGGGAATGCGAGAGTATAATCCTCCTCGTCCAGAAGGTCGAAATAATTCACCTTATAGCTGATGGGTCTTTCCTTGCCTTCCTTGTCGTAAATGCCTGTTATCGTTATGTCGATAACATCGTTCTTCGGAAATACACCCGGATTGAATATTATGCAATTGTTGTTCGATGCTATGTTTGCATCACTTACATCAAAATATCCGATCAGCTTTGAGACATCGTTGGGTGACTTATTATCGAAAGTCATAGTCTTGCCTGTGAGCTTTGAAGTCAGAGTTACCCTGACCTTATCCCTCTTCGGTGCAGAATAGACCTTTGTACTGAGGGTAACGGAATATGCATAACCGTTCTTTTCATCGATAGATACAAATTCATTCGGCATATTCGATGGCGGCCAGCAGATATAATCCCCGGTAAATTTATCCTTACGGGTCTTGTCCCTGACATACATCGCAGTACCGTCATATACCGCGCCCAGACCTGTTTTCTGCATATCGGGATTAAGTATCCAGCGCCTGTGGCCAAGCTTTGATATATTGTTCTTATCGGTATCGAACATATAGCCCTCGACTACCGATGCCTGTATATTCAGATATCCCTTGCCTATATTGGAATCACCTGAACCCTGCTTTGCCAGAGCAAATACCTCGTCGCTCATTACGGAGGGTTTGGTGGGGGTGTGGCTCAGCATCTGATTGATATATATTATCAGGCTTGCGTTCTGCGCAAGTTCGTTGTAACTTTCATCAAGCTCAACATCGTAGGGCAGACCTGCCAGATATCGGCAGAAGTTGACGGAATCAAGACCGTCATCAAGGGTGTCCTGTTCCAGTTTGCCTGCATATGTAGGCTTTTTCGTAGAATAAGCTTCACTGTAAGCGGGAACATCATGGAGATCGAAATACATCTTCTGATACATTTCTTTGATCTCGGACTGCGTATGCCTTTCAAGCTCATAGGCTTCTGCGCACACCATAGCAGACAATGCAGCCGCTAATGCAATTGCTGCTGTGAACAGACCTCTGAACAGATTTTTTATCATATCTATCCTCCTCCACGCCCGTCGGAACCACATGGGTCAATTTGTTAATTGTTCTAAATTTTTTCGAGTAAATTAATATGTTATTTTCGCTAAATCAATTATATCACAATTTTGATATAATTTCAACATAATATGCCATGTTAATTGAACTGAAATTCCCGCGCCTGCTTTGTCTATATTCAACAAGACAACATTTATTTATAGGAAAACATGATATAAGTGCGAAACTGCGGTCTGTGCTCCGATTTACCTTATCTGCATACAAAAAGCCCCGAAGCACTTTAAAATGCTTCGGGGCAGGATCATATAGTCTGATATTATTTCAGCGAATTGACAGCGGCTTTCCTGTCTTCAGCGCCGAAGATGTAGGAGCCTGAAACGAATACATTCGCACCCGCTTCTCGGCAGAGTTTAACAGTCTCACCGTTCACGCCGCCATCGACCTCGATGTTCACTTCAGAACGTCCCATGCTGTCGAGAAGATAGCGTATCTCGCTTATCTTTTCCAGCGTGTCAGCCACAAATTTCTGTCCGCCGAATCCGGGCTCGACAGTCATCACAAGCACCATGTCCACACTGCCGAGATAAGGCTTGACCTCCGAAACGGGAGTACCGGGCTTTATGGATATACCCGCGCTTATCCCATGGGAATGTATCTTGTCTATCACAGCCTGCGGATCGCTTGCCGCTTCAAGATGGAATGTGATGTTATCCGAACCTAATCCCGCGTAATCATCGATGTAGCGTATGGGGTCGGTTATCATCAGATGAGTGTCCATAGGCACCGATGCCGCTTTTCTGACACATTTCAGCACAGGTGTGCCAAAGCTGATATTGTTCACGAAAACGCCGTCCATGACATCGCAGTGCAGCCAGTCAGCACCTGCCTTTTCAATACTTTTTATCTCGTTTTTCAGATCTGCCAGATCACAGCCCAGCAGTGAAGCCGATACAAGATCTTTCATATTTACACGACCTTACCTTTTTAATTCGTTTTTTATAATACTCCCTTTTTACAAAAGTGTTCCTTCAGGATCTATCACAGAAAAACCATACGCTTTTAAAAATTTTACAACGCGATTGACTGCACTGTCTTCAGATCCGCTTGAATAACCCAAAAGTCCGCTTTTTCCACCGCTTGAAACAACTTCAACAAATATTTGATCGATAGTTTGTTCAACAATTACTGTCAAAGTAAGGGTAGAGTTTATTCTGAAATAATAATCTTCAGCAATAAAGATCATTATTTTCCGTTTTGGTTCAATGATCTTTTTTATAAAAACACCGTCATCGGAAACAGTATTTGAAGAAAACCAATCGTTCAGAATTTTTTCAATGTCCACATTATAATTTGTGATCAGTTTACTACTTCGCATTATAGAACCTCTGAATCCCGATCTATATTGACAACACAAAAGTCAAAAGGGAAAAAATCTTTATGTAAAAACTACTGCGCTTGGCAGTGCCGCAAGGCTGTATATTTTTCTCAGTACCTTTCAGCGGGTATAATTATTACACATCAAGGTGATAATATCAAGAAAATTAAATAATATTTTTGTCACGAACGCTTGTTATCAGCATCCTCCCAATTTTGATGTGTATTGCTGATGATACAAAATGGCTATAATACACAACCAAATTGGGATCCGGCATCAAATAACAGCGTTTCATGCGTAAAAATGCAAAACAGAATGCCGTTCACTTAAAATTTACATCTGATACTTAAAATATTTAATAATAATTCGTGTACACTTAATGATAAATTTTGCGATTCGTTGTATAATACAAAAAAAGAAAGAAATATTGTGAAATTTTATTGTATTTTGTTATCCTGCTTTTGTTAACACTGCTGTTGATGAAATGCAGGTTATAAATGTGCTATAAATCGCAGATTTCTGATACTTTTTTTAACACAGGGTAAGGGTAAATTTTAAACAAGTAGGAGGAT